>Ga0181516_10000488_pt1 | contig 36417 bp, 32 predicted proteins | sample PEATcosm2014_Bin_25_FD_121104 | JGI IMG/M metagenome (GOLD analysis project Ga0181516, IMG submission 121104) | Peatland microbial communities from MTU Mesocosm Facility, Houghton, MI, USA - PEATcosm2014_Bin01_10_metaG | ecosystem: Environmental > Terrestrial > Soil > Wetlands > Peat | place... | reverse complement strand
TGTAGACCGTAGGGCTTTCCCTCAGGGGCTAAAGCCCATTGATTTCATTGGAGCTTTGCGGCACGGCTAAAGCCGTGCCCTTTCAAAACTGGTCTACGGTAAAACCAAAAATGCCCTAAAGCCGTGCCCTTTCAAAACTGGTCTACGGTAAAACCAAAAATGCCCTAAAGCCGTGCCTTTTCAAAACCGGTCTACGGTAAAACCAAAAATGCCCTAGCCGTGGGGATTGATTGACCACCGGCATCGGCTCTTGTCCCCTACGGATTCCCTTCGAGCAATAGGTTGTGGGCGGTCATAAAGTGATTGTGCGCCGATTGAGAGTAATTATGTGCAAGGCACCACCATGGTTGTGGGCGGATTTGAAGCGGTGAGCCGGAAGAGCTTGCCTCGGGGGATGAACAGGCTGCGGGAGATCGGCGCGATTTGAAGAGCTACCTGACTCGCGCTTTGGAGTTTCTAGGGCAGATTCGGAAATGGTGTAGACCATAGGGCTTTCCCTCAGGGGCTAAAGCCCATTGGCTTTATTCGTGTTTTGCGGCGCGGCTAAAGCCGTGCCCTTTCAAAGCCGGTCTACAGTAAAAGCGAAACCGCTTTAAAGGCGTAAACGCCGGGCAGGCCGACGCCTCCGCGCATTCAGGTCGCATCGAAGAGAGCTTCCAAACCGAATCGAGTGCCCGCACAGGGGAAGCCGGACTTGCACCGAAGATTGCGGGTTCAATGGGGCGTTCGCTGGAGTCCTAGTGAATCAGTTTGCTCTTGGAACTCCAATACCCTCGAGAAAGAGTTCTGAGTCCATTAAGACCTTTTTTTAAAGATATTTAAGGGGGCATTCTAGTTGTCATATAAATTTCGGCTTCGTTCCGTTTTCCATATATAAATCTGTTGATTTCTGGATTTTGACGAAGATACTTCGGCGATGAATCTTGAATTGCTGTTTGTTTTCAATAATTTGCGCTTGTTTTTGTGGATGGTACTCTAATTGCCTCCATGATCGCGGACCCCAGAATTCGTTTGCTCGAGTTGTAAGCAATCAAAATGTTCCACCGGATCTAGCGGGTGGGTTTTACATACCTACTGGAAGGTTATTCCTTAATTGTTTTTTTCCCAGCGTTTGCGGAGGATGATAGTGACACGAATTACAAGAACCCTTGGAATACTGTTAATGCTTTTCGTGGCCCTGGCTGGTTACGTGAAGGCACAAACCTCGAACGGTACCCTGGTGGGCACTGTCGTCGACCCCAGCGGCTTGGCCCTGTCGGGCGCTTCGGTAAGCATTCAGTCGGCCGACACGGGCGCAATCAGAACGACAACGACGATCGACAATGGTTCGTATCGAATTGAGTCGATCCTTCCGGCTGTTTACACAGTGACGGTCAAGGCCCCGAACTTCGAGTCGACGGTTGTGAAGAGCCTGTATATCGCCGGTACTGTGATCACAACGAGCGACGTCAGCCTCAAGCTGGGGAATGCAACCGAGCAAGTTGAAGTGGTCGCAAGCGCGGTCACCGTAAATACAGACAACGCTCAAATCGGCGGCACAATTGGCGCCGAAGAGATCCAGGCCCTTCCATTCAGCAGTCTTAGCCCCTATTCGCTGGCGCTGACGCTTCCGGGAGTGACCTCAGTGACGCAGGGAGGAACGAGCAATGGCGTCAACTTTTCCGTTGCCGGCGGTCGGCCCCGTTCGAATAACTTCCTTATCGAAGGCCAGGACAACAACGACGCCGGCATTCACGGACAGGGTCTGCAACCGGAGAACGTTGAAGCACAGAAAGAAGTTATTGTCATTGAAAACAACTACACATCGGAATACGGGCACGGCGCCGGATCGGTCTCAAACCTGATTTTCAAAAGCGGCTCGAACCAGTTGCACGGCTCGGCCTACGAGCGTCACGAAAACTCTGCCCTGGACACTATGTCTCACTACGATGTGCGGAACCAGATTCCCAAAGGCCTCTATCGCGAGAATCTGTTCGGGTTCACGGCCGGCGGTCCGGTGATCAAGAACAAGCTGTTCGCGTTCGGTTCTTATCAGTGGGACAAGTACCGTGCCACGGCGAACCTGAGTACGTTGACCGCGCCCTCGACGGCAGGCTATGCGAAACTCAAATCGCTACCGTCGAATCCTCGCATCAACAACCTGATTGCAGCGTTTGGCGGCTTGATCGGCGATCCGGTTCAACTGGCCAACGCCGGCGGCCAAAACACGATTGCTCTGGGAAAGGATCCAACCACCGGGATCGATCGCGGAAGCGTTGAAATCGGCGACGTCCAGCGGCGATTGGGCAACTCGTCCGAGTCTCCGGAACTGGATCTGAAGGGCGACTACCTGATCAACCAGAGCGACACGCTGTCTTTGCGTTACATTCATACCTCGAATCTGACTCCTTTCGACGTCGGCAATTTTCCTGGTCAGCTTCCTGGATTCGATACGAATCAAAATGGCGCCGCTCATAATGCCGGGATCGTCGAAACACACATCTTTTCGCCGACCCTGCTGAATGAGTTCCGCCTTTCGTATGGCCGCATCGGTTTCGTCTTTGGTCTTCCCGCGAGCACCACTTCGAATCCTCTGTTCGGCACACCGGGGGTCTCCATCAGCAGTCTGACGGGCTGGGGCATTCCTACCTCAATTCCGCAGGGACGCTTCCACAACACCTATCAGGCGCAGGACTCCGTAAGCTGGACCAAGGGCAAGCATTTCATGAAGTTCGGCGTCGACTTCTCCGATACCCGGGTCCGGGATGCGATTCCGTTCAACTTTTACGGGACAATCTCGTACGCCAGCGTTCCCGGAGGTTACACGGGGCTTGCGAACTTCATCGACGACTTCGGCGGCAAGGGAGCGATCAGCCAGAACTTCGGCAGCCCGACGGCGCGTCCGCGGCTAGTATCGCAGAACTACTTTGCGCAGGACTCATGGAAGGTGATGCAGAATCTGAGCATTGATTACGGTATACGTTATGAGTACAACGGCGCACCGTTTAACACAGCGGGAACCCCTTATCCCGGCCTCGACCTTGGCAACCCGGCCTGTTTCCCGGGCGGCACCACCACCTGCAACCTGAAGCAGACGCCGGACACCAAGAACTGGGGCCCGCGTCTCGGGATCGCTTACAGCCCGACTTGGTGGGGCAACCATCAGACCGTTGTCCGGGTGGGCGCTGGCATGTTCTACGATGTGATCTTCACGAATATCATCGACAACATCCAGGCTTCTGCTCCGAGCGCCGCATCACCACTTATCAATAGTTTGACTAGCGCAACTCTTCCGCGCGGCGTTGCCAACTGGTCCGCGCAGTTCGCGACGCTCAACAAGAATGCTCTGCCGGGCAACACCGCAGATCCGATCCTCGATCACCTTCGGGTGCCTGAGACTTTTCACTGGAACTTAAACGTGCAGCAGGATCTGCCTGGCGGCTTTGTGGGACAGGTGAGTTATGTTGGGGAGCGCGGGGAGCATCTCTATGGCCAGACCGAGTTCAACCCTTACACCAACGACTGGTTGAGCGCAAATCGCAACATCAACAGCCGGGGACGGATCATCCTGCGCGACAACTCCGAGGACTCGAACTACAATGGCCTCTGGGCCCAACTGGACAAGCGGATCAGCTCGCATCTGCTATTCCGCGCTGCCTATACCTACTCGCGGTCCATGGACGATGGCTCGGAGATCTTTACCTACAACAACGAGTCTTCCTACAACAGCGGACGCTATCCTTCCGACCGCAAGGTTACGGATTACGGTCTTTCTGAATACGATCACCGGCAGCGCCTGGCGCTCACCTACGTGTTGTCGCCCCCAGTGCTGCACACTGAGGGAGCAATGCAGGTTGTGGGCAACATCATCAATCACTGGAGCTTATCGGGGATTACAGTGTTCCAGAGCGGAACCCCGGAAAACGTCGAGGTCGGCGGGGGCACGCAGACGCTTGACGTGAACGGCGATGGCATCAGCAATGATCGCCCGGTTCTCAGCAATCCCAATGCTCCTTTGAATACCTATGCCTTTGACGAGGCCTGGAATGAATTCGATGGTGCGTCGGACGGCACACTCTGTTCGGGCCCGTCCTACTGGTATACCAACGATCCTTGCCATGTGGTTTCACCGGCGAGTGTCCATTGGATTGTCCCGCCATACTATGCGGCTCGTCCGGGCAACACAATTGGGCGAAACAGCCTAATCGGTCCCGGACTCCAGAACTGGGATATGAGCATCCAGCGTTCGTTCAAGCTCTGGCGTGAGTCCACGATGGATCTTAGAGGTGAACTCTTCAACGCCTTTAACCATGGGAATGCCAACGATAGATCTGGCAATGCTCCATTCGAGAACAGTTCCCTTACTAATGGCATTCTGACAGACGCTTACAACAGCATCGGGAAGAATACTTTCTTCGATCCATCTCCGACTGTGGACGGTAATCGTTCCGTCCGCATCTTCCTGCGTGTCGCCTTCTAAATCTGGACAAGGCCTGAAAAGGGGCGGCCCTCGCGGGTCGCCCTTTTTTGTTTGCCATCGACCTCTCGCGTCTGGATTCAAGGCGCAAGCCGCGCCGGGTGTGGTTTGGGGTGCATCGGATAGCGTCGTCAATCATGCAAAAGCGCCGACCGTTGTAGTGATGGTCGGCGCTTAATTTTTGAACAAAGTCCGAAGCGAGCCTAGCGCATTGCTTACTCCTCAGATGCGCATGGGCATGAGGACGTAGCGGTACTTGTATTCGGCGTCGGGATCTTCGGGGCGCATCTGGCCGGCGGACTGGGAGTCCTTGAACTCGAGGCGAACTTCACCCTCGTTGCTGAGCGCCTTGAGGAAGTCAAGAATGTAAATGGAGTTGAAGCCGACGATGATGGGGTCGCTGGAATACGGCGTGTCGATGGTGTCTTCGCTCTCGCCGGATTCAGTGGAGTTGGCGCTGATCTTGAGCTCGTTGCCTTCGAGACGCATGCGTATGGCGCCGGAGCGTTCGTCGGCAAACTGGGCGACACGCTGGATGGCGGCCGAGAGCTCGCTGGAGCGGACGACGGCGAACTTGGTGTTGTCGCGCGGCATGACGGCCTCGAAGTTGGGGAACTGGCCAGAAAGCTTGCGCGTGCTGAGCGTGCGATGGCCGATGCGGAAGAAGAGGGTGTGCTCGTCGTCGGCGAATTCGACCTTATCGGCTTCAGTGTTGGTGAGCAGTTGCTGGAGTTCCTGCAGGGCCTTGCGGGGAATAAGAACCCGCTTCTCGCCGCTGATGCCTTCGAGATTCTCATTGGGTTTTTCGACGAAGGAGAGGCGGTGGCCGTCGGTGGCAACCATGGCGAGAGACTCTGCCTTGATGACCAGCAGGGCGCCATTGAGCGTGTAGCGCGACTCCTCGTTGGAGATGGCGAAGATGGTGCGGGCGATGAGAGTCCTGAGGGCGACCAGCGAGATGCTGGTGGCGGCTACGGCAGGAAACTCCGGGACCTGGGGATAGTTGGCGCGCGCCATGCCGACGATTTTTGTGTTGGAGCGACCGCTGCGAATTTGCACCCAGTGGTTTTCAAGCAGCTTGATGGAGATGTCGCCGTCGGGGAGCAGCTTGATGTAGTCGTAGAGTTTTCGTGCCGGGATGGTGCAGGAGCCGGGCTTTTTGACCTTGACCGCGGCGCTGGTGCGGATGGCCTGATCGAGGTCGGTCGCGGTAATGTTCAACCGGTCTTCTTCCGCCTCGAGGAGAAAATTCGACAGAATCGGAATGGTGGTCTTGCGCTCGACCACACTTTGCGTTGCCGTGAGTTCCCTAACCAGATCCTGGCGGCTTACGGTAATTTCCATCGCTGCCCCCTGTACGGCCGGCTTCTCTACTTCGGTTTCACCGATCAGCATGTGCGTACCCCAAGTCCAGAAGCCAGATGGCTTTGGCGGAAGCCATTTTTCGCTCTGGCCACACTCTACAACACATTACGCCCCGGCGGAAATGGCTGTCTTTTGTTCCTCTTGATTGTATTCATCCTTGCGTTTGAGTGTGCGTGGAAAACAGGGGCGCTTCTCTGGATTACTTGGTTTGCCCGGAGTGGGGAGATGCTGTTGACCGGGGTGCAAGGGCAATTCAAGGCCCTGGGGAGGTTTTGAGTGGGCGGGCTGAAGGACGCGACGGGTAGTAGGAAAAAGGATAGGAGATTAAAAGAAAAGACAGTAGTATCCGTAGTTCAAGGAGGAAAAGTGGGAAACCTTCCGATGTGGTTGTCTGAAGGCGGGTTGGCGGCTTGCGGAGTTTTCTAAATTATGGCTGTGCAATTCTGGAGTCTTGGAAAACGAGGTTCGCGTGGCACCAGGGAGACCATGGTTTCCCACCGCTCCCACAGGGGGTAGGAAAAAGGCTGTGCAAAGCAGACACGTTCTGTGAAAAGGAAGTTCAAGGGCGCATGGAATAAGGGCGCGGAGATACCTGTTCCTGCACAGGGAGCGAAGAATAAACAAACATTGCGAGGAGTTGCGAGGAGCGGGGGTGAGCCCCCATTGTGCGGGCCAATTCCCGTAGAAGAGGACCCAGGGAGATAGCTTCCCATTCTTGTATCCGAGTTGAATCGATGTGCCGCATGACCGAGTGAATCCGTCTGGTACGGGCCTAGACTTTTGTTCAGTGATTTTCCGGATGGATTTCGTTTGGGCGAGGAGTTTTGCAAGTGACGATCGATGTGGGGCGCCTGGAACGCGAGTTGATGCAGATGTCGGCTGAAGGTGCACCAGGAAGGAAGTTTTGCGAGGCAATCTCGGAGCTGGCGGCCACGGGACGATTTGCGCAACTAGGCGAGGTGCTGCCAGCGATTGTTTATGACGAGCTCTGGGTGCGGTACCAGCAGAATCCGGCGGCATTTGTGGCGAGTTGGCACATGCTGGCCCAGGAGATGAGGCAGGGCTTTGTGCAGCATGCGCGCCAGCGTTTGACGTCGCTAACCCGATTACAACAAGCCGGCAGCGGGGCGAGCACTCCGGCATGGCAGGAGATTCAGCGCGCCCTGGATGGGCAGCAGAATGATTTGTTGCGCGCAGCGATTGCACTGGAATTGCTGGAACTTGTGGAGCCGGCGGTGTTGCGGGCAACGCATCTGCGCGAGTGCGTGGTGGCCGCGGCCAGCTCGGAAGAGGCAGACAAATACCTGGATGAAGCGACACGCTGCTACTTTTTTGGCCTGTTTACAGCCTGTGCGGTGATGTGCCGGTCAGTGCTTGAAGAGGCGATCAAGCAGAGGCTGCCTGCGGGGCTTGCGCGGCAAGTGCGTGCGCGCTATCGCAACGCCGCAACCCTTGGCAACCTGCTTCATGAGGTAAACAACAACCTGCTTCTGACGGGCATTGACGGGGATTTTCCCGCGCTGGCGAACAAGGTGAACGATGTGGGCAAGAAGGCCGTCCACCAGGGCCTGCTTTCAGAGGATGAGGCGCGAGAATGCCTGCAGAATGCGCGGCGGGCACTGCAATTACTGTTGCGGGATTAAGGAGGAGCAGAGTCAGTCAGTAATCGTAACGCGCTTTGAATGCCCGTCGAAAGTGATTTTCCAGTGCCGGATGACGTCGCGCCCGATCAGGCAGGAATAGTAACGTTCGTCTTCAAAATCCCTCGAAAGAATTCGCAACGTCTCAATACGTTTGAGTCCTGTACCCGGGAAACTAATTGTTCCGGAGTGCTCGCCGCATTTGGCTTTACCACCGAGAGTCCGAATCTCAGTTCCGGCTCCTGTCTGGGCGAGCATTCGGTTCAGCGCATGAACACGATTAACAATCGTGAAAGGGGACCCGGTGTCTATGAGAGCCGTAATCTCGTGAGGGGTCGGGTACTCGAATCCAATGGCGCGCCCCGCCATGATCGTTTCATCCGCATTAGCTATGACTATCTTGATACACGGTGCAGGATCGAGCTGGTTGAAAGGGTTCCAAGGAAGTTCGATAGGAACCATATTCAAGCCACAAAATACACTGGTTCCGTTATCCAGACCTGCTTTACCAAGAAGGGTCTACGGACGCCGAATCTCTTCAGCCCGGCTTTGAATGCCTCGGCATACTCCTGGAAGAACCCTTCCAGGACGACTCCATCCTGAATTACGACATATTCTCCGGGATGAGCATCCGACCACTCTCTTCGATACCGCTCGAATACCTTGAGCTCAGCCTCAAATTCGGCGGTGGGAGCCATTGGTAACCTCTCCAATCAGTATGCCCCGTTTACTATCGTGTGCGATAATCAGATTCATGTAAAGGCGTTACTGCATTATTACGTAATAATGCTCCAATGCGATAATGGAGTCAATAGCGAATTTTTCCATGAGCCCGCGAGAAAGACACATCCCGGACGAAGCGGTACGAACGACGGTTAGTCTTACAGCCGAGGACCGGGCAGCAATCAACTGGATCAGCACAGTTCGCAGTTTAGCGAAAAGCAAACGCACGACAATTAACGACATCCTTGTCGATTCGCTCTGGCACTTCCTGGAGAAGACAGAAAAAAAGACCAGGGATCAAATGCGGGAGATGGTGCCGACGATCCTGCCGGAAGCGCGCCCGGAAAACAAAGTTACTGAGATGCCGAAGCCGAAAAGCAAGCGCTGAGTTAGCAGTGAGTGTGGTGGTCGGAAACTGGCACAACACCGGACTCCAGCTCGACCGGCACGCACCTTTTATACTTGACGTTGCATGTCCTACGCGATTGCCATCGATCAACTGAATGCCATGGTCCCGGAGCTCTACACGGGGGCGGGACAACCGCGGCGCAAATTCTCCCTGGATGAGATTCGGATGCTGCTGGGCGAGCTGGGGAATCCGCAACGCTCGTTTCCATCGGTGCTGATCGCGGGGACCAATGGGAAGGGATCGACGGCTGCCACGCTGGCTTCGATCCTGACGGCATCAGGGCTGCGCACCGGACTTTATACATCGCCTCATCTGACCAAGGCCAACGAACGCATTCGCATGGATCGAGTTGAGATATCGGATGACGATTTTGCGCGGCTCTACTTTCGTGTCCACGATGCTGCGCAGCAATTGGTGATGGATGGGCGGCTGCCGCAACTTCCCAGCTACTTCGAGATACTGACCGCGCAGGCTCTTCTGCACTTTGCCGCGGCAAGAGCGCAGGTTGCGGTGCTGGAAGTTGGCATGGGCGGGCGGCTGGACGCGACCAATGTCGTCGATCCGCTGCTTTCAGTGATTACAGACATCTCGCTCGACCACATGGATTGGCTTGGCTCGACTATCTCCGCAATCACACGGGAGAAGGCGGGGATTCTGCGGGCGAGGGGGACGATGATCACCCTGCCGCAGCATCCGGAGGCCAACCAGGTTCTGGGCGAGGTGGCAACCGAGTTGGGAGTGCGTGGCGTTAGCGCGACAGCTTATGTCCCTGGCGCCGGCGCAGCTGGTCCTTATTCAATTGAGGCTCTGGGATCGGAGATTCCGGTTGATTCACCGCTGAAGGGGGCGCATCAGCACCGAAACCTGGCACTGGCCATCGCCGCGGCGGTGGAGCTCAAGAGCAATCACGGTTTTCCCATTACCCCGGCAAGCATCGCGGAGGGAATTCGGCGGACGCGCTGGCCGGGGCGGTTGGAGCGGATTGAACGAGACGGCGTGGAATGGATTCTGGACGTGGCGCATAATCCTGCCGGCGCCTGGGCTTTGCGCGCTGGACTGCGCAGCGCAATGAGAGACAAGGAGCCGCGGACGCTGATCTTCAGTTGCCTGCGCGATAAGCCAGTGGCGGAGATGGCGCAGATTCTGTTTCCGCTTTTCGAGCGCGTGATTCTTGCGCCGATTCATGCGGCCCGCGCGGCAGCTCTCGACGACCTGCTGGCAGCGGCGAAAGCGACGGGAACTTCTGCTGTAGCGGTTGAGCCGGTCGCGAAGGCGATTGAGATCGCGGAGAACGATGCGCAGGGCCGCGGGATTGTTGTCTCCGGGTCAGTGTACCTGGTGGGTGAAGTGCGCACGCTGTTGCTGGGCGCAGGAGGGGCAAAAGCATGAGCGCACGGCCCGATCCTCTGCCGCGGCTTGATCGCTGGCGCACGAATGTGATTCAGCTCCCTCTGCTGACAATGATCACCGCACTCTGCGGTTCGCTTTCGCTGCTTGTGTCATTTGCGGAAAAGGACGGCGGAATGCAGCACCGAATCGCACGATTCTGGGCTCGCGCCGTGGTATGGGGTACAGGCTGTTCGATCACTGTGCGCGGAATGGAAAACCTTCGCAGCCAGCCGGTGGCCGTGTACGCATCGAACCACACCTCGTACATGGATACGCCGGTGATCTTTGCCTCGCTTCCGTTTCAGTTCCGGATTCTTGCCAAGAAGGAGCTTTGGCCGATCGCCTTCATTGGGTGGTATCTGAACCGGTCGGGGCAGATTCCCATCGATACCGCCAATCCGCACGCCACACTCTCGAGCTTAGGCGTGGGCGTGAAGGCGCTGCGCTCCGGAACATCGCTGTTTGTCTTTCCCGAGGGGGGACGGACAGAGACCGGGGGACTGAAGCCCTTCCTCTCGGGAGCAGCTTATCTGGCCATTCGCGCACAGGTGCCACTGGTGCCGATTGCACTCAGCGGAGTTTACGATCTGCTTCCGATTCATACCCGGCATTTGTTTCCGGGAGAGCTCACGGTGAGCGTGGGTGAGCCGATCGAGACCAAAGGGTTGACACCGCGCCAGACGGACGAGTTGAACGCGCGGCTGCGGGCGGCGATTGAGCGCCTGCTGGAGCCGGAGCGCAAGCCTGCACCGGATTCCGTTGAGGAAGATGCCCTGCCTGCGGGCGACTGAGAAGCGGGTAGTCTCCTAATTTGAATTGCAGCCCCTATGCCGAAACTGAGGGAATGAGCATCTCGCGTATCCATGCAGACAGGGTTTTGCCTCTAGCTTTGGCCTGAGCTTCGATTGCGCTGTGTTCGTCGGCAGTAAGACGAACGCGCAGCATGACAGCTTTGGCGTTCCCATGTGGGAGTGGAGGCCGTCCGGGGCGTCTAGGCTTCTTCTGTTGTTTCAAGGCTTCTAAACTCCTGCACGATTGCCGCTCTAACGGCATCCGCTGCTGATTTGATCGGTCCCAGGTGGAGAACCGTGACGTGGTGATCTGGCTCATTTTTCCGCGCATAGATCCTGGGCCCTTTAGGATGGCCGACGAGATCGAAGACTTCGACGATGCCTTCCCAAACCGTTTCCCCTTTGAATGTCTCTTTCACAGGCACACTTTCACGGTGCGTGGCCTCCGCACCGTGCAGCCGATGAATTTGGGCAAGGGCGGAAACGGTGGAGATTTGTTTATCGGTGCAGAGTACGTTGGCACGTAATTACTGTACCCCAGTAATTATTGAATGTCAAGTTATTTTTGGGGTACAATTTTCTCATCATGTTCAAGCGTTTGGCGATATGTGCTTTGTTGGCGTGTATCCTCCCAATATACGGGCAAGAAAAAAGCCCCAAGACCAACTCCAATCAAAAGCCAGCTCAGGCCATTGAGCCAAGATTGCCGGCCGCCTTCAACCCTGTAAGTCAACCAGCACCCCAGCAGCAGGAACAAGGGGCCGAGAGTCACCCGAAAAGCTATCTCGAACGCTTACTTTCTCCGGAGAATCTTCCTAATATCGGGTTGCTTATTGCCGGTATAGTGGGTATCACCGTTGCCATTAGAACTTTCAAAGTTCTGCGCGAACAGACCAGCGCCGCGAAGGATGCCGCCGAAGCTGCTCTTTTGAATGCCAAAGCTGTCATCAATGCCGAGCGGGCTCTGCTTCTCTTCAACGTGGTTCGAGATGAAAAGACTGAAGTATTTACCGTAAGAGTCGTGAACTACGGAAGGGTACCAGCGCGACGAATTGAGATAAGCAAACCAATCCGTGCGGTGATGAAACTCGAAGATTTGATCGCTAGTCCTCCTGATTATGGAGACGATATCGACAACATTCAGGAGTGGCTCGCTCCCAAGGAATCGTGGCCCGTGGCAGCCATCCATCCCAGACACACAAGGGCGAGTCTTCTCTATGATGCCGAGAGGCGAAAGCTGCCTCCGTCCGACGTTGACCACATCACTTACGGACAAGTCACTTACTTTGATGGAATCTCCCCAGAACTGCGCCACAGCCGATACTGCATCGCCCTTGATGACGACCATTACGAGCCGATTAGCGTCGTGGGAAACGAAGCATATCTGGAATGCACTTAGACAACCTGCAACAACGAGAACTTTTACGAATTGGAGAATAAAAAGCAAATTAGGACACCACTGAGAAGCGCAGACTCTTCCGGCCGGATAGCGTCTGTCGTTAAACTGAGAATTCCATGTCTGTAATTATTGCCATTCCCGAGCCTACCGGCAGCGACGCAGCGTACAACCAGCGCGCGTTGCCGCAGTATATTGCCGCTCTTGAAGCCACCGGGGCGACGCCGATTGTGGTGCCGCTGAATGGGGCGCAGGATCAGGTGGCGAAGATGCTGGCCGGCGTGCAGGGAATCCTGTTGCCGGGCAGCGGCTTCGATGTGGACCCGGAGAGGTATGGTGAGGCGCGCTTGGCGGAGTGCGGGCCCGCCGATCCAGTACGAACGGCGGTGGACGAGCTGATGCTGCAGGACGCTTTCAATTTGCGCAAGCCGATCCTGGCCATTTGTCACGGCGCGCAGACTCTGAACGTGTGGCGCAACGGGTCGCTGATTCAGGATTTGAAGACCGCGGTCAACCACCGGCCAGGACGTGAGGTGGTGGAAGCGCATCCGGTAGAGATCGCGAAGGGTTCGCGGCTGAGCCGGCTTTTGCCGCCGGGCGAACAGCTTGAAGTGCCGGTGAACTCAAGCCACCATCAGGCGGTTCGGGTGCCCGGCGACAAGCTGGTGGTGAGCGCGGTGTCTCCGTTGGACGGGGTGATTGAGGCGGTCGAGCTGGATGCCGCAGATCACTTTGCTCTGGCGGTGCAGTGGCATCCGGAGCGAACGTATGCGGAGAGCGCCGTTTCGCGAGCGATCTTTGCGGCGTTTGTGCAGGCGGCCGCAGAGTGGCAAGCGCCGCGGATCGAAGAATCGGTTTCATGGCGATGAGCGCCTGTGAGAGCGCTGGCGGCGGGCGGCTGAACGTGTTGCTTGCTAATGCTGGGCAGGATCCGCTGGATGCGGTTCAGATGGACCGTTTCCGCAATTTACTTTCGCTTTTTGTTCGCTGGAATGCGCGCATCAACCTTTCCTCGGTGCGGGATGAGGAAGGCATACTTTCGCGTCATTTTGTGGAGTCAATCGCCTGTGCGCGGGCGTTGCCGGGAGGGATCTCGACGCTTCTAGACTTTGGTTCGGGTGGGGGGTTCCCTGGAATCCCGATCGCGCTGTGCAGGCCGGAGATCGCGGTGACTCTGGCGGAGTCTCAAGGGAAGAAGGCGGCTTTCCTTCAGGAGGCGGTCCGGGTGCTTGGGATCGCAGCAAAGGTTTATCCGGGGCGAGCGGAGCTGCTGGAGGCGCGGTTCGACTGCGTCACTTTGCGCGCCGTCGAGAAGATGGCTACCGCCGTGGAATCGGCAGGCCGATTGGTCGCCGCAGATGGCTGGCTGGCGTTGATGACCACTCGGGCGGAGTTCGCAAGGCTGGAGGCCGCGGCCGGAGCAGAGTTCAGCTGGTCCGAAGTTTTGCAGCGACCCGGCGGCGAAGAGCGGGTGCTCGCGTTGGGACGTAGAAGGATCAGTTCGCGAGCTTGACCTGCGCAAGTTTTCGGATGGCAGGCAGGTCTTTTGCAGACTTCACGATCAGGCGCATGCCGGTCCCCTCGGCGTAATGCGGAGCCCCATCCAAAAGCTTGAGGACGGGTTTGGGAAGACTGCTTACGCGTGCCGCGGCCACGGCCCTGTCGCCCAGGACAAACGATACCCGAAAGCATCCGGCGCAGGGACCGAGATAGACGATCCTTCGCTTCTTGAAGGCGAGCACGAGAGTCCAGCCATATTTCGGCGAACTGGACTTCCATTCCCGATCAGAGACGCGCTGTTCTTTGGCAAACCAATCGAGGAGCTGATTCCAAAGCGTTGCAGTTGGACCGAGGGCTGCGGAAATCTCCTCGGCTGTGGGTTGCGCTTTCTTGCCGATGAATGCATTCGGAAGGTCCATCTTGCTGCGTCCATTCCGGGGAAGCATGTTCTAAACGATTTGGATGATAACAGCACTGAGGGCGGGTACATAGCAATTTAGTTGGGATCGAAAAGGGGCTGGGGGTATGGACGGCAGAGGTCGGGAACGAGCCGTCGACCTTTATGCTTACGCCCCGGATGGTGACTCCGCTTGTTGCGGAGGGGCTTGGGACTGTGGCTCCGGACGAGAGCTGGGTCCTCTGAATCAACGTGGCGGAGGTCGCGCTCTGGGGGAGCTGGGAAGTGTGAGTCAGGTTGTTTGTCAGATCCTTGTTGACGACCACGAGGTTGAGGCCGCCGGAAGAAGTATTAACCGACTATGCGGTGACGTTGAGGCCATTCAAAGCGAGCTGTTTGGTGTAGAGCGTTCCCTGGCCGGCGAGAGGAAGGAAGAGGATTCCGCAGTACTCGGGACGGACGGCGAGCACCGGGCCCTTGGAGTCGGCGATGGGGGTGTAGCCGGAACCATTTCCGCCGCCGCGGAAGTTCGCGCCTACGGCGCATCCCTGGGTGCAATCGAAGAGATAGTGGATGACCCAGCGGGAGGACGCATAGGAGCCGCTGACAAGGTTGTAGAAGGAGTTGCACGCGGCCATGCGCCAGGGGACACCGATGGCCCTGGCTTTCACGAAGGCTGCAACGGAGTCGACGTGGCTGGGAGCGATTTGCCCGGCGGTCCGGCCGACGCCGGACAAAGGTTTTCGGCTAGTTGCCTTGGGGGAGCGGGGATTTTCATCGGAGCGATTCTACTTTCGTCCCTGGGCTGAATGCTGTGATTCATAGAAAGAACCTGGGGTTGTTGTTTGTCTGGGGGGCCGGTTGTGGGCACTGCGGGGGGGATGAGGAGGTGCTCGGCTCGAAGAGTGGTGAGGCACGGGCAATGTATTTGGGGCTCGAATTCTGGTGGGCGCCGAGCTTGTTCCACGTGGAACAATTTTGGGAGCCGGGGTCAAAATGGGAAATGTTCCACGTGGAACAAGGCCCGAAAATGCCCAAATTGGGTTTCGATTCAAAACGGAACACCTGGCTGTGAAAGTACAATCCAGCGCCAAAGTTCAAGAAGTTTTCCACCGGAGGGTGGTTTTGCCTCCGGTATCGCAGGTTTTGGAAGAATCACGACGAACCCCTTCCGTATCATCTATTTGCTGCGGTGGAGCCGGCGGCTTGAAAAGACGCTTTCCACAGGTTCGCCTCGTTCTCCACATGTCAAGCGCCTACCCTAGCATCGCTCTTCCCTTTTACTCTTGAATGCCATGGGCAAGATTCTCGGCATCGTTAACCAGAAGGGCGGAGTAGGCAAGACAACGACCGCTATCAATCTTGCTGCCTGCCTGGCACTCGAGGGCCTCAAGATCCTTCTTGTGGATTGCGACCCCCAGGCGAATGCCACCTCCGGCATAGGATTCCAGCGCGACGACGACCGGCGCTCGATTTATGACGTGTTGATGGGGGAATGCCCCGCGGAACAGGTGATTCTGCACACCGAGATCGAAATGCTCTGGTTGCTGCCGGGGTCGAAGAACCTGACCGGAGCCAACCTGGAGCTGGCGAATGTCGAAGACAGGGCACTCCGCCTGCAGCGCGCTTTGGGGCCAATCAAGAACAACTTCGATGTGGTCATTCTGGATTGTCCGCCGGCGCTCGACCTGCTCACACTCAACGTGTTGTCGGCTGCGGAGACGCTTATCGTACCGATGCAGGCTGAGTACTTCGCCCTGGAAGGCATCTCCGAGCTGATCTCCACTCTCGAGCGGGTTCGGGCGGCTTTCAATCCCGAGCTGAACATTGAGGGTGTCCTGCTGACGATGTACGACGACCGAACCAACCTGGCGCAACAGGTGACCGAGACGCTCCGCGAATACTTCGGCGAACGGCTGTTCCGGACGGTGATTCCACGCAACGTCCGGCTGGCGGAGGCGCCCAGCCACGGCAGGCCTGTCGCGCTCTACGATGCGCGGTCGCGCGGAACCGAAGCCTATTTCGAACTCGCGGGAGAATTTCTTGCCCGCAATCACATGGAGAGCCCGCGCGGCGTTTTGCGCAAGTCCACAGCCGTTCCTACGCGGGAGACAAAGGTCACGTTCTGGCCCTATTCGTGACCACGAATCGCTACCGACCGCACATGAGAACTGCTTTCAAGCAGTCATGAATTCGAACAACCCGCCAACACAAGATGACCGAAGAGGAATTCAAGAGATGAATGTCGCTGTTACCGATCCGAAACGCCGCGCCCTCGGCAAAGGACTCGACTCGCTGCTTCCGCGGGTTCACGCACCCGCTCCATCCCCGGCGGAGCCGGAAGGCGGAAGACCGCGCGAGATTCCGCTCGATCAGATCGATCCCAACCCGTTCCAGACGCGCTCTCAGATGAACGAGGAGCAATTGTCTGAGCTGGCGGCCTCGATCACTGCGAATGGAGTGGTCCAGCCGGTGCTGGTTCGTCCGCTTTTGAACGGCCGCTTCCAGCTGATTGCCGGCGAACGGCGCTGGCGCGCTTCGCAACAGGCGGGCAAGGCGACGATCCCGGCGATCCTGCGCCAGGTTTCCGACGAGCAGGCGATGGAGATCACCATCGTTGAAAACCTGCAACGCGCCGATCTGAATCCGATGGAACAGGCCCGGGCCTTCGAACGGCTCTCGCGGGAGTTCCACATGACCCAGGAGCAGATGGCTGTGCGCACCGGCAAGGATCGCGCCACGGTTGCCAATTTCCTGCGTCTTCTGCGGCTGCCGGCTTCGGTGCAGTCCCGGGTCGAATCCGGCGAACTGAGCTTCGGGCATGCACGCACGCTCCTGGCATTTGAGCATGGGGAGGACATTGAAAAGGCTGCGCAGAGGATCGGCGCACTTTCGCTTTCTGTTCGCCAAACAGAGCACTATGTGCAGGGGCTTCTGCACCCGGAAAAAGCCGGCAAGAGGGCCCCTAAAGCGGAGCCACCGATTGATCCTAATGTCCGTGAAGTCCAGGAGAGGCTGCAGCGGGCTCTAGGCCTCAAGGTCCACATCGAGGATCACAATGGGCGCGGCAAAGTCATCATCGAATACGGGCGGCTGGAGGATTTCGACACGTTATTGGAGCAGCTGGCTGCGGAATAAAGGGTAGTTAGCTTAAGTTTATGTAAAATCTGATAATCTGATTTTATGAAAGAGCTGGTCATCAGCGTGACCCAGGCTGCGCGCAGATTTGCCGATTGCGTGAACCGGGTGCGCTACCAGGGAACATCCTTTGTGCTGCAAAAGAACGGTGTGCCAGTTGCCCGCATAGTCCCGGTGGAGTCCGCCTCAGGCACCGACCTGGAGCGACTTGCGGTGGCGCTTCGCGAGGCGCGCGAGGAAGCCGATCTGGACGAGGAAGAGCCATTGAAATTGATTGCTGCTGCAAAGGAACCCCGCGAGATCTCGCCGCACCCGAATCCGCCGAAGCGAAACCTGTTGAACTGGTGAAGTAGAATTCTCCTTCCCCTTTTGAAGGAGTGGCGATGCACGCTTTTCTCCGCAAGTCCACGCGCATGATATCCGCGCCGCTTCTGCCAGCTCTTTTGCCTACCCTCCACCGCCAGCAGAACCAGACTCCGCAGCAACGCTTGACAGAGGCGCAGGCCAGCGCCTGGTGCGCGGCACAGTCGCGGGCAGTTGGCGCCAATTTCCCATCCTCCACCGCCATCTATGAATTGGAGATCATTCGCAGTTTGGCCGCTTAGAAGCAGGATCTCCAATAACGACATGTCCCGGAAAGGATTTCCCATGAATCGGCGATCATTCCTCCAAGCGGCAATCGTCATGGGCGCTCCATGGATCACGGCAGACGGAGCAGCCGCGCAGATAGTGCAGACCACGGCCGGCGAAGACCCGGAGAGCAATCCGCGAGAAGAGGGGCGCCGCCGAATCGCGAAGGCGGCCGCAGCAGCCATGGCCATGCAGAGGCGAGACTGGGAGCAGGGGATTCTGGCCCAGGCAATGCTGGAAACAGACGACCGCGAATGCGTGATCCGACTGACGAAAGCGGCGATTGTGCAGCGGACGACGGACGGGCGGATGGGGGTTGTGGTCTCCGGCAGTCCAACCGATCCGTCGATGGGCGGCGAGGCCTACGCCAAGGCGGCCAAGTGGACCGGAGATCCGCAGATCAGGGAGGCAGTGGAGAGACTGCTCGATTGGATTCGAACCAAGGCTCCGCGCAATGATGCGGGCATTCTTTATCACGTGTTTGACGCCCCGGAGATGTGGTCGGACGGGCTGAATTGCGCGCCGCCGTTTTTAGCTGCGATGGGCCACTACGACGAAGCGCTCGAGCAGATCGAGGGCTACAAGCGGCGGCTTTGGAACCCCGAAAAGAAACTGCTCGCGCATATCTGGGACGACGGCGCCCGACAGTTCAGGGACGGCAACTTCTGGGGCGGAGGCAACGGCTGGGCGGCCGCGGGGCTGGCGCGCACAATCCGATCGTTGCCCAGCGACCGCAGGACGGACCGCGAGCGGCTTGCCGAGTTCTGCAGGGAGATTGTGGATGGCTGCCTGGCACACCAGCGCCCGGATGGGTTGTTCCACAACGTTGTGGATCAGCCGGCGACGTTTGTTGAGACCAATCTTGCGCAGATGCTGGCCTATGCGATCTTTGACGGAGTGGCCGAGGGGTGGATGCCGCAGGCCTATCTGGCTGGCGCGCGGAGACTTCGTGCCGCTGCCCGCGGAAAGATGGATGCCTTTGGCTTTGTGCAAGGGGTCTGCGCTGCGCCGCTCTTCGACCGCGCCGGAACCTCAAGCGAAGGCCAGGCGTTTTGCATTCTGATGGAAGCCGCGGGAAACAGGGCAGATCGGGCGCATCCGGCTTAGGTCTTGTCTACATATAGACCTGGCGAAAATGCGTGAAACCGAGGCGCTCGAAATGGGCATGCGGACGAAGAGCAACCGCGGATCTTTCGGCTACGCAGGCGCAAAAGGCCGCGGCTGCGTTGCTTAAAATGACAGGCCGGTTGTACTTCGTCGTATCCCACCCATGCGACGGAAAAGAGTCGCACTTGGGGCACGGGAGCTGGTTGCGAGAGAAGATGATCCGGGTTAGGTTCATCTCTGGACGTAATGCGCCGAGGCGAGTAAGGCTGCTCAAGAGGACGGGCTCTTGATTTATCAAGCATTTACAGATTGCCTATATTTCGATGAGGCCTAGCTTTAGCGGCTCTTCGGTCCAGATCCGCTGCCTTGGCCGAACATCTACGAAAGGGGTGCCTGTGGTCCGGCTTACCCAGCCCCGAATCGGCTTTTGCAGGCCTCTCTTGATCCGGTCCATGAAAGTCCAATGCCGAAAAATGGGATCAGGTGTCTGATTTTTCAATAGATTACGGGATAGTTTCAGGGGCTGCTTATCGGGCCGGATAAGCCGGGGCACATACGAGCGAGAATTTCGACTCTTTGCGCAGACCGTTGTAACCGGTGCTGCCCAAGCCCGTTCGGCAAGAATTTAGACAGTAAATCGATTTCTAAACCTTCTGGCGCGCTGGTTCGTCTACCGGACTAGTAACCCAAAAATTACATCCTGCTTCCGGCAATGGCCGGTCTGCGGGGAGTTACCTTTTGAAGCGCAGAATGAAGAATTGCGTGCCAGGCTCGAGTGTGCAAATGGCGTTTTCGGTGGCGATTCTGTTGACTTCGCCCCTGACCGCCGCATCGGCACCAGCCCCTTTCAGCGGTGCGATCACCGCCAACTTATTCTTGATGGGCAACGAGCCGTATGCAGAGGCTTCAGTGGCCGGCCAGAACCTGCGCTCCAAGCGGAGCTCAAACTCAAGCGTGCCGAACGTTGTCCAGTGCAGGCACAAAGATATTTGTCGATAGCAAGCGAGGAAGACGTGTACTCAAGATTGCATTCCTTCATTTATTTTCTTGTTGCCATAGCCCTTGGCCTGGCCGCTTTTGCTGCCGCCCATTCGCAAGCGCCTGCCGAGAAGGCCGCCGTGACCACGGCCACGGTGCACGGGCATGTGGCGGACCCAACGGGCGCGCTGCTTCCCGGTGCGAAGATTACCGTTACGACTACAACGGGAGCGTTTGTGGCCAATGCAACCTCGGACGCCGCGGGAGCCTATCTGGTGAGCGGCCTTGCTCCTGGCGGTTATCTCATCCAGGCGGACTTTGAGGGTTTCGCTCCGGCTTCATCGCCGGCCATTCAACTGACGGGCGGCCAGATGAAGCGCGTGGACATTTCGATGGCCACGGTGGTGGAACAACAGAGCGTCACGGTAACCGACGAGGAAGCGCCGATGGTGAGCGTTGAGGCCAGCGGAAACACCAGTTCCATCGTTCTCAAGGACAAGGATCTCGATGCGCTTTCCGACGACCCGGATGAATTGTCGAATGAATTGACGGCCCTCGCCGGTCCTTCGGCGGGACCTAATGGCGGAGAAGTCTACATCTCGGGGTTCACAGGTGGGCAACTGCCCCCCAAATCGGCAATTCGAGAAATTCGCATCAACCAGAATCCCTACTCGGCGGAGTTCGACCACCTGGGCTACGGACGCATCGAGATTCTCACCAAGCCGGGAACGGACCAACTGCACGGACGGTTCTTCATCCAGGGCAACGACGACGCCTTCAACACCGGCAACCCATTTACGACCTCCATTCCCGCGTACCACAGCATCCAGTACAACGGGTCGATCAGCGGTTCGATCTCAAAATCCGCGTCCTATTTCGTGAGCGTGGATGAGCGCAACAATCAGAACGCGAGCATTTACAGCGTGACCACGGCGGTTTTGAATCCCGTAACAAACATCTACGGCGCGGGCACCGTTTCTGGCGGACTGTTCAGTCCTTCGACACATACCGAGGCCGCGCCGCGCGTGGATATCCAACTGGGGCAGAAGAACACGCTTACCCTGCGCTACCAGTTTGAGCGCTTCAGCCAGAGCGGAGGCATCGGATCGCTGCAGCTGCCCTCGCAGGCGATGACGTCAAGCTCCATCGAGCACGCCTTTCAACTCAGCGACTCACAGGTTGTCAACGATCACATCGTCAACGAAACGCGCTTCCAGTACTTGCGCGACCTCGATACTTCTACGCCTGTAAGCACGGCGCCTACGGTTTCGGTGGCGGGGTCGTTCACGGACGGCGGTTCAGGCGGCCAAAAATCAAACGATCATACCGACCACCTGGAGTTGCAGAACCTGACCACAATGTCAGCCGGCGCCCATGCAATCAAGTTTGGCACGCGGTTGCGTTACAATCGCGACGCCAACTCGACTGACGCCAATTTCAACGGCAGCTTCAGCTTTCAATCGCTGAACGCATACGTCGTGATGATGAATGGCCTTGCCACGGGCCAGACCATTGCGCAAATTGCAGCGGCCGGCGGCCTGCCTAACAAGCTCAACTACACCACAGGCGCCGCGGCGGTGGTGGGCAGCGTGTTTGACGGCGCGCTATTCGTGCAGGACGATTGGAAGGCCAATCAGTTTTTGACGCTCTCCGGCGGACTGCGGTGGGAGTCGCAGAATCACGTTGCAGATCGCAGCGACTTTGGTCCGCGCGTTGCATTCGCTTACGCGCTCGATGGCCACAAGAATCATGCGCAGGCCAAGACCGTGCTGCGCGGCGGTTATGGTTTCTTCTACGATCGCTTCGGACTTAGCAACCTGCTGAACATCGCGCGCTATAGCGGCGGCGCAAACAGCCAGACGCAGACTACGATTACGAACCCCACATGCTTCGATCCCAACAGCCTGAGCGCCATCCTGCTAAATCCATCCATGTGCGGAGCTTCGAGCGCCAATGCAAATACGACTATCCAAGTGACGCCTACCTACCACTCGCCCTATAACGAACAGCTTTCAACCAGCCTGGAACGCCAGCTGACCAAGACAACATCGCTGAGCGTGACGTATCTGCGTACCTATGGCGTTCACCAGATGGTCACGCGGGACGCGAATGCGTATCTGCCTGGCGACTACACTTTTAACAGCGACGGGACGACAACGATAAAGCATGCGCGGCCCATGAGCACGGCCAACCCCAATCTGGGCATTGTTGAGCAATATGACTCGCAAGCGATCTTCAAGCAGAGCCAGCTCATAGTGAATGTAAATGCTCGCGTCACAGCCAAGCTCAGCCTGTCAGGGTTCTACAACTGGACTTCCGTTCACTCCAATACGGGGACGGCATCGAATTCGTACAACCTGATCCAGGACTATCGCCGCGCCGGCTTCGCTTCTCCGAACATGGTTTTCGCGATGGGCAACTACACCGGCCCGCTCAAAATCATCTTCAATCCTTTCCTGATTGCGCAGGGCGGCCGGCCCTACAATTTCGTAACACCAAACGATTTGACCGGGGATAACTTCTTCAACGACAGGCCGTCGATTGTGGCGGCGTCCAATTGCAGCTCAACGTCGGCACAATACGTGCAGACCTCTTATGGCTGCTTTAACCTGATCCCACAACCAGGCGAGACCATCATCTCCGGCAACATGGGCAACGGGCCGGCGGCCGTGGCCGTAAATCTGCGCATCAGCCGCGCTTTCGGCATTGGGCCGGAGACGGAGTCGCCGGGAGGCTCCAATAATGGCGGCGGCCCTGGCATGGGCGGGCCGCCCCCTGGCGGTGGAGGTGGCGGCCACGGCGGTTATGGGGGGTTTGGCGGTTTTGGCGGTGGCAGGGGCATGATGGGCGGGAGCGCCAATACGGGTCACAAATACTCTCTCAACTTCAGCGCCCAGGCATTAAACCTGTTTAACGACATTGACCGCGGGCAGCCTATTGGAACCGTGAATTCTCCGAATTTTGGTCAATCGAAAAGCCTTGCCAGCGGAATGTTTTCGTCCGGATCGGCAGCGCGGCGCATCTTCATCCAGGCCGCATTCTCGTTCTGAGACTTTGACATGAACCGATTGCGGGCAGGAGCAGGGGGCGGGGAGACCCGCCTCAGATTGCTGACAAAGCTTGAGACCATCCCTCAGCGGCTAAAGCCGGCCTGATATTGCAGGACTTGTGGCACGGATAAATTCCTGCCCTTTCAAGGCTGTGGGTTTTTCACCAACCTGGGGCGGGAAGACCCGCCTCTGCTCTTCCAGCCAGTACCTCGTTCATTGCACCGGTAGAAACGAGGGGAAACCTCTCCCCCGATTCCGATCTAACACTAATTGGCTATTTCAATTCGTAACCACATTCCGGTTACTATAGCGGAATCAGATTTGATTTACTGTCAGATTCGTCGCTCTTGGTTGTGCTTCTGTCTTAGGACTTCGAGGTGAACACATGACCTGTCCAAAGTGCCAATCGGATTCGGTTTCGATCCTTCCGGCAGAGATCCGCCTTTATCGCAACATTCCCCGTACGTTAAGCCACCCTCCATTGACGCCTTCCCCGGACGTCCGCATCTGTGTGGATTGTGGCTGGTCGGAATTCTCAATCCCTCGCTCCTGGCTTTCCGCTGGTTGGTTGCACTCGGCGCGCCCGGCGGACGTTTTGAATGGGGCTGCAATTGCGCCTCCGCTCGTGCCTGCCATCTCTGTCTAAATAGAGTTGCCGATAAGTAGTCCTGTCCGTCCCCGACAGGAAATGAGTCGGTTACTCAAGTACTGCCCAAAGATACAAACGGGGGAGTCTTAAGCTACAGGGAAAGACGGGTCACCAGGGGCTGTTAACACTACTGGGGTTGATGGAGTTGCGAGCAGAAATCCGGCCAAGGGAGGCGGGGCCTGCAGGCTGTCCCAGGCACATGGGCGAGTCGCCGCGGCGAAAAGCATGGCCGGTTTTCCCCATTTCGTTGTCGCTCGCCGCTCCATTGATCGACCGCAGTTCGCTCCTCGCTTCCAGAACTGGGAAAAGCCGGCTCCCGTCGCCGCCATCCCGGTAGTGTTAACAGGCCCCAGTTGTGAAAAGGGTGTAGCTGATTGGCGCTATGACTCTCAATCGGCATTCGCTACCAGCTTTCCGCAACACTCTGGACGCTGAGGCCGCGCGCCGCGATCCCATCCTCCTCCGACTGCCTCAATCAGCAGTACAGCGCTTGCCTCGCGGCGCCCCAGGATGTTGACGGCCGTAAGCTCATCGGAAAGATCAGCGTTTTGAGCGGTGATGACTTCAAGATAGCTCGTGACGCCGCCCTCGTATCGAGTGTTCGAAAGGTCGAGAGACCGCTGCGCTGCCTCTACCGCCGAAGCCTGGACTCCGGCTTCCTGCTCCAAGACTCGCAGCGCAGCCAGATTGTCTTCGACCTGCTGAAAGCCGGTCAATACGGTTTGGCGGTAGGACGCAACGGTGGAATCATAGGACGCCTTCGCTTGGTCGGTGCCCGCGCGCCGGCGGCCGCCATCGAACAGAGTTTGCACTACCGATGCTCCAACCGACCACATAACGCCCGGGCCCTGGAGGAGCGTCGTGATGCTTCCACTCTCGAATCCGCCGGTACCGACGATATTCACGAGCGGATAGTATGCCGTTTCGGCCAATCCGACCTGCGCGTTCGCCGCTGCAACTCTGCGTTCGGCCGCAGCTATGTCAGGGCGGCGTTCGAGCAGTTCCGAAGGTACGCCAACCGGGATCGGCGGTGGCGGAGTCGTGAGCGGAAGAGGAGGCAATGTAAACTCCTCCGGAGCCTTCCCCACCAATACGGCGACTGCATGCTCGTATTGTGCGCGAGCCACTCCGACATCCACCAACTGGGCCCGTGTGGTCTGGAGGATTGTCTGCGCCTGCTCTACCTCTACCTCAGAACCGAGACCACCCTGGTACCGATCTTCGTTCAACTGGAATGCCTGTTGGTACTGAGCAACGGTGTCCTGAAGCAACTTCTCTTCAGCATCCAGAGTCCGCGCCGCAAAGTAGTCCACGGCCAGCGTAGCGTGCATGCTCAGGTTGACGACCGCCAGATCAGCCGCCGATGCCTGTGCCTGTTCACGATAGGACTCCACGTTGCGGCTCACTCGTCCCCAAGCGTTTGCCTGATATGAGACGTTGACGGGCAAGACGAAGTCATTGAACGTCATCCCATCGAAAGTGGAACTGGGCGGGCGGTTGTTTGAGTACTGTTCGCGTGCAGCGGATGGGGATGCCGTAACGGTCGGGAAATAGTCGGCACGGACATAGCGCAGCGCAGCCCTGGATTCCTGATACTGAGCAACAGCCACCTTCAAGTTCTGGTTTGAGACATTGATCTGCTGCTCGAGGCTATTGAGTTGCGGGTCTTGAAAGATCTCCCACCAGTTACCACCTAATCGCTGCTCGTTGGGCTGCGCGGGCTTCCAATTTGCGAACTCCTTGTATGCAGGCGGAGCTGTCATTGCGGGCACTTTGTACTTTGGACCGACAGCGCAGCCCGTAACGAAGACGGCTGCCGCCAGAAGGAGAGCTGACGCTTTCATGAATGGGGTGCCGACTGGCTGGATAGTCATTGGGAATCTCCCGGTAATGCGGCTTGCACCACCTTTACGCTCTGTCCGGAAACCAGCGAATCCGAGGGATTCAGAATGACCTGGTCATTCGATGTGAGCCCGGCGACAATCTCAATCCGATCGCCCAAGTCATGGCCTGGAGTGACATTGGTGACTACGACGTGTTCGCTCTTTACTACACCAACCTGCAGCATCTCGCCTCGAAAGATCAGGGCACTGACAGGAAGCAGGAAGGTTGAATTCTGCGCCGCCACCTTCAGGTGAACTTCTGCATAGGATCCGGAGAAGAGCGTTCCACCCGGATTATCGAGGTCAACCTCGGTTAACAAAGTCCGAGTCGTGGCGTTAATTGCATCGGAGGTGCGCACCAGTTTTCCGGGAAATCGCTTGCCGGGAAACTCGGCTAGAGTAATGTCCGCCGCGGTCTCGCCCGGCTTTACGGCCTGCGAGTATTCTTCAGGGACGTTGACATACACGCGCAAGGTGCGCGTTTGTGAAATGTCGAAGAGATCCGTTCTAGGTGCGGTGCTGCTGCCGGAGTTAATGAGGGCGCCAATATCCGTGTTGCGCGCCGTGATTACACCATCGAATGGCGCGTACACCCTCTCGAACGAGACCAGCGCCTCAAAGTGACGAACATTCGCGGTATCGGCATCGACAACGGCTTTGTTGGCGGTGTAGGCGCCGGCAGCGTTATCCACGTCCTGCTGAGCGACAGCGTGCTTCTTCAACAAAGATTCATAACGATCTCTGGTGATCTGGGCCAATTGCATATTGGCCTGTGCGGTGGCCAGCGTGCTTCGCGCCTGTGCCAATTGCTCGTCGACCTCGGGCGTCTGGATGATAGCCAGCAAGTCGCCTGCTTTGACATGCGCGCCGATGTCGAAGTACCACATCTTGAGGTAGCCGTCGGTCCGCGCGTAAATTGGAGACGAAATGTACGGCTGGATGTTGCCGGGCAGCACGATTTCCTGGGCAGGTGCAGACTGCTTCGGAAGCACGACCGATACCGAAGGCACTGCCATTTGTGAAGAGGCTGCGCGCAGATTCGTAGCGGCCTTTACGCGGGATCCGATTTCGATGCCCAGCACCCCGATTACGGCGATTACGACCAGCGCAGCGATCAGCCAGCGCCGCCCGGAGTGCTTTTTGCGCCTCTCTTTCAAAGATGAAGGCGCCAGGATCTCGATTTGTTCGCGTGTTTCAGTTTGAGTCATATGAGTCATCAATTTTTCCCTCCTATTCCTGTCCAGCCATGTCGTGCTTCCGTGAAGAACCATGCAGCACGCTGAAGAAAGTGGGTACAAACAGGAGCGTGGAGACGGTCGCGAAGATCAGCCCACCGATTACCGCACGCCCTAATGGAGCGTTTTGCTCGCCGCCATCACCGAGGCCGAGCGCCATGGGAACCATGCCGATGATCATGGCCAGTGCGGTCATCAGTACCGGGCGGAAACGAGTGAAGCCAGCTTCCAGCGCGGCAGAAATCGCATCTTTGCCTTCCGCCATCTTCTCCGTGGCGAAGCTCACAACGAGAATGCTGTTTGCGGTGGCCACTCCCATGCACATGATCGTTCCCATCAATGCCGGGACGCTCAACGTGGTGTGCGTGATGAGGAGGAACCACGCGATTCCAGCCAGAGCCGCGGGTAGTGCGGAGATCATGATGAACGGATCGAGCCATGATTGGAAGTTCACGACGATCAATAGATAGTCAAGCGCGATGGCGAACAACAGTCCGATGAGCAATCCACTGTAGGAGGCTTTCATCGTCTGTACCTGGCCGCGAACGACAACCTGAGAACCGCGCGGCAGCTGACTGCGCTCGGAGTCAATGATCTTGTTGATGTCGCGCGCAATTCCACCTAGATCGCGTCCGTCAGCAGACCCGAAGATATCGATCGTCGGCGCAACGTCGTAATGGGAGACCACGGCCATTCCGGCGCCGCGTTGCGTGGAGACCAGGCTTGCCATAAGAGACGGTGGCGATAACGGATCGGTTCCGGTTACCGGAGTATTTACCAGGTCCTGCAGGCTGTCTGCACGATATTGCGGCGTCTGCGTCGCAATCGAGTAGCTGACTCCATTTCTGGGATCGAGCCAATACGTCGGCGATGTCTGGAAGCTTCCACTGAGTGACACGAGGAGATTCTGTGCGATGTCATGCGCGGAGAATCCAAGCTCCTGAGCTTTTGTTCGTTCGATCCTCATATGGAGGTAGGGCTGATCGAACGGCTGTTGCACGCGAAGGTCAACGGCGCCAGGCACGGAGCGGACCTTTTCGAGAACCTGGTCGGCCCACACGCGATTGCCTTCGAGATCGTGACCGATTACCTGAATATCGATCGGAGCGGGCAGTCCGAAGTTCAGAATCTGCGTGACCATGTCAGAGGGCAGGAATGCAAATGTGACACCGGGGAAGTCATTCGCCAAAGACAGGCGAAGTTGCCTTACGTAGTTTTCAGTCGGACGATGTTTCGGCGACAGCGTCACCATGATGTCCGCATCCGAAGACCCGATTGGCGCCGAATTGCTGTACGAAAGATTGATACCGCTGTACGGCAAGCCAATGTTGTCGATGATGCTGTCCATTTCGGACGCCGGGATTTGCTTCCTGATCGAGTCCTCGACGAGATTGCAAAGGAAAGCCGTATCCTCAATGCGCATACCCGTTGGCCCGCGCAGATGAAGCTTGAAGCTGCCGGAATCAACGGTCGGAAAGAAATCCTGACCGAGCCAAGGAACAATGATGGCCAACGATCCAAGGCAGGCTGCAAAGAAAGTAAGCAGAAATGCGCGTCGGTGATCGAGGCAACGCTCCAACACGCCACGGTATGCATTGCGAAAACCTTCAAATCCCGATTCGAAGTTCTGTTGAAGCCGGACCAGCACGTTGCGGCTGTGCAAGCCGTGATTGCCAACTTTCTGCCCCCGGAGCAAATACTTCGCCATGGTGGGGACGATTGTTCTGGACAAGAAGTAGGAGGCGAGCATTGCGAAGACGACTGCCTCGGCGAGAGGCAGAAACAAATAGCGAGCCACGCCAGACAGCAGGAACATGGGCGCAAATACGATGCAGATCGAAAGCGTCGAGACAAAGGCGGGAGTTGCAATCTGCATGGCGCTGTCGAGAATTACTTCATCGAGAGCCTTATCGGGTTCCTGCTCGCGATTGCGGTTGATGTTTTCAACTTCGACGGTCGCATCGTCGACGAGGATGCCGACTGCAAGAGCCAGTCCGCCAAGCGTCATGATGTTGATTGTCTGGCCGATGAGGCTCAGCACGACGATCGACGCAAGAATAGCGAGCGGAATCGATGTGGCGATGATGAGCGTGCTCCGCCAGCTTCCGAGGAAGATCAGAATCATTAAAGCGGTCAAGCATGCGGCAATGAGAGCCTCACGGACAACGCCATTGATTGCCCCGAGAACGAAGATGGATTGATCGGCGAGTGGCTTCATCTTCAATTGACTGGGAAGCGTCGTGGCAATTTGCGGAAGCAAAGCCTTGATTCCGGAGATCACCTTCAGGGTGGAGGCATCCCCGGCCTTCTGGATCGTAAGCAGCACGGACCGCTGGCCATTGACGCGCACGATGTTGGTCTGCGGAGGAAAGCCATCGCGCACCCAGGCAACGTCTTTCATGTAAATCGTGGTATTGCCAACTGTCTTGATCGGAATCCGGTTCAAATCCGCGATAGATTGAGGTGCGGCATTGGGAATGTCGACGTTGTATTCCTTGCTGCCGATCTTGGATGTGCCGGTTGGCAGAATCAGGTTCTGAGCTGAGATCGCATTCACAACATCCATCGCGGACAAGCCCTTCGACTGCAATTCGGCAGGGTTGAGATCTACCTGAATCTGTCGCTGCTTGCCACCGTAGGGATAAGGAACCGCCGTGCCCGGTACCGTGATGAGTTGAGTACGAATAAAATTCAGACCATAGTCATTCAATTGCTGCTCTGAAAGTCCCTGCCCCGACAGCGCGAGTTGCATGACTGGAACGCTCGATGCGCTGTACGCGATGACGAGGGGTGGTGTGGTGCCCGCAGGCAGTTGCCGGAGCTGCGTCTGAGAGCTTGCCGTGATCTGCGCAATCGCGCGGTCGATGCTGGCATCCGGCTGCAGGAATACCTTGACTACGGCAATGCCATACAAGGATTGAGATTCGACGTGCTGGATATTGTCGACAACCGTTGTGAGGTTACGCTCGGTGATGCTGACGATGCGGTCAGCCATCTGTTCAGGTACCAGGCCGTTGTAGTTCCAGATGATGCTCACGACCGGGATATCAATATTGGGAAAGATATCGGTGGGCGTGCGCTCAATCGACACAATGCCTATTACCAGTATCAAAATGGCCATCACCACGAACGTGTAGGGCCGGCGCAGTGCTAATCGAACAATCCACATAACAATTTCCCCCTATCGTGCCAATTCTGTTGGGTCTTCGGATCCGTTTTCACGGGCGATCTTCTCCTGGTCGATCCACTTCCGGATGTAGGCAGAGCAGTTTCTCAGCTCGGCGCCAAGCGCCTCGCTTAACGCCAGAAAGAGCACGGCATCCCGATCGACGAGCTTTACCTGTTCAAGATCAAGCACGATTCCGTATGCCGACGATTCCGCCCTTAACAACGCGAGGAGTTCGGGTACTTGCTCTCCCTGGATGCGACCGGTGAGGTTGAAAACCGCGAGTTCCGGTTCGACCGATCTTTGAATTCTCAAGGTCATCTGGTGTAGTCTTCCGCACTAGACGGGAGCAACTCGGATGCCAATCGCATGTGGCTGCAAACAGGACAGTTACGGTGGGCAGATGAGCCCGACAATTCGGAAATTTCCGAATTGCCGGGAGTGAGGTTCGCTGCTTTGAGAGATTGAAAGGCTTCTTGAGAGGGCCAGCTGGGAGGGCGGTTCGAACGGCGGGGAGGCGGTTGCGCGGAAAGTGCCGGCTCGTGTGAGTGGCCGAGCTAGTTCTTTCTGAATCGATGCTTGTTGATCTTGAGAGATTTGATTTTAGAGTCGAGCGTGGACTGTGGAATGCCGAGTCTGGCCGCAGCTCCTGCAGGGCCGGAGACTTTTCCGTTGCACTCGGCGAGCGCAGCCTCGATCAGTTCCTTCTCCTGGGTAGTGAGTCGCTCCGTGAGCGGTTGAGCCGACGCAGCACTGGAGCGCGCCCCTCGCCCGAACCAGCTCTCATCGACGGACAGATTCTCGGTGTCACATACGATGACGGACCGCTCAATCACGTTTTGCAATTCTCGAATGTTGCCCGGCCATGAGTACGACTGGAGGAGGTCCAGGCTCCTCCTATCAATTCCCGTTATCTTTTTCCCGGCCTTGCCGGCAAAGCGATCGACAAAGTATTCCACCAGCAGAGGGATGTCTTCTCTTCGCTGGCGAAGCGGAGGGACTTCGATGGGGAAAACGTTCAACCGATAAAAGAGGTCCTCGCGGAACCCGCCTGCGGCAATCGCAGCTTCCAAGTCGCGATTTGTTGCGGCGACAACCCGAACGTCGATCTGCAAAGACTGATTTGAACCCACGCGCTGGAACTCGCGCTCCTGAAGGACCCGCAACAAGGAGATCTGTGTTTCCAGGGGCAGTTCTCCGACCTCGTCCAGAAAGATGGCTCCGCCATCTGCGGATTCAAAGCGGCCTAAGCGCCGTTGGGTCGCGCCAGTGAAGGCGCCCTTCTCATGTCCAAACAACTCGGATGCAATCAGATCGCGGGGAATGGCGGCGCAGTTGACACTGACGAACGCCCGTGCGGACCGGGTGGAGCGCTTGTGAATGGCGCGGGCAATGAGTTCCTTCCCGGTACCCGTTTCGCCGGTGATCAACACCGTGGAGTCGGTGGGTGCAACCTTAGCCACTTTCGCGAGTAACGCTTGCAAAGCTGGAGACGAACCTACGATTTCCTCGAACATCCGGGTGATATCGATTTCTTCGCGGAGCGCGAGGTTCTCCTTGTAGAGTTGGTCTCTCAGTATTCGAATTTCCTCGAAGGCATTCTTCACAACCGAGATGTCTGTGATGGCTCCGAGAAAAATCGGCTGGCCATCCGGCTCCTGCGAAGTGTGGCCAAGCACACGGATTGTCTTGACGGTACCGTCGGGCATCAATAATCGATGTTCGACGTCGACATCTTTTCCATCCTGAGAGGCGTCAGCCGTGACCTGCCGGACGAGTTGAAGGTCTTCGGGATGGATGCGTTCGAGCGCCAGTTGAAATGTGGGTCTCACCGTTCGGTCGTATTCGAAGATTCGATAGGTTTCCTCCGACCAGAATTGTTCCCCAGTGGAGATATCCCACCCGAAACTGCCTGTATGACTCAGGGTCTGTGCGCCGGCCAGATAGGCCTCGCTCCTACTGAGCGAATTGTTGGTTTCTTTGAGCTTTTGAACCGTTTCGCTCAGATCGTCCCGGGTTTCCCGAAGAGATTCTGTAACTCGTCGTTGTGCGACACTCACCGCGCCGACAAGCAGCGCTGACAGGATGAACACAACGAATCGTGCCGTCTGGCCAGGTTTTGCGACGAACAAGTCCACGGGAGGTAGGAAGCTGTAATAGAAACCGAGACTCGATAACCCGATCGCCAGACATCCCGGACCTGCGCCACCAAACCACGCGCTTACGATGACTGCGCAAAGGAATAGCGACACAGGCGCGGATTCCAAATGAAAAAGAGGCCAATGCGCAACCAGCAGAGCTACAAAGACCGAAAGAACGGCAACGGCGTATGCACGAGTGGCCTGTAGGGCCGCGGAATGAGGATTGGAATTGGACACTCGGGTGCTCCGATGCGAGGGAAGCCGGCGAAAGAATCTTAGCATCGTTGAGACGGCTTCCGGTTGGACCCGAGCCGTTAAACGAGAGCGAATACTCGGGAACTCGGAAATTTCCGAGTTCCCGTGATCGGTGATATCCGCTAACTTGTGCAATTTCAAAGCATTGGATTTGGCGCTTCGCTTGCATTGCTGATCTGCGAACGCAAAAGGAGAAGTATGAGCCAACACATGACACTCTCTGCCGCAGCAGCGGGCACATTCACAATCGGCGGCGATCTGACTGTTCATCGCATCGGTTACGGCGCGATGCGCATCACAGGGCCCGGAATCTGGGGGCCTCCCGCGAACAAGAAAGCAGCGCTCGCGACTCTACGAAAGGCAATTGAGCTTGGTGTAAATCTGATTGATACCGCTGATTCATACGGACCGGGGACCTCAGAGGAACTCATCGCCGAGGCTCTGTATCCGTATCCCGCGGATGTGGTGATCGCGACCAAAGGCGGATGGGAACGACCGGGTCCCGACCAATGGACACACAATGCCAGCCCCAGGCATCTCACCGAAGCGCTGGAGGGGAGCCTCAAGAGACTGCGCCTGGAGTGCATCGACATTTATCAACTCCATGCGCCCGACAATGTCGTCTCATTCGAGGCGTCAGTGGAAGCGCTGGCCAAATTGCGAGAGCAAGGCAAGATCCGTCACATCGGACTCTCGAACGTGACTCGCGAGCATATCGAGCGCGCCCGCAAGATTGCGCCGATTGTCTCAGTGCAGAATCGCTACAGCCTTGCCGATCGGGAATCAGACTTCATTGTCGATTATTGCGAGGAGAACGAGATCGCATTCTTTCCGTGGGCCCCAATCGGCCAGGCAAGGGCGGCAAATGATGTGCTCAGACAAGTTGCGAATCAGTTTTATGCAACTCCATTCCAGGCCGCACTGGCGTGGCTCCTCAAACGATCGAGGGTCATCGTGCCGATCCCCGGTACCGCGTCTGTCGATCACCTTGAGGAGAATATCGTCGCCGCCATGCTGGAGCTTTCGGAGACGGCATTTGAGACATTGTCTGCTGCACGGCCTGCGTATGTAAGTCTGCGGGATTGACACGACATTCTTTGGGGGACGGTTTGCGGCGGGTCCGCACCCATCCACGGCCGAACGAGGCGACAGAGAAACAATGAGCGGCATCCTTGACAAGGAGGACGCGAAATCGGGGTTCATTGGGCTCGATCCGATGGGTGCGGGTGCAAATCGAGTCAATCACATTCTGAGTCGTCCGAAGGGGCGAAACACAACTCACTTGTCATTGAAAATGAATTTGTTTGATCACTTTCCGATGCAGAAGGTGGAGAAGATTAGATTCAGGATGTCGTCGGAGGTCGTCTGGCCGGTTAGGGAGTCCAGGGACCAGAGAGCGCGGTAGAGGTCGAGCAGAATCATCTCGTGAGGGATGGAGTTCGCGTTTGCCTGCGCGGCGTCTGCCAATGCGGCGAGCGCGGTGGTGATCGCGTGATGGTGACGCAGGCTGGTCAACATGCCGGGTTCCGACGCCGCTCCACCCGTGGCAAGGGCGAGAATTCGCTCGCGGAGCGCGGGGATTCCTTCACCGGTGAGGGCGGAGGTCTGCAAGGCGGGTCTGCCGGCGATTTCGTCGATCGGCGAGACGCCTCTCTTCAGATCCGATTTGTTGATGGCGACCAGTGCAGGACGGCCCTCGACGGCTTCCAACAAACGATGTTCCTCTTCGTTGAGCGGCTGCGTGGCGTCAAGAACGACGAGAACCAGAGATGCGTCAGCGAGCGCCTCGCGGCTGCGCGCGATTCCCAACTGTTCCACCTCTTCCAAACTCTCGCGCAGTCCGGCGGTGTCCACCAACTCCAGGGGAATGCCGTCGAGCGAGATGCGTTCGGTGACAGTATCGCGCGTGGTGCCGGGGGTTGCAGTCACAATTGCGCGGTCCCGCTCAACAAGCCGATTGAAGAGCGAGCTTTTGCCGGCGTTGGGACGGCCCACGATGGCCAGTGTGAGTCCGTCATGCACGATGCGGCCGCGGGCGAAAGAGGCTTCGAGCGCGACCAAAGGCGGCGTGAGCGCGTTGATGCGTTCGGCGATTTCGCTTTGCGGCGCAACGTCCACATCGTCTTCCGCAAAGTCGATGCCGGCTTCGAGCAGGGCGATGAGATCGACCAGCGACTGCTTGATGGGTGCGACGCGGCGGCTAAGCGCGCCGCCCATCTGGCTGGCGGCCAGGCGCGCCTGGGTGAGCGTTTGCGCTTCGATCAAATCACGGACAGCTTCGGCTTGGGTGAGATCGATGCGGCCGGCGAGAAAAGCGCGCTGGGTGAACTCACCGGGTTCGGCCAGGCGCGCACCCAGATCGAGCGCGCGGCGGAGCAGCATTTCCAGGACAACGGGCGATCCGTGCGCGGCAATCTCGACTACGTCCTCGGCAGTGTAGGAGTTGGGTGCAGCAAACCAGGTGACCAGCGCCTCGTCAATTCGCGAAACCTCGGTCCGCTCAGGTTCGTCACCCCCGGCATCGAGAACGTCGGCCAGACGCGCGCGGGCGTGATCGAGCGGCTGGCGAAGGCTGACCAGTTGAACGGCGATGGAGACGGCCTGCTGTCCGCTTAAGCGCACGATGCCGATGCCGCCCCGGCCAACCGGCGTGGAGACCGCGGCAATGGTATCGACATTTGTCTCGGGAGTTTTGTCTAGCTCGGGCATGTGCTGGAAACAGTGTAGAAGCTCGATGCCGTGTGGCGCTTAAGCAGATGGCGGTGACGGGCGAGCGCCCGCCTTCAACCCAGGCGAGACTATAATTCAAGGCAACACGGTGAGGGCGTTTTCTAGATGATGGGGGCTTACGCCAGCGCCGCGGACAACTGAATCTAAAGGCCTAATTTTCTTGAAAGTTAAGATATGGCGAGGCTAGCACGGCTAAGAGTTAGCTGGGAAGGCAAGACATTCTGGAGTGTTGCGCTCGCGGGGGCGCTGCTGATTCCAGTGGGCGGCTGGGCGCAGAAATCCGGGCAAAGCGTCTGGCAGGGAGTGCTGCGCAACGCAGCAGCCGCTCCGGTTCCGGACGCGAAGATCCGGCTCGCAGGAAAAGGCGCCGCGGCCGAAGCGGCGACGGGCGCCGATGGCGCGTTCCGGCTGGCTCCCCTGTCCGTTGGCCAGTACCGCCTCAGCGTTCAGGCGAAAGGCCGGCGGACGAACTATGCGCAGCCGATCGACCTGGAGACCAGCGCTCCTCCTGTTGCCCTTACGCTCTCCGATCGCGGCGAACTCACGGTTGCCGTTCTTGAAGGTAAAGCCGCGACGGGAGGCGAGGAGCTTTCAAGTCAGGCGGTGAGCGAACTGCCGCTGAACAAGCGCGACTTCAGCACGCTGCTGCTGATGGCGGCAGGCACCATGACGGACGCGAACGGAGCGACGAACTTCACGGCGCAATTTGCCATCAACGGACAGCGCGGCGTGGAAGCCGTGTTTGCGATGGACGGCGCGGATATCAGCGATCCGGAGATGGGCGGGGCGACATTCTCGAACTTCAATGTGGATGCAGTGCAGGAGATCCAGTCAAGTTCCGGATGGATGCCGGCCGAGATCGGACGCGGAGCCGCGGGGTTCACAAACATCATTACCCGGTCCGGCGCGAGCGGCTTTCACGGGTCATTTTTTGAGTTCGTACGCAACTCCGCCTTCGACGCGCGTAATTATTTCGATCACGCCACGGTCGCTTATCCGGGCAGGATTCCGCCGTTCCGGCGCAACGAATTCGGCTTTACCAACGGCGGCCCGGTGATTGTGCCCCATGTGTACGACGGCCGGAGCCGGACCTTTTATTTCACGCAGTACCAAGGCTTCCGCCAGGTGTTGGGAACGACACAAGTCATGCCAGTTCCCACGGCAGCGGAGCGCGCAGGGCAGGATACGGTGACCTATCCCGATAAATCTGTGGACACGCTGACGGTGCCCGTGGATGCGGGGATTGCGAAGGTGTTGGCCCGCTATCCATTGCCGAATTATCTCTCCGGCCCGTTTCAGCAGCACACTTATGCAACCGCGTCCAAAGTGGCCACGGATGCCAACCAGTTTTCGCTGCGCATCGACCACAGGATCTCTGCCAAGGATCAG
>Ga0181516_10000487_pt1 | contig 36442 bp, 37 predicted proteins | sample PEATcosm2014_Bin_25_FD_121104 | JGI IMG/M metagenome (GOLD analysis project Ga0181516, IMG submission 121104) | Peatland microbial communities from MTU Mesocosm Facility, Houghton, MI, USA - PEATcosm2014_Bin01_10_metaG | ecosystem: Environmental > Terrestrial > Soil > Wetlands > Peat | place... | reverse complement strand
GACGGCATCCATCCCACTGCCAAGGGCTCCGAAATCATTGCCAGGACTCTAATTCCCGCACTTAAGCCGCTGTTGAGCAAATAACGCAGGCGGCCTGGGCACTTCAGTTCATCACCACCACCGGCTGAAAGAGCGTTCCTGCCACTCGCTTCGCAATTCCCGCGAGTTCTCGCTGACCGGCAAACACCTTCACTTTCGCTGCCTGAGAGAACTCCGGCAAATTCACCTGCGCCCCATTGCGCAACCGGCCCAGCACAAACTCGTCGGCCGTCACGCACGGCATCTCCGGCAACAGGCTGCGCGGATGAATGCATTCCGCTTCCAGCCCCTCCACATCCCCAGCGAGCCCTTCCAAATCCGCCAGCAAATGCGCATCGTCCAAAGTGAACACACCCGCCTGCGTTCTCCGCAGACAACTCAAATGTCCTCCGCACCCAAGATCCTGCCCCAATTCATGGGCCACCGAGCGCACATATCCGCCCGCACTTACGCTCATCGCAAATCGAGCCTCTGCGCCCTCCAGCGCCACAATCTCAAAGTTTGAAATACGGATCGTCACCCGCTTCAGTTCCACCGGCCTTCCAGCTCGCGCCATTTTGTAGGCCGGAGTCCCAGCGACTTTCTTCGCCGAAAACGGCGGCGGGGTCTGCGCAATCTCGCCCCGGAACCGCGCCGCGGCTTGCCGAACCTGGTCAATCGCTAGCTCCGGTTCAACAACTTCTCCGCGCGGCTCCCCTTCGGCATCGTAGGTATCCGTCGCAAATCCAAAACGAATCGTTCCTGTATAGGTTTTTTCAGCCGACGAGAAAAACTGCGCAAGTCGCGTGAACTTGCCAAGCACAAGTGGCAGCACTCCGGTAGCCATCGGATCCAGCGTGCCCAGGTGACCAATCGAGCGTTCGCCGGTAATTTTGCGCAACCGGGCAACTACGTCGTGACTGGTCATGCCACTCGGCTTGTCGACCACAAGAAGACCGTTCACTCATCCACTCTAGTCGACAGCCTCATGCTTCACACAATGCCGGAGCTAGGCTGTCTCACGAGCGATAGAAATTCCGACCGCGTTTCCTTCCGCTGGAAGCATCCCACCATCGCCGATGTCACCGTCGACGAGTGTTGTTTCTCGATGCCGCGCATCATCATGCATAGGTGCCGCGCCTCGATCACCACTCCCACACCTTGCGGCGCAATTGCATCCTGAATGGCATCCGCGATCTGTCTCGTCAACCGCTCCTGCACCTGCAACCGCCGCGCAAACACTTCCACCAGGCGCGGAATCTTGCTCAGCCCGATTACTTTTCCCTTGGGGATATATGCCACGTGCACTTTGCCAAAGAATGGCAGCATATGGTGCTCGCATAAAGAGAACATCTCGATGTCTTTTACGATCACCATCTCGTCGTAGTCCACATCAAACAGCGCGCCGTGCAAAACCTCGGTCGGGTCCTCTTCATAACCCTTCGTCAGAAATGCCATCGATTTCTCGACGCGCGCGGGCGTCGCAACCAACCCGTCCCGTTTCGGATCCTCGCCAAGCCTGCTCAGAATCTCGCGATACATCTCCTGCGTCGTGATCTCACTCAAACTCTGGTCTGTTGCTGTCGCTCTGCGAATCGACTTGCTGACCGCAATCGGATGCGCCATATCCTTCGTCCTCCCGCCCGGCAAACCGGGCGATCTCAATCCAAACATCCTGCTGTTTTAATCACTCTGCGCTACTGCATTGAAAGAAATTGTTTTCCGTCTCTTCCACCCGCACCCACTCAAGTTCGCCAGCCGGCAGTGCATCCGTCAATAAGCCAAACATGGCACTGCAAAGATTCTCCGTTGTCGGCACCTGCTTCACAAACAGCGGATCGAGATTCAAGTTCGTATGATCAAACCGCGTCAGGATCTTTGTTCGCACCGCTTCATCCAACGCCGTCAAATTGATCACCATCCCTGATTCCGCATCTACCGGGCCGCCTGCCAGCACCTCCACGACATAGTTATGCCCGTGGCCGTGGGGATTGTTGCACTTCCCGTAGGTCGCCCGATTCTCTTCCGCCGACAGCGCATCCGAGTGCAATCGATGACTCGCGCTCAACATATATCTGCGGCCGAAATACGCCTTCATGCTTCGCCTCTGTATTCGGCAAAGATCTCCGGCGTCTCATACACCCGCACGCGGCTCAACCGCGCGCCGTCTGCCGCCAACACTGACGGTTCCAGCCGCTTCCATGCCGCAATCGCAATGTTCTCTGTCGTCGGAATCGTCTTCGCAAATTCCGGCACCTCAAGATTCAGATGCCGATGATCAAACGCTGTCAGCACCTCGCGCTCCATCACTTCCTTCAACCACTTCAGGTCGACGACGAATCCCGTGACCGGGTCCGGCTTCCCTGCCACTGTCACTTCCAATGTGTAATTGTGCCCGTGGCCGTTGCGATTCGCGCACCGTCCAAACACCAGCTCATTCTTCTCGGCGCTCCACGCTTCGTTCCAGTAGTAGTGCGACGCCGAAAACGTCGCGCGCCGCGTCAGTTCCAACATGCTGGCTCCTCATTGTTTTGATGCAGCAGCCTCAATTCCCGATCCCTTTCAATTGTTACTGACTCACTCGCATCCACAAATGCGCTACACACTTATCGTTGGACGAAATCCAGCGCTAGCCCGCGTACGTCCTTCCCTTCCAGCTTACCTGTTTAAACACCTTGTGCTGAAACCAGCTTCGATAGAGCAGCACCACAAACAGCGGCAGCCCCAACGGCGACAGCGCGCAATCCAGGAATCCAAAATTTGACTTCGCCACCCGCGCATAAAACCTGACCAGCGTCCGCACCCACAACAGCAGCAGCACCCACCCCGCACCGAGCCACTGAAAGGAATGCGCCGCAAACCGCGCGCTCCACAGTTCAATCGCCAACACCGGCAATCCAAAGAGAAGAACAAAATCCAGCGCCCGCCACACCGACAATGCCAGCGCGTTGTCAAACAATAACGCCAGATTCTTTGTCCAGCCTTCGATCATGGCCCCCGTCGTCCGATACATACGCGTGGCTACCGCGTCCGCCGCATAGCGAAACCGCACTCCTACCCGGCGCCGTTTCGCCAGATAAGCCAGTTCCACATCTTCCAGCACTTTGTCCGCAACCGCCTTGTGCCCGCCCATCCGCCGATACGCCTCGCGCTCCACCAGCAGGAACTGCCCATTCGACGCCGCGATCCGCTGGTTCGGGTCAGACACCTTCGCCGGCGGATACGCCAGCGCCAGTTCGCAAAACACCAGCGGCATCATTGTCCGCTGCAATATCCCGCTCACCATCTGTCGCGGCGAATAGCTCAGCATCCCCGCCTTATGCCGCGCCGCCTCATGCATCGCTCGCCGCAGATCGCCCGCCTCGTGCACTGTGTCCGCATCGGTAAACAGCAGCCATTTCCCGCGCGCCTTCCTAGCCGCGGTCCAGATCGCGTTCGCCTTCCCCGTCCAGCCTTTCTCCAGCTTGGCCGCCGGCATCACCGTCACGGCGGCGAAGCCTCGCGCGATTTCCGCTGTCCGGTCCGTCGAGTGATCATCCACCACCACCAGTTCCCAGTCCCGCTCGAGCTTAAACGCATCGTCCGACTGCGCCACCAGCGACGCAAGACAGGCCCCCAGGCAGTCCTCCTCGTTGCGCGCCGGCACAATCACCGTCAACTCCAGCAGTTCCTCTGGCTCCGGCTGGTCAAAAACTGTTCCCGCCTGCGAAAGCACCGCCAAAGGCTCACCGGGCTCGCTCGACAACCCCAGCACAGGCTTCCACGCTTTCCTTTCCGTCGCCTCGCCCGCCTCCGGCCTGTCCTCGCCCATCGCGCTTCTACCTTCCGCAAAGTATTATATGGATGTGCCGCGCCGTCTCTTCCCAGCAAGCCTGCTGCTCCTCGCCTTGGCCCTGCTCTCCGCCTGCGATCGGGGCGCGCACCCCAACCAGCCCGGAAAACCTGCCCCCGATTTCACTGTCTCCGACGGAACCAGTACGGTCCACCTCGCCGGCTATCGCGGCCACACCGTGCTCCTCAATTTCTGGGCCTCCTGGTGCGCTCCATGCGTAGAGGAACTCCCCACCCTCCTCCAGCTCCATCACGACGACCCCAATCTGGTCATTCTGGCGGTCAGCATCGACGACGATCCCGACGCCTACACCAGCTTCATCCGCAATCGGCACGTCGATCTGATCACCGTCCGCGATCCCAAACAGTCTGCCGCTGGACTCTTCCATACTGAAATGTGGCCTGAGACCTACGCCATCGATCGCAATGGCATCATCCGCCGCAAATTCGTCGGTGCCACCGACTGGTCTGACCCCGAGATTCGCAGCTTCCTCAACGGCCTCTGATCTCACATCATGGTCGGCCTCAATAGCTGACCAGCTGAGTCAGACCGATCCGCCTTCCCAATCCCTCGCGATGTCCCGCTTGATATCATTGCTCCATGACCCAGCTGGACATTCTCTATCGCTACGCCGTCCCGCCCACTGAGGCAGTCACGTTTGCGCTCGCCAACATCTCCGACGTGTACGGCATTCGCCGCCTCACCTTCGACCGCGCCGCGCACACCCTCCGCGTGGAGTACGATGCCACCCGCCTCGACGCAGCCGCGGTCACCAAACTCGTTCGCCAGGCTGGCCTCGAAATCGACGCGCAACTGCAGTTGGTTCCGCCGCAACCCGCTCCAGAACCTGCGCCTGCCGCCTGATTCCGAGCGTTGCGCCCCCATCCAATCCCTGATAATCTGTCATAGGTTCGTGAGTTCCCCACCCGTGTGCGCCCGTAGCTCAGCTGGATAGAGCGTCTGGCTACGAACCAGAAGGCCGGGAGTTCGAATCTCTCCGGGCGCACCATTAACATACATTTAAACCATATAGATACAAAGAATCCGAACACTTTGAATTCGGGTTCCAAATACCCCTCCCGCATTGGCGAGATCGCGGCGAACTTGCATCGTCTGCTCAAATGTACGACCGATCACGGAGGCCATTTGAAATGAAAAGAAGCCGGACCGGAATCAACCCTGCTTCGAAGCCTAGTGGTAATGGCTGTGTCGAATGTCTGGCAGAGACGGAAGGTTGGTGGTTGCATCTCCGTCGGTGCGCGCAGTGTGGGCACATCGGTTGCTGCGATAGCTCGCCGAGCCAGCATGCGTCTCGGCATGCGGCTGCAACCGGGCACCCGATCATTGCCAGCTTCGAGCCAGGTGAGGATTGGTTCTTCAATTACGACAAGGGGGCGATGATCAACGGCGCGGAGTTACTTCCGCCGCATTCGCATCCCTTGGATCAGCCAACACCGGGGCCGGCAGGAAGAGTCCCAGTCGATTGGCAATCGCAGTTGCATTAGTGGATCGCCCCGCGCATAACTCTTAATCTGATTTCCGACCGGCGCCTTCGACTCTCCCGCGGCGACCGAAGACATCAAACGGGGTAGCCAATTAGTCGTGGCTGATGTTCGGGTTACCGCAGTGACAACCCACCTCCGACGCTGATGCGAATCTTCGAGAGCAGGAACGAATTCGAAATAATCACACTCAACGAACAACCAACGTGAACCGAGAGGAGTCGTCAATGGACACGGTACAAGTCGAACAGAAGAGCTATGAAATGCCCCCGCGCGAGGGGCTCTCCATCGCGCACTTCCTTACTGTCGGCGACATCAAGCGATCGGCTCACTACTACGAGAAGGTATTCGGCGCTCGTATCTTGAGCATGGGCGACGGCAATGCCCCCGCCTACCTTCTGCTCGCGAATATATGGATGATCCTGAATGTGGGTGGCGGCCCAACCCCGGACAAGCCGACCGTAACGCTCAGCACCCCAGACCCGAATCACATCAACAGCTTCATGAATTTTCGTGTCGCGGATATTCAAGCGTGCTATGAATTATGGAAGAGTCGGGGAGCGGAGTTCATCACACCGCCGATCCCCAAGTATGGCGAGATTCGCTGCTACATCCGCGACCCTGATGGCTACATTATCGAGGTCGGCCAAAGCACCGATCTCACTTATGGGTGAAGCCCGGCCGACTCCAAGGCCCGGGCGGTCGCGCCAGTGGACCGGGGTCTGATTACGCTAGCTACGGCTCTTTCGCAACCATCTCTGACCCGGATGGAAACGGTTGGTTGGCGCACAAGGTTACAACGCGCTTGGCTGGAAGAGTCGAACCGAAGTCCACGACCTACGCCTCGACAAGCGATCTGGCCAACATGGAATGCCGGCGACTTTTCAAGCTTCCACGAGTGGAACAAGCACGCCTGATCGCGACCGGTCTCATTTCAGGAAGTGACTTCGCCGTTTATCCCCTGATTCTGCCGCGGCGCGCTTCATCCCGCAACTTACTTGCTGGGTGGGTCCAGAGCCACGGCAGCTTCCGAAGTCAGATAAAGAAATGTAAACGTCTCCTGCAGATAGAGTCGAACGTGCGTGTCCGTGTGAGTCAGATAGCCGATCGAGGCGTCCTGGCCCAGGTGAAAATCGAAGTCGCCGCCCCGCGTGGTCACGATAAAAGCCCCGTCAATGGCGGGCGCCCAGATGATTTTGCCTTCGACCAGGCGCTTCACGTGTTCGAGAACCGGATAGCCGTTGTCACTCGTTTCGGCGAGTTGAGTATATGCATCAGCGCTAAGCAGAATGGAGTATGGGCCATTAACGCCGACCAGACGTAACTGGCTCAAGGCCTGCGCAAAAGCTTCAGGATATTGGCGGACATCCGCGGGCAGAGGCTTTTTAGGGTTGCTGGTCCCCTGGCGGACCCCGACGATTCCGGCGGCGGCGTAGCCCTCAAAAATGGCTCGATCTTCGGCAAAGGCGAGTTTGCGCGCTGCTTCCTTTGCAGGTTGCCAGTCTGAGTCGTTTGCGCCGCGCTCAACGTCGTCTACCATCTGACGCTCAAGCTCAAAGGGCACGCGCAGTTCGACGACGGACCTCACTTCGCGTTGCTGAGCGGTAACACCGTCTCCGGGGGCCGCGATCGCACGCTGATGACCGGTGCCTACGGAAGACAACGCGCTGCCCGCGGGCCCGTGAACATCCGCGATGCGGCGGCCGGCAAGATACCTCTTAATCGTGCGAGACGTCTCTTCTTCGATCTGATCCCACGCTGCCTCAGAAATTGGAGCCAGCTCGCGATACAAGTTATTCATCGAAATCTTCTCCTTTGAGGGAACCTATGCCGAGGGAACCATTCTTCGACGTTGCAGAAGTGACGTCAATCGGAGTTTGTGCCGCGATCGGTGCGGGCTTCTGCGCGAAACTCGCTACTGGCGCGGGCTGATCAGGGCTGAGATTGTCTAGGAACGAGGAGGTGGGTATGAAAAACAGGCCTCCGGTAACCGGGGTACTGAAGTCAAGGATGCGATCGTAGTTTCCCGGTGGCCGCCCGATGAACATGTTTTCGAGCATCTGCTCGATTGTGTGGGGCGAACGGCTATAGCCGATAAAGTAAGTGCCGAACTCGCCACGTCCTGGGCTCCCGAACGGCATGTTATCGCGCAGGATTTTTATTTCCACGCCGTTCTCTTCGATCGTGGTGAGGGCATTGTGTGCAGACGTGGGCTTCACTGAGTCGTCGAGTTCAATGTCAGACACTTTGGAGCGGCCGATGATCTTTTCCTGAGCCTCGGTCGAGATATTGTTCCAGGCTTCAAGATTGTGAAGATACTTTTGCACAACGACGTAGCTTCCGCCTGCAAACGCCGGATCTTCGCCGCCAATGAAAACAGCGTCGGCTGCCGCGTTGCCCGCGGGATTCTCGGTGCCGTCCACAAAGCCGAGCACATCCCGCTGGTCAAAGTAACGAAATCCCTGGACCTCATCGGCAGTGCTCACGGCGTCGTTGAGTCGAGTCATAATCTGCGCAGCCAGCTCAAAGCACAAATCCATCTGCCTGGCGCGAATGTGAAAGATCAAGTCGCCCGCGGTGGAGACAGCATGGCGCGGGCCTGAACGAATCTCACGAAAGGGATGAAGTTCGGCCGGACGCGGCGAGCCAAAGAGGCGATCCCAGGCATCCGAACCAACCCCCAGGATGCACGACAAGGCGCCGTCAAGATTGCGAAAACCTACACCGCGAAGAAGCGCGGAGAGATCCGCAAAAAGGGAGAGCACAGTTGCTCGATGCTCTTCCCCAGGGTTGATTGTGACCACAAGAAAAATCGCGACCTTGGTGAGCGGAGACGAAACAAGCTGGGGAAGAGTTAAAGCTGCCGAAGCCTGCGCTGTATGCGAGTCCGATGCCATTCCGTCGCTACCTGTTAGAGAGAATTGCCGTTAAGAAAACTATAACCTGACCACGAAGGAAGCCATAATGCTCCCTAGACATTCTTTCTCATTTCTTCTGAAGCAGCGACTGCAGGACGACAGCTTCACTGTGAACTTCATCTTTTGCTCCATGGACGCCGATATTGACCTTTCTATCTATGGGTCACGCAAGTTGAGATCACCTGGTGTATTGGCGCTTAAGTGCTTCCATGTCAGTGATCCCCATAAACAGCGGCACGTCCATGGATTAAAGCGTATGCTCAAATAAGAAGTTTCTCCCCCTTCTCGCCTTCGGCATTCCAGGCTTCGCTTCGGACGAGCACTGCTCAAGTACGCAACCGTACGAATGGAATCGCCATGAGTCTTCTCATCAATAGCGACGTAAAGAATCCTCTCTCTCCTCGCAACCATCATGGAATTCATCTTTGCCGGCCAGAAAGCCAACCGGATGCAACCGGCTTCTCCGGTGAGCCATCCGGAGTCCAAACTACAGATTCGGGCCACCTCGTGAAGGAATCGCTCGAACAGGCCCACGCAAGCGAGTTGGAAACCGCTACAGCAGAGTTCGACTCCCCTCTAGGCGGCGTGACGACGCCCGCATCCTCAAAAAAGCTGCAAGCGTGAAGCTGCATTCTGTATTCCTGCGCGCGGAATGTATTCTGCCCAATCTGCTCGACCCCCTTAGCGAGCCCACTTGGGATGCCCAGACGGCATCTAACACAGAAGCAACTGTTTTAAATCGATCTGCCAAATAGCAGTCGATTGGCTCGACCGCGCCTGCACGTCTGCGCTGCGGGCTCCATTGAAAGCAGGACATATGCACTCTAAAGAAGCAATCCATCCGGAGGGCCTGGCCAACGGCGGTTCTTCGGCTGTCGCGCCATCGCTTGGACGGAAAGCTCCGCCCGATCCGCTCCCTACTCGCATTGCCTTTATTGGAAATTATCTGCCGCGCGAGTGTGGGATTGCGACGTTCACTACCGACCTTTGCACGGCTCTTGAAGCCGAGTACGGACAAGATCGTCTGTTCGCCATCCCCGTCAACGATCCCCAATCGAACTACGACTACCCCGATCAGGTTCGCCTCGAGATTGAGCAGGAAGAACTGGACTCCTATGGGCGCGCCGCCGATTTTCTCAATTTCAACGGCAACGACCTCGTCTGTCTGCAGCATGAGTACGGCATCTACGGTGGAAACGCGGGCAGCCACATCCTCACCCTTCTGCGCAAACTTAAAGTGCCCCTGGTAACAACGCTGCACACTGTGCTGCGTGAACCTGACCCACAGCAGCGTGCTGTGCTCGAAGAAATCGCGGCGCTCTCCGATCGTCTTGTGGTCATGAGCGAGCTGGCCTCTCATTTGCTGCGCGATGTCTACGCCGTGCCAATCGAGAAAATCGACATCATTCCCCACGGAGTGCCGGAGATGCACTTCATCGATCCCAACTACTTCAAAGACCGCTTCGGCACCGAAGGGAAATGCGTCCTTCTGACCTTCGGCCTGCTCTCTCCCAACAAGGGCATTGAGAATGTGATCCGCGCGATACCGGCAATTCTGGAGCGAAATCCGAATGTGGTGTACATCGTCTCCGGAGTGACGCATCCGCACATCCGCAGACGAGAGGGAGAAAAGTACCGCGAAAGCTTGAGAGCTCTTGCAGAGGAGCTTGGCGTCTCTGCGCAATTGATTCTCAACAACCGCTTTGTGAGCGCAGAGGAGCTGGTCGAACACGTTGGCGCGGCTGATATATACATCACGCCCTACCGGCAAGAGGCGCAGGTCGTATCGGGAACGCTCGCCATTGCACTCGGCGCCGGCAAGGCCATCATCTCGACGCCCTACTGGCATGCCAAGGAACTGCTCGCGGAAGGTCGAGGCGTAATTGTTCCCTTCGACGATCCCGGCTCGATTGCCAGCGCCGTAATTCGTCTGATGGAGAATGATGCGGAGCGCCATGCAATGCGCAAACGTGCCTATCTTTATTCGCGCACAACCACATGGCCGAAAACTGCGCGCGCCTACATGGCCTGCTTCCAGCGTGCCCGCTTCGAGCGCAGCCTGAGGCCCAGGCCCGCGCAACTCGACGAGCTCCCGCTGAGCGAGCCGAACGATTTGCCGGAACTGAACGCCGCCCACCTCTTGAAGATGACCGACGATACCGGTATCTTGCAGCACGCGATCTTTTCAGTTCCCAATGCGCAGGAGGGCTACACGACCGATGACAATTCCCGCGCGCTCATCGTGTCCAACGCTTTGAACGAGGCCACGCAGTACGGGAACGGCGTTGATTATGCAACCCTCTCGCATCGCTACCTGGCATTTCTGTGGCTGGCATTTCACTCCGACACCGGGCGGTTCAGGAATTTTCTCGGCTACGACAGGAGATGGCTCGAAGACGTCGGCTCAGAAGACAGCCACGGACGCGCCCTCTGGGCTTTGGGTACTGTGCTGGGCCACTCGCGCGATGCAGGGCTGCGCGGAGCGGCTGGCAGGCTGTTCGAAGATGCCATGCCGGCGGCACTCGACTTCAGCAGTCCCCGCGCGTGGGCCTTCAGCATCCTTGGAATGCAGGCGTACCTCGACTGGTTTCCCGGCGATCGGGCAGTTCAGGGCGCGCGGAATACGCTCGCAAACAAGCTCCTGAGCATTTACGAGCACAGTCGCACCGAGTCCTGGCAATGGTTCGAGAAGAGCCTTTCTTACTCCAATGCCCGGTTGTCGCAGGCGCTGATTCTCGCGGGCTGGCGTAGCGAGAACAGCCGAATGATTGCGAGCGGCATCGAGTCTCTTGAGTGGCTGGTCGCGACGCAGCATTTCGGCGACAACGAGATTTTTGTCCCCATCGGGTCCAACGGATTTTTCGCCGAGGGGCATGACAAGGCCCGTTTCGATCAACAGCCCGTCGAGGCCTGCGCGACTATCTGTGCCTGCATTGAGACCTACAAACTCACGCGCGAATCCCGCTGGCTCGAAGAGGCGCAACGCACCTTCCGCTGGTTCCTCGGCAAAAATGACCTCCAGGTCCCGGTCTACAACGCGGCAACGGGCGGGTGCAGAGACGGATTGCATCCGGACCGGGTGAATGAAAACCAGGGCGCCGAATCGACGCTTTCATTTCTGATGGCTCTTCTTGCAATGCAGGGAGAGACGGTGACCAACGCACTTGAATTGCATAGCGAAATGAGTGTACCTCTTTGAATTCAGAACCTCCTGCGGCTCTAGAGCCAGAGTTGAGTCTGCCATTGCACACCAGGCATAATCCCTGTAGCGACCTCTCCCTGTTCACACGGTGGGAGGGTAACCCCATTCTGACTCGGGAAAACTGGCCATATCCCATCAACAGCGTCTTTAATGCTGGAGCGGTGCGACTGCCCGACGGAGATACTCTGCTGCTGTGTCGCGTGGAAATGCGCACTGGCCTCTCCCATTTGTGCGCGGCGCGCTCCGCGAATGGCTTCAACGATTGGCGCATCGATCCCCAACCGACGCTGGTGGCTAATCCCCGCCAGTTTCCTGAAGAGATCTGGGGCATTGAAGACCCCCGCATCACCTACGTACCGGAACTCGAGCAATTTGCCATCGCCTACACTTCGTTTGCGCGTGGCGGCCCCGGCGTTTCTCTCGCATTGACACGCGACTTCAAGACGTTTGAACGCTTTGGCGTCATTATGCCGCCGGAAGATAAGGATGCTGCGCTGCTGCCTCGGCGCATCAACGGTTATTGGGCCATGATCCATCGTCCCGTCACTCCCACTGGCGCACACATGTGGATCTCGTTCTCGCCGGATCTTCGCAACTGGGGCAGCCACAGAGTGATTCTCGAGGCTCGCCGCGGAGGATGGTGGGACGCGAACAAGATAGGACTGTGCTCACCGCCCATTGAAACATCCAGAGGCTGGCTCACGATCTATCACGGAGTTCGCCAAACCGCCTCGGGCAGCATCTATCGCCTGGGACTTGCACTCTTCGATCTCGAAAAGCCCGAATTCTGCCTGCAGCGCGGAGACTCCTGGATGTTTGGGCCAGAGGCTCCCTATGAGTGCAATGGCGATGTGAAGGACGTTGTGTTTCCCTGCGGACAAACCATCGCCGCTGACGGAGACACGATCCATCTCTACTACGGCGCCGCTGATTCCTGCGTGGCCATGGCGACGGGCAGTGTCCGCGCTCTCCTGCAATGGCTTGATGAACACTCCAGTCCCGATAAGATCGGCGGACTTTAGCCCACGCAAAGGAAGTAACAAATGGATGCGACCCAATCGAACTGGCCCACATGGCTGCCGCAACTGATCTGGCTCCGGCACGAATGCCCCCGCTGCAAATCAGTGCAATTCAAGTCTGCTGAGTTGCGCCCGCTCGACGGCCTGCTCAGCATGTTCGCGCTCCGGCCCGTTCGCTGCAAGTTCTGTTGGAGGCGCTACTACTGGTTCGCTTTCCATGCACCAAATTCTGCTTAAAACATCCCGGACCCATATCTCAAACTGCTCTCGCAGTCGTGCCCAGGCAGAACTGAATGCTGCCGTCATCCGATCCCACATTAAACGGATCTCCTGCTCCAGCTTGCTTGATTTCGATATGTAAAGGGTCGGAAGAATCAAGAAACAAAGGCCTTATCTTGAGCAAATCACTCCCCAGCGGTATAAGATTTGCTCAGGGTCACGCACCCGCCATCGATTCGACAGGGCGCGCTGCCCTCCATAGTTCGCGACGCTTTGTTGCGGCGATCCGTGCGAATAGGGGCCACCGCGATGCTTGAGCCGAAAAAAGTCGAATTCGATGCGTCTACATTTTTGATGAGCGCAGGGCTCGGGCGAAGAATTGTGCAATTGATGCCCAAAGAGCACTTCTTTTCGCAGGGAGATCCCACCGATTCGGTTTTTTATCTCCAAAAAGGCCAGGCCACGGTCACCGTGGTATCTCCCGGCGGTAAGCAAGCGACGATTGCGCAACTCTCCGCGGGTGACTTTCTTGGAGAGAGCGCCTTGGCCGCAGTACCAGGCCTTCGATTGTCCACTGCGACCGCCACCACCGCTTGCACAGCGCTCAAGATCACACGGGATGAAATGGTTCGTGTCATGCACGAAGAGCATGACTTTTCCGACCTGTTTCTGAAGTTTTTGCTGGCCCGCAGCATGCGTTTCCAGGCCGATCTTATCGATCAACTTTTCAACTCCAGTGAAAAGCGCCTCGCACGCGTTCTCTTATTAATGGCGGAGTTTGGACAGCCCGGTGAGTTACAGACACTTATACCCAAAATCTCTCAGGAAACCTTGGCCGATATGATCGGCACTACACGATCGCGGGTTAGTTTCTTCATGAACCGATTTCGCCAGCTCGGCTTTATCGAGTATGACGGCCGCATTCGAGTCAATAAGTCCCTGCTGAATGTAATCCTGCACGATCGCGCCACCGACTAAGTCAATACATAGACGTTGACCCTCCTCGCCCCACGCAACTCCGGCCTCGTAAGCGCCCTGCGAACACCCGCTCAGGGTTGAGCAGAATTGACCAGACAGCCCCATTCAATCTGCACGATGATAGAAAGAGTTTGATCGTGCTTTCGGTTGATCCTGAGGGCAGACTGCTCAACGGGTCCCTTTCACTCATGGGCAGACTCTCTTGTCGGCAGTCGGTCTCAGTGCCAACTGCGCACGTTTAACCCAAGAGAGGTAGTGTCTTGACGACAAACCAAAACATACCGTTCGACACTGCTGCTTTTCTTGCCAACGCCGGGCTCGGCAGAGTCATCGTCACCTTGAAGCCTAAGCAGACATTCTTTTCCCAGGGAGATGCGGCAGACTCCGTCTTTTACCTGCAGAAAGGGCGCGCACGAGTCACCGTCGTCTCGCAAAAAGGCAAAGAGGCCACGATTACTCTCCTGGCCGCCGGAGATTTTGTCGGGGAAGAGTCTCTCGCCGCGATCTCCGGCTTGCGAATGGCAACTGCTACTGCCGTGAACGCATGTTCGGCGCTCATGATCAGCAAAAATGAAATGATTCGCGTAATGCATGACGAGCCTGCATTCGCCGACATATTTCTCAAGTTCCTGCTCGACCGCAGCATGCGGACCCAGGCTGACCTCGTCGATCAACTCTTTAACTCCAGCGAAAAACGGTTGGCGCGAATTCTGCTGTTAATGGCGGAGTTCGGCAAGCCGGGCGAACCTGAGACCCTCATCCCGCCGATTACCCAGGAAACGCTGGCCGATATGATCGGCACCACGCGGTCCCGTGTCAGCTTCTTCATGAATCGCTTTCGCAAGCTTGGCTTCATCAGCTACAACGGCCGTATCCAGGTACATAAGTCGCTGTTGAACGTCGTCCTGCTTGATCAATTGTCTGACACAAACGCGCAGAAACCGGCCATGCCCGTTAGCTAAGCCTCCTTCCGCCACTGCTTCGCACTCTCTCCGGTCAAAGCACCTTCGTGTGCACCTTTCGCGACCCGCCTCTCTCTGCGGCCCGTCACTGGAATCTCGCCTAGCGCCTATGTCCGAGCAAAATTGCTCACTTCGTCAGCGTTTCATCTCAAATCGACTGACTCATTATTTCGAGATCGAATCAGCATGAGCCCTATAGCTCAGACTCACACGATGCGAGCCGGATAAAGTGAGAATCGTAAGGATAGATAGACGAAGGCCCCAAGATTGCCGGGGCGAACCCTGCACGGTTTCCAAATCCTTATGGTGGCTGTCGTTGCCGGATAGTTCTTAGCCGCAACTGAGCATCCCACTCAACCCAAGGAACCGCAGACACCCCAAGGGGATCACTTATGCGTGGACTTAAGACTCTAGTTTCAACCGCAGTTTTGGTCGCGGGCCTGACCTTGGCGCCAGCCGCCCAGGCGCAGGTTTACGTGAACATCGGCGTTCAACCGGTTTGTCAATACGGCTACTACGGGTACGCGCCCTATGGCTGCGCACCTATGGGCTATTACGGATCGGGCTATTTCTACAACGGCATCTTCGTGGGCATGGGCCCATGGGCCGGCTGGGGCTATAGTCACGGCTGGGGCGGTCATCGCTTCAACGGCGATGGCGGTGGAAGCTTTCACGGCGGAGTTGGCCGCGTCGCCTACGGCGGACGCTCAGGCGGCGGGCAGGCATCACGCGGCGGTGGCGGAGCCCGAGTAACCCAATCAGCGCCTCATTCTGGCGGAGCGCGTCCTGCCGCATCGCACGCCTCAGCACCTCGTGGCGGCGGTGGGGGACAAGCTCGCGGCGCTGCACAATCGCACGGCGGCGGTGGATCGCACGGCGGCGGTGGTGGCGGATCGCACGGCGGCGGCGATCACAAATAGCTGATCGGCGCAGAATGAAGCGGTGGAGCATACCAGCTCCGCCGCTTTTGCCTTTCTGGCAGTTCCTCTGTTCATTCATGGTTCATGAGCCGCGGGATCGCGCTGGAAAAATCGTCCCCAGCGTCAATTAATTTGGGCGATACGATTCTTGTGCGAAGAGGTCAATATAGCTCGGCAAAACAAAGCTGCAAAGCGCCACAATAAGGGATGAAAAAGTATTGGCTCGGGCTCGCTCTTCTCTTCTGCCTTGCAGTCCCCTATACATCGCAGGCGCAGGTCGTGGTCGTAATACACCATCACCACCATCATCATCACCACCATCATCATCACAATCTCTATCTGACCCAGTAACCGGTCATGGCAGCGGTCAAAAGGCGCCCGGTTGAATTCTCCGGAGCGCCCGACAGCGCGGTAAATTATGGCCGTCATAAAACTTCTTCATCTCCAACACATGGCCCCTGGCCTGCATCTCAAGTGTTTGAGTTGAAGCGACAAAAGTATGAATCCCAATAGGTGGACCTAATGAACAGCGATCGAGTGAAGGGCGCCATTGATAATGTGGCGGGAACCGCGAAGAGGAAGACCGGCCAGCTGATTGGCGATACCCCTCTCCAGATCAAAGGCATCGCGCAACAGGTAAAGGGCAAACTTGAAAGCGCCTGGGGCAACGCCAAAGACGCGGTGCATAAGGCGAACAAAGAAACTCGGACGCAAAACGTGCGCGGAGCCGGGCCCTCCGCCGCCGCGAGCCGAAAACAGTAAAGACGCGCCTTTTCTCCTCAGCGCCCCGAGCCTCAGTCAGGCCGGATCCATGTATTCTTCGTCCATCATGGTCAGATGCAATCTGGTTTTTGACGCGAGGGGTGTGTGACAGCCAAAGCGGCCGCGCCGATACGCTCTCGAAATCACTGGATGCGATCGCTGTTGAAGTCGCTCGGACCGGGCATCATTACCGGAGCCGCCGACGACGATCCCTCTGGCATCGCCACCTATTCTGTCGCCGGCGCGCAGCTCGGCACCAAGCTCCTCTGGACCGCCCTCCTGACATGGCCCTTGATGGCCGCGGTCCAAATGATGTGTGCCCGCATCGGCCAGGTCACGGGGCAGGGCCTGGCCGCGAACTTCAAACTGCGCTTTCCTAATTGGCTGCTAGTTTCCTTCGCCATCGCTCTTTTGGCCGCAAATACCATTAACATTGCCGCTGATCTTGCTGGCATGGCAGACGCCGCCGCGATGCTCTCAGGAATAAATTCTCGCTGGTTCGTGATCGTGTTCGCGCTGCTCATTTCATGGGCAACCGTTCGACTTCAATATCACCAGATCGCCAGCGTGCTCAAATGGCTGGTCCTCGTGCTCTTCGCTTATCCCATTACCGCGTTCGTGGTGGGAGCAAACTGGGGCCAGGTCCTGCGCGATACGCTTCTGCCCTCAATGCTGCATGGCAAAAATGAATGGGCCACCCTGGTCGCGATCCTCGGCACCACCATCAGTCCTTATCTCTTCTTCTGGCAGGCTAGCGAAGAGGTTGAAGAGGAGAAGTCAACCGGACAGAGTACGCTCGCCAAGCGGAGAGGAGCTACTCCCGACGAGCTTACGATGAGAAAGATCGACGTGGGAGTTGGCGCGTTTTTCTCCAACATGGTCATGTTCTTCATCATTCTCACCACCGCCATCACCCTCAATCGCCACGGCATTACGAATATTGAGACTTCCCGGCAAGCCGCGGAAGCCCTGCGGCCCTTCGCCGGCAGTTTCGCTGCAACTCTGTTCACGCTGGGCATTGTTGGCGTCGGATTTCTCGCCATTCCAACACTCGCTGGCTCAACCGCATACGCTTTCGCTGAGACGCTGGGCTGGCGGCAAGGCCTGAACAAGGAGATGCACCAGGCGCGCTGGTTTTACGCTTTGATTCTGCTCTCTACCGCAGCCGGCGTTGCGCTCGATTTCATCGGAGTGAACCCTGTGAAAGCGCTCTATTGGTCCGCGGTCATCAACGGATTGCTCGCTCCCTTTCTTCTTGTGGCAATCCTCATCGTGGCTGCGGACAAGAAACTGATGCAGGGTCAGCCGAGCTCACGCCTGGAATGGATTGTTGTAGTTATCACGACAATTGCAATGTTCGCAGCCGGCATTGCCATGTTTGTGCTTTAATTCTCCGCTCAACGCAAAAATCGGGGAACGCCCCCTGCGGTTCATTTCGCAATGCCTGCACCGGCATGCTTCGCGCGTGTTCCCACCGCATTCGGTTTCCGCAGACCGCGAGCTTTCCAGATCCCATAGCCGGCGCCTGCCACCAGCAAGCCCACGAACACGCATAGAAGCGGCGTCGACCACTTTTGCAGTGTGCCCGACCACAGGCGGATCGCATGGCGGCCATAGGCGAAACCAAACCATGCCACCAGGGAGTAGCGCAGCGTGCGCGATGCCCCATACACCAGCAGGAAACGCCTGCGCGAGACGCCCAAAGCGCCAGATGCAAGCAGGAATGGCGTAAGTGGAATAGGAGGTGGAAGCAACGCGGGAAGAAACACGGCCAGGATGCTGTGCCTCTCTACCCACTGAACGATCCGCCGAAGATAACGCGCCGGCACATGGCGGTGCAATGCTGCTTCTCCACCGCGGCGTCCAATCTCCCAGGTGGTGTATCCGCCTACCAGGCTGCCGGCGATGGCCAATGCTGCCAGCAGCCATGGATCTCCGCCATACGCCACCAACCAAATTAGAAGAAGGTCGGTGCTGCCGGGCAGCGGCAGAGGAATAAATGAGGAATCGAAGACAGCAACGAAGAATACTCCCGGCGCCCCCAGGTGCGTGATCCAATGGGGAATCATCGAATGATGATGGGGAGGCGCAAGCAACAGCACTGCGTCTCGAGCAAACGTCCTCATACTCATGGAGGGATCTTGCATTCTTCGACGCCGCGCTCCTGGATGGGCCTGGAACCTCTGTACCCACTTATGATGCGAAAATCGCTCTTGGCGCAGCTCTAATCGAGCTGGCAAGATGCACCCCTGGGCGCAGGAATAGCCTGCCTATTCTCAATTGTTCAGGCTTCGCCGCTCTGCGGACGCAGGCGTCCCGTCAGAATCCTCCGCATTCGGAATCGAAATATCTGACGCAGTCGGCGAAGAAAGCATTGCAGGTCCATCCGTAGCTGCGACCGCAGCGTTCTTCGCCACAGTAGCTTGCTCGATCTCGGCGGCACTCAGTTGACCCGGCCGCCGCATCCTACCGAGCCTCATGGCTCGACGGGCTGCGAAATGCTCGTTGACATCGATCTTCTTGATCAGGCTCATAGCCTCTCCAGTCATTCAATCAATGTCCTCCGCGGCCTTTGTCGGGTCCGCAGAGGACAATGAGTTGGAGTTAGCGGATGCTTCCAATCGTCGTGTTCACCGGGCTTCCAATGGCTTCGCCCGATACCACCAGTTCCACTCTCCGGTTCTCTTGGCGTCCGGCAGAGCTTCCGTTCGAGGCTACGGGTGAACTGTTACCAAAGCCAGTTGCGCTCACTGAGCCGGCCACTACGCCTGCGTGCACGAGATATTCGCGGACCGTTCCCGCGCGATTCTCCGAGAGCTTCTGATTCATCTCGTCGCCGCCCACATTGTCGGTATATCCGCCAACTGCAATATTCAGCCCTGGGTATGAAATCAATATTCCGGCAACCTTTGCCAGTTTCTCCCGCGCTCCCGGCTTCAGCGAATACTGCCCCGTGTCAAACAGCACATCCGACATGCTGACGATCAACCCTCGTGCGCTGTCGCGTGTCTCGAGGATCTGATTGAGTCGCTCTTCCAATTGCGTACGCATCGCCGCTTTTTCGCTGTCCGCCTGGTGCTCTTTCTCCTGCGCATTCTGAGCAATCGTTCGAGACTGGTCTGCATCGGCCTGGGCCGCGTTCACTGCCGCGGCGGATGCTGCCTGATTAATGGCCATGTCCGCCTGGGCCTTCGCCGTGGCGGCTTGGGCATCCATCGCATCAGCCTGGGCCTTTGCCGCAGCCTCTTGGGCGCTCGCCGCATCGGCCTGCGCCTGCTCCTTCTGACGCGTTGCCTTATCGGCTTGCTCGCGAGCCTCCGCCTGCGCAGCGGCCGAGGCTTGGCGTTCGCTCACCCTGCGATCCTCGTCAATCCGCTTCACCGCTATCTCCCGCGAATCTTCCGCGGTTTGTACCGTCTCTCGCGACTTCGCGATCAGTTGCTTCTTATCCGAATGCCTTTCAACGGCATACGCATCCGCTGTGTTCATCAACTGAACAGCATGTTCATAGCTTTCGCCGGCGTACTTCTCCGCACCCTCCGATCGGGCAATCCGAACCGCATTGCGCGCCTCTAGAAACTCCAGGGGCAGCTTGGCGTCCAGAACCACCGGGTCAAACTTGTAGCCGGTCGGAATGTATCCCCCACGCTCCATGAGTTCATATTTCGCGTTCATCGCTACCGCCGTGCCCTTCGTATCGGCGCGAACCACGTTTTCAAGTACGACAACATTGCTGGGCTGCCGAACCGCAAAATAGGGCTCCGCCGTCACGATCAGTGCGAACGCCTGAAGATTCGTGGTCGCCGTCAACTTGCTGCGGCCGGTCTCACTGATCAGCACTTCTCCCAGGTTCACTGCGTGGCCGTCAGGCGAAATCGCCCACATCACATAAGTCAGGTATTCGGTGCCAAATGTCGTGGGGCTTTGCAAATTCCCAAAGTCTGCTTCGACTTCCATTGTGCCGCGCTTGCTGCGCACTTTGGCTTTTCCGTCGGCTGACGGCAGCAAAGCAGTTGCGGCCAGATCCACCTCCGCGGCCCCGCTGCGATGTTGATAGTCGATCGCGTCGACTGTGCGACTCGTCTCGGTCACGGCCGAGTCCGGCATTGACCCGACAGGCGCCAGGGCGATTGAATCCTGCGGGCTGGCTTGAGCCATTGCGCTCAAACTGAGCACGCTTCCAATCACGAACAAAAATGTACGCTTCACGATAACTCCTGCAGTCCTAAGACTGCTGTATTCCGTTGTGTTTTGGTTGGCGCGCGCCACCACGCCGCAATTGGCGGCGTATCCTCACCGCCCGACGCGGAAATGATTGAGGTGCTGAAACAGCCCGTAAAGATTCGCAATCCAAAGGACCAGAACAATGACAACCAGGGCGTTCAGGATCGATTTGATTTGTCCCTGCATCGGAATGAAACGGTTCACAATCCACAGCAGAACACCCGCCGCAACAATCGTGATAAGAACGGTGGTAAGTGGCATTTTGAATTCTCCAGTCATTTCTCAGGTTCGTTGCCCCATGGGCATCGCCGAGAAGTTACCAGCAATCGACTCACTTAGCGTGGGAGTCATCGGAAAGAGGAGAAGGAATGCTCCGCTTCACTCTCATTCTTCCAAGTAAAAGAAGAAATAGCTGAGCCATAATGCTCACTCGATGGGGTGCAATCGACACCCCCCGGAGCAGTCCCGATCAACCACTCACACCCCGGAAGGTTTGGAACCAGCCAAGGTGTTGTTGAATTACGCCTCCGAAAGCACGTATTCCTTGAGATCCGCGATAGGAACGACGGCCCCGGTCAACGGCAGGAAAATCGAAAACACTGTTCCGGTCGAAGGGGAATTCGCACTGCTTTTTACCTGAATGGTTCCGCCATGCTTGCGAACGATTTCAGAGCTTATCCAAAGTCCGAGTCCCGTCCCGATATCGCCTTTCGTGCTGACAAACGGCTCGAACAGCGTCTCCCTGATCTCGGGTTTAATTCCTGTTCCGTTATCTGCAACGGTTATGCGAATCCCTGGACGCGTGCCATTGCTGTGCTCGCACGTGTTCGCGACCCGGAGCCTAAGCGTTCCGCCCTGCCCCATGGCGTCCACAGAGTTCCCAATCAGATTCAAGATCGCTTGACGGAGTTCGCCGGCCATCGCCAGTATCGGCGTGCATCCCCGGTAGTCCCGTTCAATCTTGATCTCGGCGTGGTTGAGCCTCAATTGATAAAGGGCGACGGCTGAATCCAGGATCTCGGGGATCTGAACGTAGGCCGGCTTGCTCGGCTCGCGGTAAAACCTGAGCGCGTGGGTGACAATCTGAGATACCCGTGCCAATTCCTTCTCCGCCACTTCCGCGTAACCCCTTGCTTCCTCCAACGAAGCAGAGGTCCCCGTGAGAAAGAGGAGATTGGTGACGGACTCGAGCGGATTATTAATTTCGTGCGCGATACTGGCAGCCAATCGTCCAGCCACCACAAGCTTCTCTGATTTACGCAACGCCTCTTCCGTGGCGCGATTTTCATCCAAAAGATCCCGCATTTGGTATTGCCTGAGACGGCTGCGAAGCGCTGCCTGCACTGTGCTGACAAATGTCTCTGGCCGAACCGGCCGCTCCAGCAACACCAGGTTTCCCAGGGGCTGCCGGGCAAGCATCTTCCTTTGACTTTCCCGGTTCACTTCCCCGGCAACTGTCAGCAGAATGAGTGGAAAATCGGACCATGAAGGTTGTTCTGAGATCTGCGCCGCCCACTCTGAAATGTCCCTCAGAGTGAGGCCTTCTTCCGCCAGTACAAGGACACCGGCTCCCTTTTTCAATTCAAGTCGCGCAGCTTCCGCGGTCGCTGTTTGGATGCAGAAAATGCCTTTGCTGTCGAGCAGATTGCATATGAGCGCGCCGTCTCGCCCTGTCGGGGCATACACCACAACTCGCGATTCATGTTCTCGACTGGTCATGTCGTCACAAAAGGGCCTTGTTCACGTTCTCGATCCCTGCAGATTTTCAACCTCGCCGCGATACTTGGGAGCTCCGGTCAGGACTCCATCGAATTCCTTCAACACTTTTCCAACAGCAATGGTCCCGTTCTTCATCACCAGCTCGCGGATGGTGCGCTCGTGTTCTCCGCTGCGCTTCTTGATTACCGAAAGCGCCTGTCGCACCTCGCCTGCCGCTTCGAAGTAACGAAACAAAAGCACGGTATCGGCAAGATAGCTCACATCCACCGGCGTATCGATGTTGGTTCCCACAAAACCATGTTGGGCAACTGTCATCAACGTCGAAACATTCTTCTGGCATAGGTACGCCAGCAATTCATGCAGTTGCATCGCCAGAAATTGTTCGCCGGGCATCGCATTGAGAAGCCCGTTCAGGCTGTCGATAATCAGCAATTTCAAATCTCGATTCTCGACCATGTCCCTGATCTCATGAATCAATTGACCCGGCGTGAGTTCCGCGGCATCGATTTGACGCAGTATCAGTCTCCCCACATCAAAATGCTTCCTGATGTCGAGTCCCAGGCGTTCACACCGAATCACCAGTGTCGGCAGGGTTTCATCGAAGGCGAGGACCGCCGCGCAGCCGCCGCGCTCCAACTCTGACAATGCATAGCACATGGCAATAGTTGACTTTCCGCAACCTGCCGGGCCCAGCAAAAGCGTGCTTGTTCCGCTATCCAGCCCTCCGCCCAGTAGAGTGTCGAGCGCGGCGATCCCGCTGCTTACCTGTCTTGGCTGGGCTGTGTAGAGGTGCTCCGAGGCAACAAGGCGCGGATAAACATTTACGCCGCCCCGCTTGATGTTGTAGTCATGTAAGCCCTCGCGGAAAGGTGAGCCGCGCAACTTCTTTACTTCCAGGCGACGCTTCTTCACGCCGTACTCGCAGACCGCGCTCTCCAGCAGAATCACCCCGTGAGCAATGCTTTGAAGCTGCAGATCATGACGTTCGGCAGTGCGATCGTCCAACAACAACACCGTGCATTTGCGCCCGGAAAAGTATTGCTTCAGACCCAGAACTTGCCTGCGATAACGCAGCGAATCGCGAGCCAGCAGGCGCAATTCAGAGAGAGAATCAAAAACCACTCGAGCCGGTTCAAGCCTCTCCACTTCCGCGAGAACAGCGCTTATCGTGTCCGCCAGTTCGACTTCGGTCGGATTAAAAACTGTGTATTGTGCTTCCGGCTTGAGTTGCTTTTCGTCCGGAATCAATTCAAATACTTCGATCCCATTGAGCGTCCAGCCATGAGACTCCGAAATCTCGAGCAACTCGGTCTTCGACTCGGAGAGAGTGACATACAGGCCCTTCTGCCCCAGACGCACACCCTCCATCAGGAATTGCATGGCGATCGTCGTCTTCCCCGTTCCAGGGTCGCCTTCGATCAGATAGAGATGATTGCGGGCCAGGCCACCTCCTAGAATGTCATCAAGGCCGGCAACCCCCGTCGTGAAAAGTTCTATCGGCAACGCCCTTCCGTCGGCGCGAACACCTGCACCGTTCCCCGATTCTTGGCTGGCTGTGTTCGTCGGGAAGATCGGATCCACGCTGGTCCTATCCCAGGCGCCATCGCGCGACGCCCGTCTTTACTGAGTCTCTTTGGCATTTTCCTCAATCGACTCCAGGCTGCTGATTGAATTCTTCGGAGCTCCTGCCCGAAATCATTTCGACCTGCTCAGCACATGATCTAGGGCTTCACAAATATGAGGAGAAAGGCCATGTAATGTCAGCATCCTCCTGTTCTGGCAGTCATTTCTGTTCACTTTTATACACACGGAATGAATTCGAATCCGAGACTTGCCTTCGATAGCCAATCGGCGACAGCCGCCGTCAGCGCTCTGCCCACTCCGTCTCTTCGCCTTCTCTTCGGCCAAACCCTCCCCAAAATGCAAAGAGCGAAGCGCCCCTGCGCTTCGCTCCCGATTCCCTGTTCGTCTTCGCTCTTTTAGTAAAGCCTGAAATTGACCTCGATCGTGATTCGCACCGGCACCGCCATATTGCCCTTCATCGCCGGCTTGAACTTGTATTTCCTCACCGCGTCGAGGGCCTTCTCATCCAGTCCCATGCCCAGCGCGCGAATCACCCGCGGATCCTGCGGATTGCCAAACTTATCCACGATCACCGAGATCAGGCACACACCCTGGTACTTCGCACGCCGCGCCTCATCGCTGAATTCAGCTTCCGGCGTAAAGATCGGCACCGGCGCCGACACTCCCCCGCCAATCTGGTAGAGACCACCGCCTGCGTTGCCGCCTTGTCCCGGTCCATATCCGTTTCCGGTCCCCGGTCCCATGCCGCCGCCGTAACCATTCCCCATGCCACCGCCGCCACCCTGGCCATCCGACGCCAGTTGCACGTTGGCTGACTTCGTCACGCCGATATTCGGCATATTCGGGTTGTCCGGCAGTTGAATATTCTGCTGCACATTGATCGCCGACGGAACCGCCAGTTTGGGATTCTCAAGCACCGGAACCATCGGAGGCGTGATCGGATCCTTCATCCGCGGAGGAAGCTTGCCCTTGATCGGATCCACAATGTCGTGCGACCCGCCGCCACCACCGCCGCCCGCCGCTGTTCCTGCCTTCGGCGCCTTGAGATCAAAGTTCCCTACGTCGATGTTCGTTGCATTCAACGGCGGCTTCACGATGTTGTGAACAATCCGAATCCCCAGCCAGATCACCAGCAGCAAAATGCCGATATTCAACGTCGACGAAATCCCGATCGCCCAGGGATTGGCCTTCACCGCCATCCGGTCCGGCACCGGGATCGGCGTCGATGTCAGTTTCAGCGGTGGCAGCTTTACCGGGAAAAAGAGATCGCGGAGATTCTCATAGAGAGTGGTCCAGACCGGCTTCTCCTCAAACGCCTTACCCAGAAAGGCATCGAGCTCGTGTCCGGTCGACATTGCTGCCGCTGCTCCGGATTCCGTTTCTGGCTGCATCAGGATTTCATTTGCCATGTCTGTCGCTGGCCTTGTCGCCTGCGTTTGCCCTACCGAGGGAAAATCCGCTTTAAGGACCTTCCATCCATTATGCTCGACCCTCCCAGCCTTTGTCTCTAGCTGCGATTGCCCGGCACCGTTCTCGTCATCCTCCAGAGCCTCATACTCTTTTGGATGCACAATTCCCATAATCAATAGACGACCAAGGCTTGTACTGGTTACCGTAATTCTTTCCTAAACATTTACACTGGACAATGAGCAAATTTGTTCCAAGTCAGGGAGAAACAATGTCTCCAGCGCCGGAGCTAAAGGCGACCTTAACTCTGCCTCAAACGGCCTTCCCGATGAAGGCCAATCTGCCTCAGAATGAACCACTTCGCCTCGCTCGTTGGACTGAGCTGCGCCTCTATGAAGAGCTGCGCAAGTCCGGCAGCGGCCGTCCCGTCTATCTGCTTCACGATGGACCTCCCTACGCCAACGGGCCCATTCATCTCGGCCACGCTCTCAACAAGGGCCTCAAGGACTTTGTCGTTAAGTCCAAAACCATGGCTGGCTTCGACGCTCCCTATGTTCCCGGTTACGACTGCCACGGCCTTCCTATCGAAATCAAAGTCGACGAGCAGTTGGGCCGCAAAAAGCTCGAAATGCCCGTCCCTGAGGTCTTGGATGCATGCCGCGCTTATGCGCAAAAGTACGTCGACCTGCAAACCACCCAATTCGAGCGCATCGGCTGTTTTGGCCGCTGGCAAGCTCCCTACAAAACCATGGCCCGCGACTATGAGGCCCGCACCCTCGAGGCCTTCTACGGCTTCCTTGAAAAGGGCTTCGTCTATCGCGGCCTCAAGCCCGTCTACTGGTGCATCCACGACCGCACTGCCCTCGCCGAAGCCGAGGTCGAATACGCGCCCCACACCAGCCCCTCCATCTACGTGCGCTACGCGCTCACTTCTCCCCCCGCTGAGATTCATCCGTCGCTCGCTGCACGCGCAGTGCACACGATCATCTGGACCACGACTCCCTGGACCATCCCCGCGTCCATGGCCGTCGCTTTCCATCCCGACTTTGAATACGTCGCCCTTGCCGCCAGCGGCGATCTCAAGACTCCTGTCTCGCCCTCCGATCCCGTCTACATCGTTGCCGCCGAGCTCGCGTCTGCCGTCATCGCCGCCTGCCGTCTCGGCGCTACCGAGGAGCTTGCCCGCTTCAAAGGCAGCACCCTCGAGCGCATCACCTTCAAACATCCCTTCCTTGAGCGCAGCATCCTCGGCGTTCTCGCCGCCTATGTCACCGCCGACACAGGAACCGGCGCCGTCCACACCGCGCCCTCCCATGGCGCCGACGACTTCTACACCGGCCAGCGCTACTCGCTCGACCAGACCTGCCGCGTCGACGCCTCCGGCCACATCCACGTCGATCCCGAGGCCTGGCCCCACTCTGCCCTGCCCCCCTTTGAAGGTCTCAAAGTCTGGGCCGCCAATCCCGTCGTCCTCGCCATGCTTGAGGAGCGGCGCGCCCTTCTCGCCTCCTCTGACTTCGAACACTCCTACCCCGTCTGCTGGCGCTGCCACAACCCCGTCATCTTCCGCGCCACGGAACAATGGTTCATCTCGCTCGATACGCCGATGAAGCGCGCCGACGGCTCCGAGATCACCTACCGCCAACTCGCGATCGACGAAATCGATAAGGTCGTCTGGGATCCCGCCTGGGGCAAGGAGCGCATCACAAACATGATCGCCACGCGACCAGATTGGTGCATCAGCCGCCAGCGCATCTGGGGCGTGCCCATCGCCGTCTTTCTCTGCGAGGGCTGCAATCAGCCCATCCTCGACCCCGCGCTCAATCGCAAGATCGTCAACCTGTTCGACCGCGAAGGCGTCGAAGCCTGGCACACGACCAATGTGTCAGCTTTGCTCCCTGCCGGTGCGAAATGTTCTCACTGCGGCGAAACCACCTTTCGCAAAGAAAATGACATCCTCGACGTCTGGTTCGACTCCGGCTCAAGCTGGTTCGCCGTTTGCGAATCCGATCCCGATCTCAAATCCGCCTACAAATCTTTCCAGCAGAATGACGGCGTGAAGGTCCTGTATTTAGAAGGCGGCGATCAACATCGCGGTTGGTTCCACTCTTCGCTGCTCACCTCCGTCGCTCTTCGCGGCCGCGCGCCTTACTCCCACGTCTCCACCGCCGGCTGGACCCTCGACGAGCAGGGCCGCGCCATGTCCAAGTCCCTCGGCAACGGAGTCGATCCGGTCGACATCGCCGAACGCCTCGGCGGCGAAATCGTCCGCCTCTGGGTCGCCTCTGTCGATTTCCGCGAAGACATGGCCGCCAGCGAAAACCTCATGCAGCGCTGCGCCGAGCTCTATCGCAAGCTGCGCAACACCTTCCGCTTTCTCCTCGGCAATCTCCACGGCTTCGATCCCGCGCGCGACCGCGTTGCCGAGTCTGACCTCCTGCCGCTCGATCGCTACATGCTCGCCCGCACCCGCGACCTCTCTGAAAAAATCCTCGCCTGGTACGAGGCCTTCGAATTCCATCGTGTCTATCAGGCAGTCAATGAATTCGCCGTCGTCGACCTGAGCTCGTTCTACCTCGACGTCCTCAAAGACCGCATGTACACCTTCGCTCCCACCAGCCTCGCCCGCCGCTCCGCGCAAACCGTCCTCTGGAAAATCACTGAAGCCCTCGTCCGCCTCGTCGCCCCCATCCTCAGCTTCACCGCCGATGAGGTGTGGGACTATCTCCCCAAAGTCGAAGGCCGCGAAGCCAGCGTGCACCTCGCCCAGTTCCCCAAGCCCGAAGAAATCTTCTCCGAAGACCCAGCGAAGCTCATCGAAGAGTGGAAGACATTGTTTTCTATCCGTAACGAGGTCTTCAGCGCCATCGAGCTCGAGCGCAAGCAGGGGCGCATCGGCAAAGGGCTGGGAGCGCGCGTCGAGATCCTCGTCAGCGATTCTGACGCGCAACTTCTCAACTCATTTTCTAAAGAAACCCTGCAGGAATTCTTCAACATTTCTGAAATCGAAATCCGCGCCGCGATCGCTCGAGAATCAGACGGAGAGCCGCTCGCACCACCGTCGGCCCTCGCCTTCCCGGCCGCTGGCGCCAAATGCAACCGCTGCTGGCGTTATACAAAGGACACAGCAAACTACGGCATCTGGGAAAATGTCTGCAAGCGCTGTCGCGGCGCCCTCCACGAGATGGGCATCGACCCGCCCCAATCCGGAGAGGCCGCCTGATGCGCTTCCGCGTGCCCTTGCGCTTACCCTGGCTCCTGCTCGTCTCCGCGATCGTCATCCTCCTCGACCGCCTCACAAAACTATGGGTCGAGGCCCACGTCCCCTTGTACGGCGCCATTCCCGTCATTCCTCGCGTGCTGCGCATCTCCCACTGGACCAATGACGGCGCCGCGTTCTCCATCTTCGCCGACTCAACCTCGCCCCATGTCGTCCGCTGGGCCCTCATCTCGTTTTCGCTGCTCGCCGCCCTTGTGGTCCTCATCGCATTAGTGCGTCTAGGCAATCGCTTCACCCTCACCACGGTCGCCCTCGCGCTCATCTTTGCCGGCGCCCTCGGCAACGTCCACGACCGCATCGTCTATGGCTATGTCGTCGACTTCATTGAGGTCCACATCTTCACCTATCACTGGCCCGACTTCAACATCGCCGACAGCGCCATCGTCATAGGAGCATGCCTGCTCCTGCTCGACTCCCTGCGCCCCGCGCACAGCACGACGCGTTCCGCCGATCGCTCCTCCGCGCCCTCGGCCTGAGTGCTGCGCTTCAAAATATCAATTGTGTTTTGAATCCGCCCTAGATCGATTGCACCGGCACCAGTGTCAGATCGTCCACCAGTCCCACTTCCTTCTGCACAAACGGCTCGCCATACTTCACCCCCGCCAGCAGCCCATAATGCCTCGCCTCGGCAAACGTTCTCTCGCGAATCTCTTCTTCCGGCACAAACAGCCCGCCGCCCTCGGCCTGGTTCGCATACTGCGACTTGTACGCCATCAGCGCCGCCAGCCGCTGCTCCACAAACGGCGTGATGTCCACAATGAAGCTCGGCCGCACATCGGCATACAGGCTCGCGTAAACAATCTTGAACGGCCGATGCGGCGCCGCTCCCGTTTCCACCTTCCTGAGCCCGGCCACAAAGCACGCTTCATACCCCAGCGTCGCCGCCGTCGCATGATCCGGATGCCGCGCCTGCCAATACGGCAGTATCACCACGCGCGGTTGCAACTCCCGCACCACGCGCGCAATCTTGATCCGATTTTCGAGTGTGTTTTCCAGTGCGCCGTCGGGCAAATCAAGCGCTCTTCGCCAGCCCACGCCCAGCTGCCGCGCTGCTTCTTCAGCTTCGCGCCCCCGCTCTTCCGCTGTACCCCGCGACCCCGCTTCGCCACGAGTCAGATCGAGAATCGCCGTCCGCAATCCCCGCGCCGCCATCCTCAGCAGCGTTCCGCCGCAGGTCTGTTCTACATCATCGCGATGCGCCGCGATGGCCAGCACATCGGCCTGGTAGACCTCAGCTGTCATCTCGATCAATAAACGGTGTTATCGGCGTCCGTCGTCGCGTCCATAAACGCCACATCCCAGGCTGTGCCCGTTACCGCAACATACTGGTTGTCGATCGACGAGCCATTCGTGGTGCTGTAGATATACACCTGCCCGCCCTCAGCCACATAGACCTTATGCAACCCCTCAACGGCGGCGATGCCCGTCGCGTCCCCAAGATACGACTCCAGCATGGTCACCGTGCCGGTCGATGTGTTGAACATCGTCAGGCAGCCATACGGCAGTCCCTTCGCAAAGCGCTCTCCGTTATTGCACTTCGTCATGCCGATCCACAGCGTATTGTCGTCGCCCAACACCATCCGGCTGATTCCGCCCGGCGTTCCATCGCTGATCGAGATTGGAGCCGACGCCGTGTTGTTGCTCAGATTCACCAGCGTCAGGTTGCCGGTGAACAATCCATCGGGCAATAGCTGCTGTCCCGCCACATACATCGTCGATGAAGCCACCAGCGCATTGCTCGCGCCGCCGGGAATCGCAATCGTAGAACCGTTTAACGTGCTTTGGGTAGGAAGCGTTCCCGACTGCTGCCCCGAAACAAAGATCATCGGCGCAACCGGCAGCGCCGAAACCGATGCCGTATTGCCGCCGCACTCCGGCCCGCAGTTCAACACATACGCCGTTCCGCCGTCCGCCGAGAAAACCGCCTTCACTGGCCGGTCAAATACCAGAGGCGCGCCATAAGCGTTACCCGTCGCGTCCACGTTGTCCGGGCTCTGCGCTTGAAACATGCACCAGGTGGGCGCGTTCTGCGGCTCACAATCTTGCGCCGCGCGCGGCCACGTGCTCGAGCCGCCGGAGTAGGCAAGCGTCTGCGACGCCGTCAGCTGCCGCACGAAATACACATAGTTTGAATTCTGCACGAAGGCGATCGCCGCCGATCCGCCCGGATTGACGCTGACCCTGTAGACCCCCGGCAATCCGAACGAAATCGATCCGCCCGAAGCCGGATTCACAATCGTGAGCAGGTGGGCCGTCTGATTGGCCGCGAAAAGATACGTCTCGCTTCGCGTGATGAAGATGCTCGACGAGAGGCCGTTCAACCCCTTCACCGCGCCGCTGGAGTTTTCCTTCGCATAGTTGATGAGAAAGAAGCTGCCGTCTCCCGAACCATACACCCCGCCAAGCTGTTCCTCAGGCATGTTCTGGATCGAAACCGGAAGGTTTCCCGAATAGCCCGAGATCGAATACGTCACATTCTGGTTGTTGTACTTGTAGCGAATGTCGTAGTAAGCATCCACGATCTCCAGCAGGCCATGGGCGGCCGCGCTTGGATTCTGGATCGCAATGAGCACTCGGTTCGTCAATCCGCTCGGCGGCAATACGCGGCCGGCAAAATAAGTCGTCGTTCCACATCCCGCCAACGCCACTGCCATGCCCACGGCCAAAGCGGCGCTCAACCAAAGACTTCTGTTCTTCAAAATCCCCTACCTCGAGATAAAGCGCGGTGCTTGCCGCAGCCGTAAGGTGAACAAATATGAGGCGATTGCCCGACCGCCGAAGCCGCCATTCAAGGCCGCCCCAGACCACTTCGTCTATTGCATTTGACTCCCGAAGTATAACAAAGCAACCCACTCCTCTGGCACTCAGTCGGGCCTTGCCGTAGCATGGCAACAGAATGCCTTCCTTCGCCGACATGTTCTCCGGCCGGCCCGTACTCGCCGATGGCGCCATGGGCACCGTTCTCTACGCCCGCGGAGTCCTCATCAATCTCTGCTACGACGAACTCAATCTCTCCGACCCCAATCTCATCCTCTCCATCCATGAGGAATACCTGCAGGCCGGAGCCGAGATCCTCGAGACCAATACCTTCGGCGCCAATCGTTTTCGCCTGGCCCGCCATGGCCTCGGCGCCAAGGTAGCTCAGATCAACGGGGCTGGCGTGCGCCTGGCCCGCAAGGCCGTTGCCAATCTCCGCGACAAACAGGCCGGCGAAGCCTGGGTCGCCGGTTCTGTCGGACCCCTCGGCGTCCGCCTCGAGCCGCTCGGCAAAACCGGCCTCGACGAAGCTCGCACCGCCTTTGCAGAACAGATTCGCGCTCTGGCCGATGCCGGCGTCGATTTCCTCTCCATCGAAACCATGCCCGCTCTCAACGAAGCCCGCGAAGCCCTGCTCGCCGCCAAAGAGACCGCGCCTCATCTTCCCGTCCTCGTCATGGTCACCGTCGACGACGACAGCAATTGCCTCGACGGCTCTTCCCCCGCGCAGGCCGCCGCCCTTCTTACGGAGTGGGGCGCCGACGCCATCGGCGTCAACTGCTCCACCGGACCCGCCTCCGTTCTTACCGCGATTGAAGCCATGCGCCCCGCTACGCCGCTTCCTATGGCCGCTCTGCCCAACGCCGGCCTGCCCCGCGCTCTCGACGGACGCAACATCTATCTCTGCTCCCCTGAATACATGGCCAGCTTCGCGCGCAAAGCGATTGCCGCGGGCACCCAGATCGTCGGCGGCTGCTGCGGAACCACCCCCAACCACACCCGCGCGATGCGCGCCGCCATGCGCGCCATCGAATCCCAGACCCGTATACAGGAGGGCGGCGCAACCGTCGCTCTGTCCCTTGAAACTCCGCCCGCGCCCCTGGGCCAGCGCTCCCGCATCGGCTCGCTCCTCGAGCAAAACCAGTTCATCACCCTCGTCGAAATCGAGCCCCCCCGCGGCGTCGACTGCGCCAAAGAGATTGAGGGCGCGCGCCTGCTCGCCCAACTCGGCGTCCACGCCATCAACGTCGCCGGTTCGCCCAGCGCCTCGGCCCACATGAGTGCGCAAAGCCTGTGCATTCAGATTCAGCAGCACACCAGCATCGACACCATCCTTCACTACACCAGCCGCAATCGCATTATCCTGGGAATCCAGTCCGACCTGCTTGGCGCCTCCTCCATCGGCCTCCACAACGTTCTCTGCGTGACCGGAGACCCGCCCAAGCTCGGCAACTACCCCGACGCAACTGCGGTCTTCGACGTCGACTCCATCGGCCTTGTCAATCTCGTCCGCCGTCTCAATCACGGCCTCGATATCGGCTCCAACTCCATCGGCGCCTCTACCAACTTCACCATCGGCGTCTCCGCCAATCCCGGCGCGCCCGACATCGAAGAGGAACTTCGCCGCTTCGCCTTCAAGGTTGAGGCCGGCGCCGAATACGCCATCACCCAGTCGGTCTTCGACCTCCGCCTCCTCGAGGCCTTCCTCAAACGCATCGAGTCCTTCCGCATTCCCGTCATCGCTGGCATCTGGCCGCTCATCAGCCTGCGCAATGCGGAGTTCATGAAGAACGATCTTCGCGTCTCCATGCCTGAAGAAATCATGCTCCGCATGGCCCAGGCCGACACTCCCGACGCCGCCGGCCGCGAAGGCATCCTGATCGCCCAGCAGATGCTCTCCGCCCTCCGTCCCATGGTCCAGGGCATCCAGGTCAGCGCCCCCTTCGGCCGCTACACCGCCGCCGCCGAAGTCCTCGGCTCCCTCCTGCCCCAGCCGCAGCCCGGCGCGCTCGTCACCAACTGACCCGTTCTGTTTTAGGGATTCGGCGTGATCTTCCCGTTGCCGTCATCGTCATATTCAATCGAGGCGCTTCCCGCTGCCTGATACACCTTGCCGTCATATCGAAAATAGCTGAGCCCGGAATCCCGCGCGCCCATATGCCAGCCCACCACAATGTCTCGATATCCGTGACTCTCCGGCGGCCCAACCGAGTAAATCCATCCGCTGAATCCATCCTTTGGCGTCGCCAGCAAGACCGGCTTCGCGTCATCGAAGCGAATCAGCCACATCGCGCCATTCGATCCCTGCCCGCCGCGCCCGCATCCCGCGCCTGCTTCAACCAGCAGCACACGCTCCGTGTCTGAGACAGGAATCTCCGCGAAACTCAGCCCGTTGATCAGCGTGCTCAGGTCGTCGCCCTCGCAATCCCAATCCCCCGTTGCGCCGGGCTGCTTCAACAAATCCCCGATCGCCTTCATCTGCTCGTCTGAAACCGCAGCAGGACTCATTTGCGGCGCATCGTAGCGCTTGCTGACCTTGTCCCAGACATTCGACTGCGCTGCGGCGACCGACCCCAAAAGCGCCACTGCCAACACGATTCCAATCCGCATTGCCCGGCTCCTCGCGGTCAGATTATCTTGAAAACTCGAATTCTCCAACGTGCCGCCATACAATAGTTCCGACGGTCCCACATCCATGCCCTCTTTCGAAGAATCCCTCAAAAAACTCGAATCCATCGTCGAGCAGTTGGAAAAAGGCGATCTGCCCCTCGAAGAGTCGCTCAAGCTCTTCGAAGAGGGCGTCAAGCTCTCCGCAGTCTGCAAACAGGAGCTCGATGCCGCCGAGGGCAAAGTACAAATGCTCATCAAGCAGCGCGACGGCTCTCTCAAAGGCGAACCCTTCCCGCCATCCAAGCAAAACTGACATCCCACAGCGTTTTCCTGAGAAATCTCCAACCCGATGCGCCGCCGCTCCGGCCTCCTGCTTGCATCGAAACGGGCAAGATTTCCGCCTCAGCCGTGAGTGTGTTCTTCCCTCACCCGGAGCATCCGTTGCGCACAACCACGCTCATCCGCCCCGACGCGGCCGACCGTTTCCACTGCATCGCCTCCGCCTGCGAAGACACTTGCTGCCGGGGCTGGGCCGTGGGCGTCGACCGCGCGGCATTCAACAAATACCGCCAGCTTCCCGATAGCCCGCTGCGCACTCTGCTCGATGCAAAAGTTGTCCTCAACGAGAGTCCCGCCGACAAATCCCTGCCGCCCCACTATGCCGCAGTCAAGCTCGATCCCGGACTGGCCTGTCCCATGCTCAACGAGCAAAGCCTCTGCCGCATCCAGGCCGAGCTCGGCGCCGAGTTCCTCTGCACCACCTGCTCCACATTCCCCCGCCGCATCCAAAAAATCGACGGCCTCGAGGAGCAGCCTCTCACGCTTTCCTGCCCTGAGGCCGCGCGCCTCATCCTGCTCGATCGCAACCCGCCCGGCCATCGCCGCAAAGTCCTCCACCATCTCACCTGGGACGACACCACAACCGCTCCCCAACCCCTTCGCACCTGGTTCTGGCCGATTCGCGCCTTCACGCTCGCCACCATCCACAATCGCGACTACCCCCTCTGGCAGCGCATGTTTCTGCTCAGTGCTTTTTCCCGCCGCCTCGACGCCATTGCGTGCGGCGAGCTCAACTGCGGGTTCCCCACGTTTCTTCGCGAATTCGAATCCGCCGTGCTCTCCGGGTCGCTGCGCGCCGCCATCGAAAACGTTCCCGCAGATCTCCACCTGCAGCTCGACATCCTGTTGCGCCTCGTCCATCTGCGCCTCGACCCCGCCAATCCCAGCCCGCGTTTCCGCTCTTGTCTTCAGGACTTCATGCGCGGCATCGGCCATCCCGCCTCCACGCCCGCCCAGCAAGTCTCGAGCTATCGCGAAAATTACAGCCGCTTCTACGCGCCCTTCTTCGCGTCCCACCCTAACATCCTCGAGAACTACCTCTCCAACCTCGTCTTCTACGAGCGCTTTCCCTTCGGCAACTCGCTCTTTCTTCCCGACGCCGCACCCCAGCCCGCCAAGGCTTTCTCCCATCTCGCCATTCAATTTGCCTTGATCAAAGGCCTGCTCATTGGCATCGCCGGCGCCTACAAGGAATCGTTTTCCGCCGCCCACGTCGTCCGCCTCGTCCAGACCGTCTCCAAGCGCTTCGAGCACAGCCCTTCATTTCTTTCCGAAGCCTGCGCCCTCCTCGCCGAACGCGGAATCGACAACCCCACCGGCCTCACAATGCTGCTTCGGAACTGAGCCTCTTCCGCACCCACTCCGCCATCCCCACCGAAATCTCACCAAAATCCTTCTCCCGAAATACCCTCAACTCCGGCGGCAACTTAACCCCCCGCAATTCCTCATTCCCATGCACCACCACCGCACTCGCGCCTCGCAGAAAATCCTCAAACGACGGCTTCCACTGCGATTTGTCTCCGCCAATCACCGCAAAACACACATCCGCCCGCCCAACCGCCAATCTGTTTGTCTCGAAGATAAAATTACCGTCCGTCCCCAGCGCCGCCCGCATCTCCACCATCGGAACATCGCCGCCCCGCGCCGTCACCAGCAGCGCCCGCCGCGCTCCCGCCGCCAGATACCGCGCTGTATCCGTCCCGCACGCAGAGTCTTCCCCGCTGTCCTCTTCTTGCTCCGCAATTTTTTCTTCGTGAACGGGCTCGGCCAGCCCATGACTGTGCCCCGTGATCTTCACCGCGATCCAGCCATACTCCGGCAGCGCGGCAATCAGCCCGCACACCAGCGCCGTCTTGCCCACATTGCGCCCTGAGCCGCCTACAACAATGTTCGCCATTCTTGAATCGGTCCGATCCCCATCGCGCGCGTCGTCACCAGAGCCTGTCATCTCCAGCGCCACTCTTCCACCGCTTCCGCGCCTCATTCGTCCGAACTGCGCTCGCAAATGAATCGCACGCAGTTGCGATCCGCATCCCTCACATACATCTCGCGGCTTCCCCACGTCTGGTCGACCGGCGCCAGATCGATCGTCACGCCTCTCCCCGCAAACTCCGCGTGCAGCGCGTCCACATCGTCCACCATCAAATTCGCAACACCGCCCGCCACGCCGTCGCCGCTGAAGGACGACAG
>Ga0181516_10000484_pt1 | contig 36686 bp, 26 predicted proteins | sample PEATcosm2014_Bin_25_FD_121104 | JGI IMG/M metagenome (GOLD analysis project Ga0181516, IMG submission 121104) | Peatland microbial communities from MTU Mesocosm Facility, Houghton, MI, USA - PEATcosm2014_Bin01_10_metaG | ecosystem: Environmental > Terrestrial > Soil > Wetlands > Peat | place... | reverse complement strand
GTTTCGTAGTCCCAGCGATGGATCTGGTAGAGGTCAACGTAATCGGTCTTGAGACGCGTAAGGCTCTGGTCCAGTTCAAAAAGGATGGCTTTGCGAGAGAGGCCGCGGCCGTTGGGCTCGTCGCGCATGACTCCGTGGACCTTGGTTGCGAGGACGATGGATTCGCGGCGGGTGTGCGCCTTGAGGAAGTTGCCAACGACTTTTTCACTATCGCCGCTGGAGTAAACGTTGGCGGTATCGAAGAAGTTGATGCCGAGATCGAGGGCCTGTCGCAATAACGGCTCGCTCTCCTCTTCATTGAGCGTCCAGGGATGTCTGCCGGGCTGAGGTGCGCCCGTTGCGGGGGAACCGTAGGTCATGCAGCCAAGGCAGATGCGGGAAACTTTGAGGCCGGTTTTTCCTAAATTAACGTATTCCATTGCTTCTCCTGATGGCGATTCTTTGAGGAGCGAATTCACAGAACTTCTTCTGCATATGAGTTTAGTATCTCCAGGAAAGATGAAGTGGGAGTGCGGTCAACGGTGCGATTTCTTGAGGGCTGACTTTGACTATGCAGACGTTTGCGGGCTGGCAGCAGCGGCAAGGAGGCGCTGATAGATCGCGAGAGTCTCAGCATTGAAGCAGACGAATTGGACGAGGTCAAGGCCGCTCGAGTCAACGTTGGATCTCACGGTGTCGATGGCGATGCGAGCGGCGCGCTCGGGCGGAAAACGGTAGACGCCGGTGCTGATGGCCGGGAAGGCGATGGACCGAGCCAGGTGTTCGCGTGCGATCGCGAGGCAGCGTCTATAACAGCCGGCAAGCAGCTCGTCTTCATTGTGGCCTCCGCCATGCCAGACGGGCCCGACGGCGTGAAAGACCCACCTGGCAGGAAGGCGGAAATCGGGAGTCGCCTTGGCTTCGCCGGTCGCGCAGCCGTGCAGCTTTTCGCAGGCCGCTAGCAAATTTGGCCCCGCGGCGCGGTGAATGGCTCCGTCGACTCCTCCGCCTCGGAGGAGTGAAGTATTGGCTGCGTTGACGATGGCATCGACGGCAAGCTTTGTGATGTCGCCTTGTACCGCAATCAGATCAACCACACGCAGGCACCCCACGCTTTGGACTAGAGAATACAACCTTGCGCGCCAGGAGAACGCGGATGCTATCGATTGAGATTTGAGATAGGGGAGTTTGCGAGAGATTGAATCACTGAATGATGTACATCACCGAAGTGCTCGACATGGAGATGGAGTTTGGCGGCACGAAGGGCAGGTTGATGGGGAATACATATTTGACGGTGATCTGAACCGGATTGCCTGGATTCTGTGTTCCGTTGGGGAAAGATGTCGAGGCGGTCAAGGTTCCGGCGCCGAGGTTTGGCCAGCCGAGACCGGTTACATAGGAGTTGATGGAGGCAGCGGTTGCTGTGCAGGAGGCGTTGCCCGATGTTGTGCAAGTCGCCCCATGCACAATCGCATAGCGGGTGCCTTCGCGAGCCGATTCGGAGATCATGCAGTAGCTGTAATAGGCGAGGCAGGCCTCAATCATTGTGAACATGAACGCGCAAACCAACGGCAGTGTGAGTGCGGCCTCAATAAGTGCCTGACCGTCGGTACTGGCGAGCCGGGATTCGTCTGCAAACGAAAGGTGCCGGCGGGGGCGTAAACCGATCATGTGCAAAAAGCGGACGGATGTTGCCAAGGCGGCAGCCAAAGCCCGACGCATTGGATTGCGGCTGGGCAAACTACTCCTGCACTTCCATGGTCGATGAGCCCTGCAACGTCCATGTCTTGGGAAGTCCGACCATCTGGATAGGGGGAGTGATGGTAGCGCTGGAATTGACCTGAACAAACTGCAGGTAATGATTGCTAGCATTTGCCGGACAAGCTGCCGCGGCAGCGGATTGTGTGGAGTATTGAGTGCCGCCGAGCGAGGCTGAGCAGGCATAGTAGACGTTGGGCGTGACAGTGAGATTGGTTCCGAAATCGGCGGCCTCAGACTGCGCGGCAGTCTGGATTCCGCTGCTGTCGGCTGCGAAGGTCGAGCTGATCATGCCATACATCGCGCCGGCGTGTGCGGCATTGGTGATCTCGATGGAGTCGTAGACGAGGAAGGCCACCTCGGCAGTGCCAAGCATGATGGGGGTAAGGAGGAAAGAGAACGCCAGCGCCAGCTCCACGGTAGCGTTGCCGTCACTGCGACGCATCTTCTGGCAACTGGTACGAAATGCGGATTGCAACCGATGAATGCAGCTAAGAACGAAATGGTTCATGGTTGATTGCTCCTTATTCGGCCAGTTTGGCGACCGAGATGTTGAGAGTCCCGAGGTTGGCGGTTGAGTAGCTGTTGAGCACGGCACCGCCGCTCAGGGAGAGTGATTGCGCAACGAAATCCATATTCAGCGTGGTTCCTGTACCGTTGTTCATCGTGACTGCGGCGCTGGGCGCAAAGACCAGGCCGGAGAAGTTTGAACTTGAGCCACCGTCGATGGTGACTGTGCTTCCGCCTACATAAAAGAGCGTGCCGGGGACACCGTTGACGGTCGGAGCCGAAAGATTTGATGTGACACCGTTGGCAATATTCACGGTTCCGCCAACGTAGAATGAAACGCCATTGCCAGTGAGGGGCGCTCCACCGCCGGTATTGAGGTTTCCCTGGATGTAGTAGGTGTAACCGGGACTGAACGTAACCGAAGCAGACTGACTGGTGTCGAGACTGGTATAGCAGACCGTGTTGCTGGACGTGGTTTCGCTGGCCAGGGGCAACGTGTAGACGCCGGTGTAGTTGTTGGCCTGGGTCCAGCCCTGGATGGGGTTGCTGTAGCAGGGCAGCCCAGTGGGCAGCGTAGGCGCGGTAATACTCGGCTTGCACTGAGTCGGGATGTTCTGAACGACCTTGGTGGTCGAAGAGATGGAACCGCTGTTGTTGATGTTGCCTGAGTTGTTCCAGGTATTCGAGACGGTACCGAGCGATAAGGCGCTGAGTTCGGCGCTGCCGGTGATGCCGACTGCATTCCCGCTATTGGAGTCGACGGTGACACCGCATTGCGGCGCCGTGAGCTGCGCATTGTTGCTCATGCTGAGGCCCTGCCCAGAAGACTCCTCAAGGCAAACGCAGGTGGGACTGCTCAGTCCTCCACCGGCGACGGCCTTTGCGGACACTGTCAGGCTGGTGTCTGCTCGATTGAATGCGCCGAAGAAGAACGTGGGAATCGACTTGGAAACGACTGCCTGGATATAGGTGGACGAGCCGGAGTAATTTCCAGAGCTCGGGGACGAGAGGGTTACCGTAGCCGGGTTAAGGGTGGCATTGGGATCGAAGCCGTTCGCTTTGGCCATGGCGTTGGCCACGGTTTGTTCATTGGAAGCATTGCCGGAGCTCATTTCTTCAGCCGCAGCGACTGCCGCTGCGTCGGCGGCTGCCTGGGCCATCCGCTTCTGGTGAAACATGAATCCGACGTCCAGCCCGAGAGCGACAAACCCCAGGAGGAAGAGTCCAATAAACACCACGATGATCATGGTGGACTGTCCGGAATCGTCGGAAAGCAAGCGGCTGCGCAGCGCGCGCGCAATAGGGCTAGGCGCATGTTCAGTTTTGTTAATCAGGCGGTAGGGGGCCATCTTTGCCCGCTCAACCGCAATGAGGCACTTAGGCATCAGGGCACCAAGGTAATTAAGTATGACCGGTTTTTGTACACTATGGGAAGGTTACCGATGGGGGAGCCGGTGTAACCGGCTTTTCGCAATCAGATGCAAGTGGATGCGCTAACCTTATTGCTGGTTGGGATCCGGGCTAAGAAACGCGCCCCAGAGATTTGTCGAGTCGAAAGCAGTGAGCGGATTGAGGGAAAGCCCAAAGAATCAAGCGAATGCAGGATCTGAGCCTACAAATGGACGCTTGTCATCCGAGCGTCAACGCGGGCGCAGGTCGACTTGGGCCGCACTTATAACGTTGATGGGACTCGCTTTGGCCGGCTGCGGCGGATCGGCGGTGACGGCCAATTCCGCGAACGATGTCTTTTCGATTTCTCCGGGAACATCGGAGATCGACACCAACTGCACCGGCTGCAATGCGACGAACGCGCATGGCGGGGCAGTGCAGCAGTTTAGCGCGATCCTCAATAATAATGGCGGCACAGCCGATGTGAAGTGGACCGTTGCGGGCGGGGACACGAGCGCGGGCACGGGCGCGATCGATGCGACTGGCAGGTATTCCCCTCCCAGCTTTCTGACCGCAGACCGCGTCGAAGTGCTGGTGACGGCAACTTTGAAGGCGAATCCAGCCGTGCGCGCGACGTCAGTGATTACGTTAACGCCGGGCTTCCTGCAGCCGCTCACGCCCGAGAATGTGGCGCTCGGCACGAATGGTTCAGTGTCCATCACAGGCGTTCTGGCGGAAGTGGGCGGGGGCAGCGCAATTCACTTTTCGCTTTCAGACACGACGACTGGAACCATGGGTGGGCAAGGCTCGCTGGGCACTGTGAACTGCCAGCGGACCGAGCGGGCTTTCACGCTGTGCTCGGTAACTTACACGGCGCCAGCCGCGCTGCTGTCGACGGGCGTGACGTATGTGGTGGCGACAGCGGGCAATTCGACAGCAAAGACCGAAGCCGCGGTGCTGTTGAATACGGCTGGCGTCACAAGCAATCCATCGTGGCACCAGGAACTAATGGCGACGCCGATGTTGCTGGGCAGCTCGGGCGGAAATAACAACGACTTTGATTTGCACGGAAACACGATTGAGGATTGCTGCAGCGGTACGCTGGGCGCGCTGATTGAGGACGGGAGCGGAAAGCAATTCCTGCTGAGCAACAATCACGTGCTGGCGCGTAGCGATCACGCAACCGTGGGCGATGCGGTGGTGCAGCCGGGACTGATTGACAACAATTGCACGCCGAACGGAGAGGGCGCGGGCACGGTTCCCGTGGGCGCTCTGACCGGGTGGCTTCCTCTGAATTCGAGTTCGACCAACGCCGATGCGGCGATTGCCGAGGTGGCTTCACACACAGTGGATCCGTCAGGAAGCATTCTGGAACTTGGATTTCGGCAGGCGGATGGAACGCTAGGCGCTGCACCGCCGGGAATCTCGTCGACTGCAGGCAAGGGCGAAGCCGCGGGGTTGCAACTGCGCGTGGCCAAGAGCGGACGGACGACGGGGCTGACATGCGGCGGAGTTTCGGCAGTCAGTGTGGATGTATCGGTGGACTACTATCGGGACTGCGCGGAGACCAGGCCGTATTTGACCAAGACGTTTACCAATCAGATTGGCTTGAGTGGCGATCGATGGAGCGATGCGGGTGACTCGGGCGCGCTCGTAGTGGATGTTGAGAATGCTGAGCCGGTCGGACTCTACTTCGCAGGCGGGACGGATGCCTCGGGTGTGGGGCAGGGCATGGCAAACCCGGCGAGCGATGTACTCAGCGAATTGGGTGCGGAGGCCGGCGGAACGAACTATACCTTCGTCGGCGGTTCGGATCATGCGGTAAGCTGCCTCAGTTATGGGAGCAGCGTCGTGACGTCGGCGCAGGCGCAATCATTGAGTGACGCGGAGATTGCGCGAATACAAACGGCGCTGGCAACAGCACGTCAGATGGTGAATCCCCTGTCGGGCCTGTTGGGCGTCGCGATGGGCAAGAGCAGCGACCATGCGGGCGAAGCGTCCGTAATTTTATATGTCAATGAGAATGCGGCGGGAACACAGCCAGCTACGATTGATGGCGTTCGGACTATGGTGATTCCGACGGACGGACATGCCGTGGCGATGGGCGCGGTGCCGATGGCGAATACGAATGCAAGTGGTCCCACCCTGGGCGCAGCGACGTTGAACCAGGCGTTGGCCATCAAACGCCAGTTGGCCCGAGGGCTGATGCATCAGAACGATGCATTCTTTGGCGTCGGCGTGGGGCAGAGCCTCGACAATCCGCACGACGCGGCGCTGGTGATCTATGTCGATCGGAAGCAGATGCCCGCAACGCTGCCACAGACGATTGGCGGTCTCCGCACTCGCTACGTCGTGATGGATCGGCTGCATGTGACACGGTCATTTGCGGTGCCGTTTGAGGCCCGGCGGCATTGCATGCCGCACCTTGAACATCAGGGTACTTTTGACCCTGCGCGGCAGTTCGAGCCGCTCAAATTCTTTTGATCAATGAATTAGGCTGAAATAGAGAGCACGTTATCTATGTCTATGAACCGCTTCGTTGTAGGGACTATTTTGATTTTGTTAGGAATCGGCGCTGTGGCACGCGCCGCTGAGCCAGTGATTGCCGGATATGTCTTTCCGCAGACGGGCGAGATTCAACCGGGACAAATCGATCCGCACAAACTAACCCGGATCAACTTCGCATTCGCACACATTGCGGGTGGCCGGATGGCGCTCGGCTCGGCGAACGACGAACTGAGCCTTGCGCATGTAACCATGCTGCGGCGGCAGAATCCCGGGCTGACGGTGTTGATTTCGGTCGGCGGCTGGCTTGGCTCCGCCGATTTCTCCGATGTGGCGCTGACAGCGCAGAGCAGGGCCGTCTTTATCCAGAGCGCGATGGAGTTTCTAAGGCAGCATGACCTCGACGGAGTCGATGTGGACTGGGAGTATCCCGGTGATGCCGGCGCTGGAAACAAGTTTCGCGCAGAGGACAAACAGAATTTCACGCTGCTGTTGAAGGAACTGCGCGAGCGGATGACGCAGGAGAGCAAGGCCATGCACCGGAGACTGTATCTGACCATTGCTGCGGGCGCGTCAGAGGATTATCTCGCGCACACGGAGATGGGGAAGGTGCAGCAATATGTGGATGCGATCAATTTGATGGCCTATGACTACTACGTGGCAGGCAGCGATGCGACGACGGGGAATCATGCGCCGCTGCTGACCGATCCCGCGGACCCGAAAAAGGTCTCGGCCAATGCTTCGGTGAAAGCATTTGAAGCGGCAGGCGTGCCAGCGGGAAAGATCATTTTGGGTGTGCCGTTTTATGGGCGCATGTGGGAGCATGTGCCGGATGCTCGTGGCGGGCTGTTCCAACAAGGAAAGCTGCCGGCGAACGGGAACCCGCCATACACCCTGATCAAGGAGACGATGCTTGGGCACGGTTTCATGCGGTACTGGGATGAAGCGTCGCAAGCACCTTATCTCTACAGCAAGGAGCAGCAGGAGTTCGTGTCCTACGAGGATCCTGAATCGCTGGGCGCCAAGTGCCATTACGTATCGTCGCATGGACTCGGAGGCGTGAGCTTCTGGAACTACTTTAACGACTCCTCCGGGGAACTGCTGGGCGCGATCGATGCGGGCTTGCAGAAGCGACCTGCTTACACAAAATAAAACTGATTGGTGTGATGGGCCTGTTGCGAGCCAGCTATTCGCGCGGAAAGTGGACACCGAGGGACTTGCGTGCGGTCTCGAGCAGTCGAGCCATGGCCAGCGAAAGATCGTGGGTGATAATGGGGCTTTCGCGCTTGTCGTGGCGGATAAGTTCGGCGAAGTGGGCTGTCTCGTAGTTAAAGCCTGTGCCCTCGATGGGTTCGTGCAACTCGACTTCACGACCGTTTAAATAGCGGACGGTAGCGTGGACCGGATTCCACCAATTTGCGTGAATGAGGACATAGCCGCTCGGGCCGGAGAGCAGGGCATCGCCGCGGCTGAGCAGATCGAGCCCGGTGTGAAGCTGCGCCAAGCCGCGTTCGTGCTCGGACTGGAACAGTGCAAGCGAGTCGACGCCGTCGGCGCCGAGACGACCCATGGTCTGGACGCGTTTAAGCGGACCCAGCCAATCGATGGCGAGAAACGCCTCGTAGGGGCCAATCCCCATGATGCCGCCGCCTCCGAGAGAGCGGAAGTGAAGTGGGTAGCCGGGTGGCAGAGTGGCGTCGGCATGGCCGGCGCGGACGAAGCCTACAGGGCCGATAGGGTCAACAGCCAGATGCTCGCGCAGACGCTGGTAAAGAGGGAAGAACGGCGGCTTCATGGCTTCCATGAAGAGCCGGTCGGCTTTGCGGGCGGCTTTGAAAATCTGCTTCAGTTGGCCGACGTTGAGTGCGGCGGGCTTTTCGCACATCACGTGTTTGCCGGCAGCGAGCGCACGGATGCAGAATTCGGCGTGCGTGTCGGGATGGGTGGCAACGTAGACGGCGTTGATGTCGGCGGCGAGGAGTTGTTCGATGGATGCGAAAACATGAGGACCATCAAAGCGCTTGGCAAAAGCCGCGGCGCGCTCGGGGTTGCGACCCCAGACTGCGACGAGCGTGGATCCGATGACGGAATCGAGTCCGGCGGCGAAGCGAGCGGCGGCGCGGCCTGGGCCCACGATGGCCCAACGGATGAAGTGCAAGTGCGCGCCGGGCTCTGTCATTGAGAGTCCACTGCGATAGGTCCGGCAGGTTTTGGTTCGCACAGGGCGATCTTGTTGCCGAAGGGGTCGAGCAGATTCAGCTGATCTGTTCCCCCAAATGTTTGCGTGATGCCGGGACGCCAGTAGCCGTAGTTCTTAGCGGACAACTCGGCATGGAAGGCGCGAACGCCCTCGAAATCAACTTGAAAGTGGGTGCCAGGCGAACCGTCGCCGTAGTGCTCTGAGAGATGAAGGACGAGATCAGTACGGGAAACTTGCATGTAGACTGGCGCGTTGGGGTCGAACCGGTGTTCCCAATCGAGACGAAATCCAAGATAATCGAGATAAAACTCGCACGCCTTTTCGACGGAAAAGATGCGGAGAACCGGGATAACGCGCAGCGCCCGAAAACTCATATTCGCTACCGTAGCAGGTCTTCAAGGGTGGCGCTGAGGTCGGTTTTTTCGTCGCGATATTTGACGATGACGGCAGCATAGAGGCTGAGCCCCCACTCGCGTCCTTTGCCCCTGGCTACGGCGCGGGAGCCTGGAACGACGACGGCTTTGGGCGGGATAATGAGCGGCAGATCCGCAGTAGCGCGAAGGGTAACGCCATTCACGAGATCAAAGACGGGCGTCCCGCGGGTGAGAATGGTTCCGGGAGCGAGGATTGCGCTCTGGCGCACGATGGTTCCCTCGTAAACCCCGGTATTGCCGCCGATCAGGGCGTCGTCCTCGATGACGACCGGGCCGGCGTTGACGGGCTCAAGGACGCCTCCGATCTGGGCCCCGGCACTGAGGTGGACGCGTTTGCCGATCTGGGCGCAGGAGCCAACGAGCGCGTGGGAGTCGACCATAGTGCCTTCGTCGACCCAGGCTCCGGCGTTGATGTAGCTGGGCGGCATGCAGACGACGCCGCGCGCTACGTAAGCACCAGCTCGAATCGAAGAGCCCCCGGGGACGATGCGAATGCCATCTGCCGCGGTGAAATGGCGGACAGGGTAGGTGTCTTTGTCGACAAAGGTAAGGCTGCCAGCGTCGGATTCGCGCAGTGCGCCGAGGCGGAAGCCAAGAAGGATGCCCTGCTTGACCCAGGCATTGACGCGCCAACCAGTGGGCGAAGCTGGATCGGCCGATGCAGCGCGAGCACAGCCGGCCTCGAGAGCCGCGCGCAACTCGAGGAAAACCTCCATGGCGGAAGCATTGCTTATCGCGTCCGGGCCGGCGGCAAAAGCCCGCTCAACGGCCTGCTGGAGCTGATCGGTGGTCATTCCATTCAGAGTCTATCAACAGAAAACGAAGAAGATGGGCGGAGCACACCGTAAGTCAAATCAAAGATCTGAGTATTTCGCGGAATTTGAATACGACGGCCGCAAAAGGAAGTGCCCCCGAATATGTCAGGGCCAGACAGAAAAAGGAGGAGAGTTTGAATCAGGCGGCTGACGGAGCAGACACTTGAAACCTGCGGTGTTCCTGCGTTTTAGTGCGGTCCTGGGCCGGAATGAAACTTAGCCGGAACGAATTATTGCCTGCGGGCATCAGCGAAAGTGATACGGTGGATCCGCTGACACTGGCACTAAGATGTTTGGCTTCAAGCCAGGCGCAAAGCCTCCGGTCATAGATCTCCGGCTGGCCCTTCCAGAAATCGGGTGCCAGGTCGCATTGAATCCGCAGATGATCCAACTGCAACTCAACGAACGAAACGCCGCGGGGGAAGTAGCGATGGACATTGTTCGCGCCGACATGCAGTCCTGTGACGCAATGCCCCTTGCTCTGTGTGGTGACTACCATGGGTTCCTACTTTGCCTAATTGGGTTGATTCGAATAGCTTAGGTCGCCGGGTAGTGGAAAACTCTCGCGGAATTTTGAAACCGCGGGCAGTGCTTCCTGAATTGAAACTCAGTGGGAAGAAGCACCAATTTGGCTCGATGGTGCGCCGAGTTCAATCCCCTGTCAAGAGCATTTGGTGAATTCACCGCGATTTGCCGCTGTTTCGTAAAGATGCACAGTGCACGCAAAGAGGTTGCTGCGATCAGGAGGAAAATTCAAGAGGGGAATGGGGCCACAAAGTGCGGCCGGCATTTTTGAACCGGGAGCAACGGCGCGGGAAGTTTAATGAGGAGGAAATCTGCGCAGGTCGGCTTTAACGGCAACTAATCGTCAGCGAGCGCGCGGCGCAAGGCAGCGGCTACCTGCTCCTGCTGATGGAGAGTAATGCGATTAAAGAAGGGCAGAGCGAGTGTGCGCCGGGCAAGGTCCTCAGTGATCGGGAGGTAGGCATTGGCGGCAGAAGGTCGATTGCGCCAGGCAGGCTGCAAATGAATGGGAGCAAAGTAGCGGCCGGTGGCGATGCCCTGGTCGGCAAGGATGGCGTGAACGCGGTCGCGGAGGCCGGCGTCGTGGGGGAGTTGCGGAAGGCGAACCACATAGACAAACCAACTGATGATGCGGTGCGGCAAAACGAGGGGCGGGAGTTCCAAGTCCGGAATACCACTGAGAAGCGCGTGGTAACGCTCGGCGGCGGCACGGCGCAGGGCGAGGATTTCGTCGATGCGGGCGAGTTGTACGCGGCCCAAGGCGCAGGCGATTTCAGAGAGACGGTAGTTGAAGCCGACTTCGGTGTGGTTGAGCCAGCCGGCGGTAGAGGTTCGGCCTTCCAACCCATCGAGGAAGGCCTGTTGCTCGGGACCGCGGCCTTGATTGCGGAGGCTGCGCAGGCGGTCGGCATGGGCTGGGTCGCGGGCGAGGACGGCGCCGCCCTCGCCGGTGGTGAGTTGCTTATTCGGATAAAAACCGAGGACGGCAAGATCGCCGAAACTGCCCACGCGCCGTGGGTCGGCAGGATCGCCAAATCGGGCGCCGATGGCTTCACAGGCGTCTTCGATGAGCACAAGCGCATGATGTCGCGCGAAGCGCTGCAATGCGTCGAGCTCGGCAGGGACGCCGAAAGTGTGGACCACGAGGATGGCGCGGGTGCGAGGAGTGATGGCGCGCTCGACGGCAGCGGGATCGAGATTGAGGGTGACCGCATCGATCTCGGCGAAGACGGGGGTGGCTCGAACCTGGAGAACGGCGTTAGCCACGGCGATGAACGCGAAGGAGGGAACGATGACTTCGTCGCCCTCGCCGATGCCGAGTGTGAGCAGAGCGAGATGGAGGGCAGCGGTGCCAGAGCTGACGGCGACCGCATGCGGCAGGGAGTGATAGGCGGCGAGTTCACGCTCGAAGGCGTCGAGTTCAAGTCCCAGGCTGAGGCGGGGTGTGCGCAGGACGGCGGCGACCGCGGCGATTTCGGTGTCGGTGATGTCGGGTGCGGAGAGGTCAATATTCAATGACGGATTCTCAAAATTATTTGCCATTTGCAGCCGGCGAATCGACGGGCAACGGGGCTGGCTGCTTGATCAGCAATCCATCCAGAGGAACGGTGGCGAGGGCGCTGGCAATTTTGGCGGCCGCAGTTCCGTCGCCGTAGGGGTTGGACATACCGCGAAGATTATTGCGGAATCCGTGAGACAGGGCGCGGGTGATGGCGGCGAGAATTGCAGGCGCGTCGGGTGGGGCATCGATGATGTTGGCGGCGCGTTCGCGTCCTTGCTGGCGCATGCCGATGTTGACGACAGGAAGAGCGAAGGAAGCTGCCTCCATGATGCCACTCGAGGAGTTGCCGATGATGGCATCGACGGAGTTGAGGAGGCTCCAATAAGTGACGGCGTCGAGATTGACAAAAATGTGAGTGCTGCCGCGCGTTTTGGCTAACGTGCGGGTGCGCTCGATGAGTGCAAGGCTGCCGGCATCGGCGTTGGGATAGACGAAGAGGAGTTGTCCCGGAGCATCGGAGAGCGCTGTGAAGAAAGCGTCGGCCTCGGCGTTTGTATCACGAAGGATCGTGACCGGGTGCCAGGCGCAGAGCAGCGTGTAAGGCGTTAGAGAAATCTCGAGCAGCGATTCCAGTGCGTCTCGATCAAGCAGATTAGAGCGACGCAGATGGTCCAGCGATGGAGCCCCGGCGCGATGCACGCGCCACGGTTCCTCACCCATCGCAATGACGCGGCGGCGCGCGTTTTCAGTGGACGTGAAGTGAATGTGGGCAAGCTTGGTGAGGGCGTTGCGGACCTGATCGTCGATGGCTCCCTGGCTGATCTCGCCGCCCTCGATGTGGGCAATGGGAATGCGGAGGGCGAGCGCGACCGCGGCGGGGGCAAGCATTTCGTAACGGTCGGCGATGAGCAAGAGGAGATCGGGCCGCCAGGCGGTGAGCGCGTCGGCGAGGCCGAGGATTGCGAGGCCGATGGTCTTGGCCATGCCGGTGTCGGTGTCGGAGCTGAGCAGGCACTCGATGCGGGCGACGATGGGAAACCCGTCGCGTTCGATTTCGTCGATGGTGTTGCCGAAGGCCGGCGATAGATGGGGACCGAGGGCGAAGACGCCGAGTTCAACGTGCGGATTTGCGGCGAGCTCGCGCAGGGGCCAATAGAGATGGCTGTAATCCGCGCGCGAAGTGGTGACCACGCCGATGCGGCGCCTGTTGGTTGATGTGTCGGTCACAAGGAGACTCGTGCAGCGGACTGCGTGGCGAGTGAAACGAGGGTGCTGCCGGGGGTGTAATCGGGAACCAGCGCGCGCACGCATTCGACAGCGGCGGCGAGGTCGCGAGCATCGACAGCGGCGCGAAGGGAGCGGAGCGCGTTATGTAACTCGGCGTCGCTGAGGCGCGGCGAGTGGATGGAGAGAAGACCGTCGATGGTGGATGGTGAGGCTTCTTCAGTGGAGGAGTAGAGCAGCTCCGACTCTTTGTCGCCGGGGCGGAGGGAGGCGAAGTCGATGCGGGTTTCGCAATCGGGCGCGAGAGTGCGCGCCATAAAGCGAGCCAAGTCGGCTACGAAGTGGGGCGCGGGCAAGTCAGGAGCGAGCAGCGCGGGGGAATTGGAATCGGACGCAGCCGCAAGCAAGAGATCAACGGCTTCATTGAGGGTGAGAAAGTAGCGGCGCGCTGCGGGATCGGTAACGACGATGGGTTCACGATTAGCGATGTTGGCGGCAAAGACTTCAGCGACGCTGTCGCGCGAGGCGAGCACATTGCCGAGACGTACTGCGGTGCCGCTGGCGGCGAGCGCGATGTGCTCCCCGATGCGCTTGGTGGCGCCCATGATGGAAGCCGGTTGGACGGCCTTGTCGGTAGAAAGCAGCACGACGCGGGCCTGGTTTCTTTTTGATGCGCCGACGAGAGACTGTGTGCCGAAGACGTTGTTGTCGATCGCGGCAAGGGGCTGCGATTGAAGCAGCGGAACTTGCTTAAACGCCGCGGTGTGGAAGGCGATGCGCGGCGCATGGATGGAAAAGATTTCATCGAGGAGGGCGGAATGGTCGACGCTGCCGAGGATGAATGTCGTGTTGCTTCCTGGATTGATCTTCGTGAATTCGCTTCGCAACGCGAAGAGGTGGCTCTCGGACGATTCAAGTAGCACTAGCTCGGCGGGAGCAAGTTGCGCCAGGCGCAAAGCGAGAGCTGAACCGATAGAACCGCCGGCACCGGTGATGAGGATTGACTTGCCGCGAAGCGCAGCAAGATTTGCGGACGAAGGCAGCGGCGTACGGGCTAGGAAAAGATGCCAATCGATCGATTGGAGCGAAGGAATCACAGGAGAAGTATAAATTGGCGTCTGCGAAGAGCTCTGGAAGTTGAGACGAATTGCGCCCCCTCACATGAGCGGCTGCACAGCTGGCTCGCATACACTGGACTGTTCTGTTGAAAAGTGTCAAGAAGACTGATAGAGGCCTGGAGACGACGTTGGGGAAGCGGTTTGGACAGTTGAGAACGGTAGCGATCGCCATCGGTTTATCGATTGCAGCGGCGGCCATTGAGGCAGAAGCGGGTTATGACGCGGAGGCGGTCCGGCTGAACAATCGCGGCGTCGCGCTGATGGGGCAGCAGTTCACTGAACGGGCCGCGAGCGCATTTGCCGACGCGTTCAACAAGGACCCGAAACTGGCGCAGGCCGCAATCAATGACGGTATCGCGCTGATGACGCTACAGAAGCTGAACGATGCGAAGAAGGCGCTGCAAGCCGCGCTTGCTTTGGATGCGAACAATCCGCAAGCGTGGTACAACCTGGGCCTCGCACAGCACGCGGACAACGAACTGGATGCCGCGTTAGCAAGTTTTCAGCAGGCGGTGAAGGCTGATCCCAAAGACGCGGATTCGTACTACTTCGAAGGCGTGTGCTACGGGGAGTTGAAGCAGTTCGATAAGGAAATCGAAGCGCTGCAGCAGGCGCTCAGGATAAATCCGCTGCATGCATCGGCGGAGTTTCAAATGGCGCGGGCATTGCAGCGGACTGGGCACACGCTGGAGGCCAAGGATCACTTCAAGCTGTTTCAACACTTGACGAGCACCAAGATCTCATCGGCGATCGGGCTGGCGTATGGGGAGCAGGGGCGCTACTCGACGGTAACGCCGGTGGAGGAGCCGCAGGCGCGGATGCGGGAGATGATTCCAGTGAAACTGGTGGCGGAGACGATATCGACTGCCGGGCCGGACACGGAGACAGGCGGCGCCTGCATGATGGACCTGACCGGCAACGGGGAGATGGACCTGGTGCTGATGGCATCGGGAGCGCAGGCGATTCGCGTTTTGCATCGGCTGCCCAATGGCGCGTTTGAACAATTCGACTCGGCAGGTGCGGGGTTGAAGGCGCATGGACATGCCATTGCGTGCGCCGTGGGCGATTATGACGGCGACAATCTGAACGACCTGGCAGTGGCACTCGATGATCGCGTGATGCTCTTTCGCAACCTGGGTAAGGGAAAGTTCGAGGATGTGACGGCCGAGGCAGGACTGGCGTCGCGCAACCGGCCGACGGGAATCACGTTTGTGGATTATGACCACGATGGCGATCTGGATTTGTTTTTGACCGGCGCGCCAATCAAGGCGGGCGGCAATTCGAATGTGTTGTGGCGCAACAACGGCAACAAGACGTTCACTGAATGGACTGAGCCGACCGACTTGGGCGGAAGCGGCACCACCGAGGCGGCAATACTCACGGACTTCAACAACGACCGAGCGGTGGACCTGGCGGTGACAGGCGATGGTGCGGCACCGATTTTGTTTGTAAATCCGCGCGAAGGAAAGTATCCGAGGCAGTCGCTCTACAGCGCAGGTGCCATGAAAGGTAATGCAGCCGGTGCGGGCCTTCCGGCGACTGTGGGCATTGCGGCGCTCGATTACAACAAAGACGGATGGATGGATATTGCTGTGACCCATGCCCGCGCACCGGGTTTGACGCTCTGGAGGAATGTTCCTGGGCCGAATGGCGTAGGACGAGGCTTCGAGCGTGTACCGTTGCCGCTGAAGGGCGCTGTGAGCGGATGGGGTGTAACGGCCATCGATATTGATAACGATGGATGGATCGATCTTGCTGCGATTGTCGAAACCGCCGAGGGGCCGAGGGTGCGGGTGTTTCGCAATCGCGGGGACGGCACGTTTGAAGACGTGAGTCGCGCTCTCGGACTGGACGCCGTGAAGTTGGCGGCGCCGCGCGGATTGATTGCGGCGGACGTAAACGGCGACGGCGCCGCGGACCTGATTGTGACGCAGAGGAATGCGCCGCCGGTCCTGCTGCGTAACGTGGGCGCGAACAAGAATCACTTTGTGCGGCTCGACCTAAGTGGACTGGCGGACAATAAGACTGCGCTCGGATCGAAGATTGAAATCTTCGCCGACGGACAATGGCAGAAGTGGGAACTGGCTGGTGCGAGTGGATTTGCAACGCAGGCGCCACCGCAGATTCTGGTTGGGCTGGGCAAGGCAGAGAAGATCGACCTGTTGCGGATTCTGTGGCCGACGGGCATTTTGCAGGATGAGATCGATCTGCCGCAGACGCAGGTGATTGCGATGAAGGAGGCAGACCGTCGCGGTAGCTCGTGCCCTGTGTTGTTTGCGTGGGACGGTCATAAATACAGGCTGGTGACAGATGTGATTGGCGCGGCAGTGGTGGGGCACTGGTTCACGCCCACGCGGCGTAACATTCCCAATCCCGGCGAATGGGTGAAGGTGGATGGAGAGCGCCTGGCGGATGTGGATGGCAAGCTGAGCCTGCGCTTCATCGAGCCAATGGAAGAGGTCAACTACATTGACCAGTTGCGACTGATCGCGGTCGATCATCCGGACGACGTGGAAGTGAATCCCGATGAGCGGTTTCTCGACCTCCCGCCGTTTGCCTCGGGGCGCGTGATTGCCTCGGAGGGAGCACGGCTGCCGGTGGGCGCGTGGGACGGAAACGGACGCGATGTGCTGGACGCGTTGAGCCGGCGCGATCATAAGTTCGCAAGCGGATTTACGCCGACGCCATATGACGGCTTCGCCGATACACACACTCTTACGCTGGATCTGGGCCCGCTTGACGAGCAGTCCCCGTTGCGGCTGCTGATGACGGGATATGTGAACTATTTCAGTGCGACATCGCTCTATGCGGCGTGGCAGGCAGGGGTGAAGCCGATTTCGCCCTACGTGGAGGCGCAGTCAGCGGACGGGAGCTGGCAGCGCTTAATCGGGGAGGCGGGATTTCCAGCGGGGCTGGAGCGGACAATGGTCGTGGACCTGACCGGGAAGCTGCCTGCTGGTTCCCGGCGCATTCGGTTGGTCACGAATCTTGAGATTTATTGGGACCAGGTGTTGGTAGACAACGCTCCGCAGGCTCAGGCACGCATGACCGAGGTTCCGCTGGCGCAGGCGACGGAAAGATTCAGGGGTTACCCCGCGCAGATCGAGGGCGCGAGTCCCGGAGATCTCGATTATGACTACGACCGCGTCAGCCTGACCGGATCGTTTCAGCATCAGCGCGGAAACTACACGCGGTTTGGCGATGTGACGGAGTTGGTGAGAGGTGTCGACGATCGCTACGCAATCTTTGGCAGCGGCGAGGAGATTGCAACGGTGTTTGACGCGACCAGGCTGCCCGCACTGCCGCCGCACTGGAAGCGCGACTACTTCTTTTATGCCAACGGCTATGTGAAGGACATGGACTGGTGGGATGCATCGCCGTTTACGGTTGCGCAGATGCCGTTTCACGGAATGAGCGCGTATCCATATCCGAAATCAGAAGGATTTCCGGATGATGCGGATGCTTTGGCTTATCAATTGAACTGGAATGACCGCTTCGATTCAGGCGAGCCGGTGCGATCGTACCGTTTTGACTTTCAGATGCGGCCGTCGACGCCCAACGATGACGCCGCCTGCGGTGGGGCAGACGTGGCTTGCGCGACCCGAGGGTTAGTGCGGCCATGAAGAAATTTGTGATTGAACCGGCAGTGCGGCAGCTAGCGATGGTGCGCGCAGGTGAGATTTCCATCGTTGAATTGGCCGAGGAGCACATCGCGCAGGTTGAGCGGCTGGAACCGCAATTGAATGCCTTTGCCGATTTTGATGCAGAGCGCGTGCGGGCTGAGGCGCGGCGACTCCAAGCTGCCAAGGAACCGCAAGGTCCACTGCATGGGCTGCCGGTAACCATGAAGTCGTCGATCGCCACGGCCGGATTCAAGTGCGAGATTGGCAGCTTGTTGCATAAAGGCGACGTGCCTCGTGAAGATGCGGTGGTGGTGGCGCGTCTGCGCGCGGCGGGGGCGCTGATTCTGGGGACGACCAATTGTCCTGAGTTGCTGATGGCCTATGAGACGGCGAATTTGCTGCGCGGGCGCACATCGAACCCGTGGGACCTGGAGCGGACGCCGGGCGGGTCGAGCGGCGGCGAGTCGGCGGCAATCGCAGCGGGCATGTCGGCTGCGGGGCTGGGGTCGGATAGCGGCGGGTCGGTGCGGGTTCCTGCGCACTTCACTGGGATTTGCTCGCTAAAGCCGACGCCGGGGCGGATTCCGGCTGCGGGCCATTTGCTGGCCAACGTGGGACCGTTTGCCGTGCTGGGTGCGGTTGGTCCAATGGCGCGCTCAATGGAGGACATTAACTTACTCTTCCGCACGCTTAGCGGGCAGGATGCAAACGATCCGGTGAGTCCGCGGGTTGAATTGCGTGAGCTAAGCCTAGATGATCTTCGGACAAACGCCATCGGATTCTTCGAAGACGACGGATTAGTTCCGGTGACGGTGGAGACGCGGACCGCAGTACATGCGGCTGTCGCAGCATTGCGCGAAGCGGGCTTTCGAGTCGAGCCATTCAGACCGAGTACGCTGGAGGCGATGCGCAAGCTGTGGTGGACGTTTTTTGTGCAATGCGGAGCCATGTTTGACGAGCCTGCGATTCGCGGCAAGCGCGAGAAGTTGAGCCCGATTTTCAAAGAGTTTCTGAGGATTGCCGAGGCGGCGGGACCGCTGTCGGCGGCGGAACTGTTGAACGCTTGGGCGGAGATGGACCTGCAGCGCGCGAAGACGCTGGAGGAGATGCGCGCCTATCCGGTGCTGCTGTGCCCTGTGGCGAGCGTCCCCGCATGGCGTCATGACGAGCGGGTCTGGAATATTGAAGGGCGTGACGTGAAGTATCTCGATGCGGTGCGGCACACGCAGTGGTTCAACGTGCTTGCCGCGCCAGCGGCAGTGGTGCCGGTCGGTTCTTCGCATGAGGGTCTTCCGATTGGCGTGCAGATAGTGTCTCGGCCCTTCGAAGACGAGGTTGCTCTGGGCGTCGCATCGATTGTAGACGCGGCGTTTGGATACCGGCCGCCGTTGATGGCAATTTTGGACTGACATAGTCCAAGTCAAGTTCATCCATCACAGGCAACTTTTCATTGCGACGTTAGAAGTGAAGTGTGAGGCCGATCACACTCGTTGTACGCCTACACCTTTGGATGGAGGAATCAGCCAGCCGCAAGCGGTAGTCTGACGCTTCCCCGGATTGGAGCGCAGCGGGTGCGCGAAAGTTGGCACGAACGGTTTGCCGAAACTCCCAGTGTTCTGAAGAGTTCGCAACACCAGCGGACGGCAGTGCCGGTGCTGGACTTCGAAGTCGGCGGGAACGAATTTATCACCATGGCGGGGCCGTGCTCGGTTGAGACTGAGGCGCAGCTCATGGCGACCGCCGAGCACGTGCGCCACGCTGGTGCGCGGATTCTTCGCGGAGGCGCCTTCAAGCCGCGCAGTTCTCCTTACGCATTTCAAGGCCATGGCCTCGAGGGCTTGAAGATGCTGGCGCATGCGCGCGCGGAGACAGGGCTCGCGATTGTGACCGAGGTGATGTCGGAATGCGACGTGCCGCTGGTTGCCGAGTATGCCGATATTTTGCAGATCGGCTCGCGCAACATGGAAAACTTCACCTTGCTGGAGACGGCAGCGCGCTCGGGGCGGCCGCTGCTGTTGAAGCGCGGCATGGTAGCCACGGTGGCGGAGTTGCTGCGTTCGGCCGAGGTGGTGCTCGACAACGGCAATCCCAACGTCATTTTGTGCGAGCGCGGCATCCGCACGTTTGAGACGGCGACACGCAACACATTTGATGTGACCGCGATTGCGCTGCTGAAACACATTTCGCATCTGCCGGTGATTGCCGATCCGAGCCATGCAGCGGGACATCGAGAATTGGTGCCGGCGCTGGCGCGTATTGCGGTGTCCGCGGACGCCGATGGATTACTGGTGGAAGTGCATCCCGATCCGGATAAGGCGTGGAGCGACGGCGAGCAATCGCTGGATTTCGACGGATTCGATGAGATGATGGCGTCGCTCGACCCGTACATTGCGCTGCACGGCAGAGCTGTTGAGACTGCATCGGCACGGCCGATGGAGGTCGTCGGATGAGGTTCGGGGTTCATGCGCTGGTGGTGGTTGCGTGTGTCGCAGTCTTGATTCCGATGTGTGGATTCGCGCCCGTTCCATCACAAAAAATCGGCACGGATTTGATTGTGACCGCAGCGCCGGTCTATGAGCCACTGGCGGCGCTGCGCGGAGAGGAACGGTTCCCCCAAGGCGCACAGCTATTGCTGGTGCACGACGGCGATGCGGAGCCGCTGGTGGGTGGCTTTGCGGCTATGGCAGACGCGAATGTCTCGTTCGACGCAAAGACTGTGCTCTTCTCAGGCAAGAAAGACGCGGCCGATGCCTGGCAGATTTGGGAATTGACTCTGGCGGACCGGTCTGTGCGGCAGGAGACGAAGGGCGCGACGGATGCGATCAGGCCGCTGTATCTGCCCGCGGGACGGTTCATTTTTGCGCAGCGGGCGAGCAGCGGGTTTCAACTTGTGTCGGGGCGGATTGAGGGCTCTTTGGCCTGGAGCGAATTTGAGCCAAAAGAAATGCCTGCCGCAGTTCCTCTCACCTATATGAATGCCAACGCGATTCCGTCGGATGTGCTGGCGGATGGGCGCATTCTGTTTGAGTCGGGATTTCCACTGGGATCGGGAGCGACGCCGGAGCTGTTTCTGGTCTATGCGGATGGATCGGGCGTCGAGTCGTATCGCTGCGATCATCCGACGAGAGTGGCAAGCGCGCGCTGGGGAGGGAAACAACTCGCCTCCGGTGATGTGGTGTTCACGCACGGCGCGTCGCTGGCGCGATTTACCTCGCCGCTTGCTCACGAGGAACGCATCGCCGCGCCACAGGCGGATTATGCCGGAGCGATTGCGGAGATGAGCGATGGCAATTGGCTGGTGAGCGCGAGAATCGGCGCAAATACGGAGCACGCAATCCGGAGATGGAGGCCGGGATCGGCGGCGATGGAAACCGTTCTCGCCGAGAAAGGCGAGGAGCTTGTCGAGCCGGTGCTGATTGCATCGCGCCCGCGGCCCCATCGGCATCCGTCGGCAATTCATCCATGGGACTACGCGAATTTGCTGGCGCTCGATGCTCGGCTCTCGCGCGATGGTGCGCTGAAGGGAAGTCCGGTTGCAGTGAGGATGGAAATGCAGGATGCCAACGGACGGGTGACGGATATGGGCACAGCGCCGGTGGCGCAGGATGGGTCTTTTTTCGTGAAGGCGCCCGGTGACAGGCCGATTCGGTTTGCGCTGCTCGATACGAAGGGCGAGGTCCTTCGCCAGGAGCACGGCTGGTTCTGGGCGCGTGGGGGCGAGCAGCGTTATTGCGTTGGCTGCCACACGGGGCCGGAGCGCGCGCCAGAGAATCGCGTGCCTGCGGTGCTGTTGCGCACAACGACGCCGGCCGACCTGACTGCTCCCGCGAAAGCGACGTTGCCGGCCACCGCAGGAGGCCGTTGAGGTGACGCTGCGCGTTTTGATTTTGTTTGGCGCCGCTGTAACCGCCGCTTGCCAAGTTGGTGCGACGCAGAGCCTGCCAGCGATTGCTCCACAGGCGAGCGCGCAGACTTCGCCCGCCCCACCGCAGCTATCGGTGATTCGTTTTGAAGATGCGACGGGGCAGGCCGGCATCGACTACGTGCACAGCTTCGGTTCGGAGCAGTTGGGATCCCTGCTTGAAGGAACAGGCGCGGGGTGTGTGTGGTTTGACTACAACAACTCGGGCCGGCCCTCACTTTATGTTGTGAATGGGCGACCGCTCGACGACGCGATGCATCCGCACCCGCTCAAGGTAAAGCCTAATCCGCCGCCACACAATCATCTTTATCGCAACGACGGTGGCGGCCATTTCACCGATGTCACGGATCAGGCGGGACTCAATCCCGATATGTATGGGATGGCCGTGGCGGCTGCGGATTATGACAACGATGGCAATATCGATCTGCTGGTGACCGGCTACGGTAAGACGATTCTCTATCGCAACGACGGCAACGGCCACTTCACAGACGTGACGGAGAAGGCCGGAATCAAGGTGGATGGCTGGGCAATCAGTTCGACGTGGCTGGACTATGACAAAGATGGTTGCGTCGATTTGTTTGTTGGCCGCTATGTGAAGTTCGATCCGAAGTATCGCGCCTACTACGCGGCCGACAACTATCCTGGCCCGCTCGACTATGAAGGCGAAACGAACAAGCTCTTCCACAACAACTGCGACGGCACATTCACCGATGTGACTGACAAGTCGGGCATCGGTGCGTTTGTGGGGCGCACGATGGGTGTGACTGCAGCGGACTTTGACGGTGACGGATGGGACGACATCTATGTAGCCAACGATCGCACCGAGAACTTCCTCTTCCGCAATATGCACGATGGAACATTTGAAGAGATCGGTAATGACACGGGGACTGCGTTTGGACAGAACGGGGAGTCCACGTCGTCGATGGGGCCGGTGTTTGCGGACCTTGAGGGCCGCGGCATGCTGGACCTCTGGGTGACAGATGGCCGATATAACCGACTGCTGCGCAATACCGGCAAACTGAGTTTCGACGACATCGGCGCGACCAACGGTGTGTCGCAGGCTAACGCGCAATATGTGAGTTGGGGAACCGGCGTCTACGATTTCGACAACGATGGACAGCTCGACATTCTCATCTTTCACGGCGGGTTGATTCACCTCATTCCGCAGGAGCACACGCTGTTTCGCGGGCTCGGTGAGGATCGCTTCGAAGATGTCTCGAGGGATGCGGGGCCGGTGTTGAGTGTGCGCACGGTGGCGCGCGGCTCATGCTTTGCCGACTACGACAACGATGGCAAGGTCGATGCGTTTCTTGTGAATCTCGGCGCGAAAGGGACGCTGCTGCACAACACATCGGTGAACACCGGCCATTGGATTGGCGTGAAGCTCGTTGGTGGCATGAGAAGGGGTGACACGAATGCAACGCCCGGCCCAATCGCGAAGAGCAATCGGGATGGGATTGGGGCACGCGTTGAGATCTTCGCGGGTGGCAAGCATTGGATGCAGGAGCGAGTGGCGGATTCAGGCTATCTGTCGCAAAATGACGAGCGTCTGCACTTCGGGCTTGGCGCGGCCACCGTCGTGGACAGGATCATCGTTCACTGGCCGAGCGGGCGCGAGCAGACTCTCGGCAGGCAGGATGTGGATCGCGTGCTGACGATGGAGGAGCCGAAGTGATCGGTTTTCTCCAAAGGTGTTGGGTTGGCCAAGTCGCGGCCGGCGTCATTGCGGTGTCGTTGATGTGTGGCTGGATTTGGAAAAGCCAGACAGTGCGCGCAGCAGTCGACAGGACGGGCGACGTGTTCACCTACGCCTCGCCGATTGAGCTTATCGTTTCGAGCGACGGCAAGAGGCTCTACGTGCTTTGCCAGGGGAGCGACGAGGTTCGTGTCCTTGATGCGGCGAGCTACGCGGAGATCAAGCGCATTCCTATCGGCCATGTGCCGCGCGGATTTTCGCTTTCGCCGGACGGCAAGCAGATTTTCGTCGCCAATTCATGGGACGATACGATTTCGGTAATCGATGCGAGCTCGCTGGAAGTGGTGGCGACGTGGGCAGTCGGCGCGGAGCCCTCCAGCGTGCAGGAAGATCGCAAAGGCAAACATCTGTTTGTGGCCGATCGTATTTCGAACGATGTTGCGGTATTGAATGCGCAGACCGGAGAAGAAGAGGAGAGGCTTGCTGCGGGCCGCGGCGCCAGCTACATTTCGCCGTCGCCCGACGGTCGCAAGCTCTACGTCACGCACGTTTATCCCAATTCGACAGCGCATCGCACCGCTCCGGAGTCGGAAATCACGGTGATCGACGCTGCGCGTGCGGTGGTGGCGGAGCGGATTCCGCTGCGCGGCATCGCGCATGGGTTTCATGTGGCATGGTCAAGCGATGGACGGCTCGGCGTTGTGGCCGAACTGCACCCGAAGAATCTGATTCCGCTTGCGCATCTAGAACACGGTGGCGCGTTCGCCGATACGCTGACCTTGTTTGGCGCGGACATCGGCATCGAACCGGTAGAGGTTCCGCTCGATGAACTGGAGCGTTATGCTGCGCGGCCCTTCGGCGTGGCCATTGCGCCTGACAAGTCGCGCATCTTTGTGACCGACAGCGGTTCTGAAAATGTCACGGTGATAGATGTGCCGCGATTGCTGCGTTTCGTTCATGCACATCACGGCCCGCTTGCGCAGGATCTCTCGGCCAGCGCCAATTACGTGGTTGCACGCATCGCGGTGGGGCACGATCCGCGCGGAGTGGCGTTCACGCACGATGGGGATAGCCTGCTGGTTGCCAATCGGCTGGACGACACGATCAGCGTGATCGACGCGCGCAGCAACAAGGCCGCCGCTACGATTGCGCTTGATGGACCGAAGGAAATCTCGATCCTTCGTCACGGCGAACAGACCTTCTACACCGCGCGCTACTCATTTCAGGGGCAGATCGGCTGCGCAAATTGCCACATCGACTCCACCTTTGACGGGTTGCAATGGGATCTCGAGCCGGATGGCTTTGGCCGCGACATCGTAGACAACAAAATGCTCGAAGACATCAAGGATATCGCGCCATACAAGTGGAACGGGGGAAATCCCAACCTTCCCACGGAATGCGGCCCGAGGACGGAAAAGTACTTCTGGCGGTCAGAGAACTACGACGATCTGACGCTGACTGATCTTGTAAGTTACCTGCGCAGTCTGCCTCCGAGGCCCAATCGATGGCGGCAGGCCGATGGGGAGCTGACGCCGGCTCAGGAGCGTGGCAAGACAATCTTTGAGCGCTCGACCGACAAATTTGGCAATCCGATCGTGGAGACCAATCGCTGCATTTATTGCCATAGCGGGCCGAAGGGCACGAATCGGAAAATCTTCGATGTAGGAACGCGCAAGGCCACCGACAACTCCGGGCTCTTGAAGGCTCCGCAGTTGACCAATATCGCGATTACCGGGCCCTATCTGCATGATGGGTCGGCTGCGACGTTGGAACAGATCTGGACAGTTTTCAATCCCGATGACAAGCACGGGCGAACCAACGATCTCACCAAAGACGAATTGAACGACCTGATTGAGTATTTGAGGACGCGATGAAGAGACTTTGCGTAGTGGCAATGTTGCTGGCGATATGCCAATCGATGATTGCCGCGCAACACGCAGCGACGACGAGCACTGCGCCGAAGCCTCATGCTTCGGCTGCCACGCCGGACGGAACCAAAGCGCTGCCACGATTCCGGTTTGAAAACTTTACGACGACAAATGGACTGCCGGACGATCATGTCTACTCCGTGCTCGTGGATGGCGGCCGCATCTGGGCGGGCACGGACAATGGGCTCGGAGTATACGAAAACGGTAAGTGGAAGACGATCGGCACTAAGGATGGATTGGCGCACAGGGCAGTGCTCTCTCTCGCGTTAGACAAACGCACCGGCGACATATGGGCGGGAACTATGGCGGGGCTGAGCCGAATCTCGGGTGGGCGGATTGATACGTTTACGCAGCTCAACTCTGGACTGAGCAACGACGTGGTCTACGGTGTTTCAGTTGAAGGCGAAAATGTGTGGGTTGCGACAGCGGCGGGAGCCTGCCGTTTCGATCTGCATACGGGTCAGTGGGCGCTCTACAACGAGCGGAACACGCCGATGGAGGAGATCTGGGTCTACGGCGTCTCCGCGACGCCGAGTAAGGTGTATTACGCGGTGTGGGGTAGCGGCGTTTTGGAGTACGACCAGAAGACCAAGGTGTGGGATAAGTACGAAGACCCGGACGGCGAAAACGAGATGGTCCTGTTCAAGGATCAGGGTTTGATTCACGAGATTACGACCTCGGTCAGTTATGTGGACAATGTGCTGTGGGTCGCGACCTATTTCGGAAACAGCCGCTACGACGGACGCTATTGGCACAACTTTTTGACCAAGGACAGTGGGCTGCCTTCGAACTTCACCAACGTAGTGAAGGGGGTGAATGGGAACCGCGCGTGGTTTGGAACGGATAAGGGCCTGGCTTACTTTGACGGCACAAACTGGGCTGTCTATCGGCCGTCGCTTACCACGGGCAAGCCGGAGATGACAGTACGGGATGCGCAGGGACATGTTTCCGAGATTGCGGTGGCGACGGCGCCGGCTCACAACTACATCCTGAATATCGATTTTCAGGGCAATGACATTTGGGTGGCGACGGCAAAGGGGCTGAGCCACGGAATTCTTCAGCGGTAGAGAATAAGGAGACGTCATCATGATTGATTTTGCAGAGATTCTGGATACGATCGCACACGCGCCGATCAAGAAACGCGCCATGACCAACCACGGCGTACTGAACGAAGCGTATGCCTATGCGAAGCCGAGCTCGTTCTCGCGGGGCATGCGGATTGACCTGAACGGATTGACGATTTTGCTCATTTCGGGCACGGCATCGATCGATGAAGAAGGCAACAGTGTGCACATCGGCGATTTTCGCGCACAGATGCGTCGCACCCTGGACAACATTACTGGGCTGCTGAAGAGCGAGGGTTGCACGTGGCACGACATTGTGCGTACGAGTTGCTACCTGCGCGATATCGATCGCGATTACGATGCGTTTAACGAAGAGCGCACCCAATTTTTCAAGGAGCAGGCGCTCGACCCGCTGCCCGCATCAACCGGAATCCAAGCACACCTTTGCCGGTCTGAGCTGCTGGTAGAAATCGAAGCCATCGCGATGTTTCGCACTTCCTCAAATGGGGCAGATGGCGCTTGCGCGCCAGGCAACCACGGACAGATTTGAGAGGCACGCTTTCGGTAGGGCGGACGACGCCGGCGCGCCACACAGTCATACGCGGCCATGAAGGAGCGGGAATGCGGATGAGGTGGAAAGTTTTCGCGATAAGCATTTTGGCGGCAGCGGTGACGCTGAACGGTCAGGAGGCGCGCAAGTGCGAGTGTGGCGCGCATCCGCCTGGGCCGCCGAAAGACCGGACCGTGGAGCCCTACGCGGGCGAGCCTGGGGACCTGAGTCCGTATGCCAAGTTTGCTGCGCCGTATGACCTGAATTACGTTCATCCTAATATTTACGCGGGCGCGGGCCGCGATATTCCCGAGCCGAAAGGTCTGACCGAAGTGCGGATCGGATTCTTCGGCCCGATCGAGCACACACCTGACCAGGTTTTCGGTTTGCGTATGTTGCATGGCGCGCAGTTGGCGATTGATGAGGCGAACGCAAGCGGAGGTTATGGAGGCATTCCGTTCCGGCTGATGCTGCATAACGACTACGACAACTGGCAGGCCAAGGCGGTTTATGGCGAAGATCGGCCAACCGATCCCACCATCTGGGGCTCCCCGTCGAATGAAGCGGTGAAGATGGTCTATGACGACCAGGACTGGGCGATCTTCGGCTCGATCAGCTCTGAATCGACCCATATTATCCTGCGCGTCGCGCTGAAGGCTGAGATCCCCATCGTTAACTCGGCTTCGACCGACCCCACGATTCCGGAAACGTATGTACCGTGGTACTTCACTGACCTGCAGGACGACCGCGTGCAGAGCCTGACGCTCGCGCGGCGCATCTTCACCGAGCTAGGCATGAAACGTGTCGCAATCTTGCGAATCAACAATCGCTATGGTCGTTTCGGGGTTCTCAAGTTCCGCGACGCGGCTCGGCGGCTCGGACATCCGGTGGTGATCGAACAGAAATTCATGCCAGGCGATGAGGATTACACACGTGAGTTAAAGATCATCAAGGATTCGCGCACCGACGGAATTGTGCTTTGGACAGATGAGATTCCCGCGGCGAATATTTTGAAACAGATGAAGGCGCTCGGCATGAAGCAGCGCGTCTTCGGTTCCTATCGCACGCTGGGACCGAAGTTGTTGTCAATTGCAGGGCCTGCGGCCGAGGGATTCGAGGCAGTTTTCCCCTACGATCCGACGCGCACCGATTCGCGCTGGCTGGATTTCAAGATGAGATTCGAGTCGCATTTTCGGGAGCCGCCCGACCAGTTTGCCGCGCTGGCCTATGATGCGATGAACGCTCTGCTCGACTCGATCTGCAAGGCGGGGCTGAATCGAGTGCGCATTCACGACGCCCTCGCCGATATCGACCAATTCGATGGCGTGACCGGGCATATGGTCTTCGATCCGAATCAGAAGAATGTTGCGCCGATGTACCTCGGAACTGTGCATGAAGGCGCGATAACCTATCGCCTGGCAACGATGGAGAAGCAGGAAATGATTGGACAAGCGGCGCCCAGTGCGCAGCAGAAGCTGGATGCGCAGCCGGTAATACCCTATGCGCGGGTCGGCGAAGACGGCGTGAGCTATGCCGGACCGACGCGGCCAGATGTGCCGCAAGGGCCGATACGGGTTGTGCTTTTCGGTCCACACGCAGAAGTGGAGGCAGAGTCAGCGGAGATCATCGCGATGATTGCGGCAGCCTCTATTGAGGGACGTAGCTGGGAACTGATTCCCGTAGCCAGCAATCAGAACTGGGGCGCTGCTTCGACAGAACTTGTGCGCGCGCTATGGGATGAACATGCATTGGCCATCATCGCGCTCGATCGCGACGCGGCTCATCTGTCGGAGCAGTTGGCCTTGAAGGCGTTCATTCCTGTAGTGGCGCTGAGCGACGACAAGACGCTCACGTCAACCAATGTGCCGTGGATTTTCCGGTTGCCGGCTGACACAACGCTCACCTCTGCTTTGCGGCTGGTGGAAGCAGCGGAAGCGCGCAGTGGCGCCAACTCCGAACGGCTGCGCAATGTGTTGGCGTCGGGCGACGAGGTTGCGGGATCGGCCTTCTCTTCGACTGGTGAGCCGCTGAAGAAGTAGCGGCGGCCGCGAGCTGTTGAGAGCTCAAAGCAAATGAAAGGGCAGCCAATGTGATGGGCTGCCCTTTCTGTCTGCGCGATCTGGATCGCGATGTTATTGTTTACGGCAAGTAATAACGGAGCGAGGTCTCGACGATGTTGTCGTTACCGTGGGCGCCGCCACCGGGATTGGCGGTGCCACCTGCGCCGGACCAGAGATCGCGCTCAAACCAGCTGTACTGCAGGCCCTGGCGGAGACGGCCCTTAGGTCCGCTATAGATGTTGTACCAGTAGCCGAAAGTGGCTTCCTGCACGTCCTTGTTGTTACCGCTGCACGACGGATTGGACGGCAGGAATCCGTTGCCGCCTCCGCCATAAGCGCCAGCGCTACCGCTTCCTGCTGCAGGCTCGACGTTGCAACCCGACATGCTGGCGAGCGGCGAGCCGTAGCCCACATTGGCTGTTGACGAGAAGTAGTCGCGGCCCATGTAGTCTCCGCCGTAATTCATGTAAATGTTGAGCCGCGGGCTCGGATTGATATCGATCGAGCTCAAGGCAGAGAAAGCATGGATGGGCGAGAGATCGCCGTTGGGTTTGATGGCCACGTCGGTGATCGTTGAGTCGCCGTAACGGCCTATGCCCTGGCCCCACAGACCCTTGAGTCCCAAGACAAACATCTTGCTGCCGAGAGGAGCGCGGAAGCCGCCACCGAGGCCAGCGCCGACCTGGGTATTGTTAGTTGGGCTCACGCCGGTTGCATAGATGCGGTCGCGGAAGTTACGCTCGATGCCGAACACTTCCCAGTGACCCCAACCTGGCTCGATAACGGCCTTGACGATGAAGTCAGGGGTGTAGTTGAAGGAATAGTTGGCGGTAGCGTTGTAGAGACCGCCGCCAACACCGGCGCTACCCAACAGCACCGTAGTTCCGGTATTCAGCGCGACTGTTCCGCCGAGGTTCAGAGTTTCAGCATTCTCAGCCGAAGCGGCCAACCAGAATCCCTTGCCGATGCGCTGGCTGACGCGGAAGCCATACTGCCTGGTCCACACGAAGCCTGCGGAGTATTGCGGGTCGATCGTGCCAGGCAGGATTTCAGAACCGTTCGATGTGCCCTTGGTGGTTTCAGTTGCCAAGGACCACATCTGGCCGGCGCTGACAGTCAAGCCGCTGTTGAGTGCGGCTTCGCTCCACAGCTGGCGTTGCCGCAGCACATAGCTGTTGCTCTGGTTGTTGTTGGAGGTGATACCTGTTCCGAGCCAGTCCATCTCGTAGTAGCCGGTAAGACTGCCCCATGGAAGCTTGCCGACGGCTTTGATTGCCATGCGTGACTGACGGCCTGAACCGTAGAATTCGCTCAACTGTGCAGCATCGGCATACTCGAGCGGAATGCTGGTAAAGGGCGTGTTGATGTCACCGCCGGTGGCTGCGCTGCGCCAAACCGTTGCGGCTTCAATAAAGCTGCCGGCCGGTGAAATCGTGATGCCCTTGTAGTTGAGCGCTTCCGGGTTGGAGATGGCCTTCTTAATCGCGGCATTATCATCTGAAACGGTGGTGGCCAACGAGACTGCGTTGGCTTTGAGGTCACTGACCGTGCCCTGCAACGTGCTGACGGCTGCAGCGTTGTCTGCATTCGTCTGCTGTTGGGCAGTGGCGTCAGCTTCGGCCTTGGCTGCTGCTGCCTGTGCGTCGGTCGCGGTTTGCTGCGCCTGCTTCAGCTCCGCATCTTTGGCTGCGAGGTCGCTCTTGAGGCCGTCGATCTGGCTTTGAAGTTCTTGTCGCAGCGCCTGAATCTGGTCTTCGGCCACGCAGGGTTTCTGGGGTTGTCTCTTATGCTTGACGGGTGCTGGGCAGTCGCCGTAAGCGTAGGAACCGGCGAAACCAGCTGCCAGGATTGTTGCGGCAGCAGCATAAAGTCTGAATCTCATTGAGCCTCTCTTTTTCCTCTTAGAAACAGGTTGATTCGTGAAAGCGCCTTAGACGTCCCTGGCACTCTCTACTTCCGCATCCAGGAATCCGGAAACGGCTTGTGTGCGGAGTTCCATGAAACTTGCGAAAGGAATCCGAACGACCGCAAAAAGCACGAAACGCAGTACCGGACTTTGATTGGCCGTATCTGTTTCAAAGGCTCGCAGAATTAGATGAATATTTGACTAATTCACGGATTTTTAACATGGTTAGGCGCTAGCACATCGATGTTAGGGCGATATGAAACTCTCGCATTTCTGCCCCATCACCGCTCATAGGAACAGGTGAAAATGCTGGCAAGAATCTGGGCGGGAGTAAGGGTGCGGGAACTGCTTAGCGGGCGCTTCGGGCGCTCAGCAAGTTAGCCAATATCCGGTATGCCCCGGGCACCAATTCAGGGAGTTGCCTGTAGAGGGCGAAGGCAACATAAATATAGGTTCCCCTGCCCGGGTGCGCCACAAGCAGACCTCCGCGTTGCGGATCCTGGCCAGTGTCGGCGGTTTGAGTGAGGGGGGTGTAGGTGGGGTCCCAGGAGCCGAGGAAAGAGTGGCCGCGCTCTTCGACCCAGCCATCAAAATCCGCCGGCGTGATCTTGTTGGGCGCGGTAAGTAAGGAGTTGTCCGGATCGAGTAGCTGGACTGGAGCTTGCTCGTCGACGACGCGTTCGGGGTTCCCGCCCATCGAGAGGGGAAGAGTGGCCGGGAAGCTTCCGCTTTGATACTGAACGATCAATGTACCGCCCTGGCGGACATACTCGTTCAGGCGAGGCTGGGCTGCGGCCAGGTCGGGGCGAACGGAGTAGGCACGAATGCCGATGACGATCACGTTCCAGCGGGAGAGATCGGCGGTCGCAAGCTCCGCGGAGGAGAGCAAATGGGGCGCCACGCCCAGGCTCTCAATTGCGTCGGGGACGAGGTCGCCGGTGCCCATGACATAGCCAATGTGGAGGCCGGGAGCGAGCTTTACATCCACCTTGCGCGTGTGCAACTCGGCGGATCTGTACTTGCTGTAGGGGCGTAAGCCCTGATAGCCGACGCTGGTCCAGCCGGTCGTGTAGTCCTGACCGCCGGAGTGGGCAACGGCCTGAATAGAAAAAGCGCCGGTTTGGGCGGCGGCTGGAGTCACAGAAAAGAGAAGCGGCTCGGAGTCGCCGGCAGCGGCGAGTTGGAACGGCGCCTGGGCAGGATCGGCGTGCCATCCGGCGGGCAGCTTGAGTTCGACGGTGCCGTCAGCGGCAGCCTGTGCGTGTACGGTGACGCGCACGGGCAGAGCGCTGCCGTCGAGAGGCAGCAGGCGCGCATCTGGTTCGACGCGCACACCGATCGCGGGTGTGACGACCAGCGGTTGATAAACGCCGCCGGGCCCGGTCACGCGCTCGAGGGTCTGGACAACGCGGCCGACGCGAATGGGCACGCCGTCGAAGACGTACTCGGCCCATGCGGCAAGCGGCCACGGTGCAAACGATCGTTCGCGCCAGGCGGGATTAGAGATGTCGTAATACGGCTGCTCGATCGAGGGGCGCGTGAAGAAGGGTTGTGTCGGTTGTGCGTCGTTGGCAACCGAGACGCGAAAGATGGGGTCGCAGGTGAGAGCGGTGGGTTCGATCTTGCCGACGAACATCTCGCTCTTCCAGGGGTCGCCGGTTGCGCTCTCGAGCCAGATGCGGTCGAGCGTTGCGCCGCCTTGTTGCGCAGTGTGCACGCGGACCTTGAACTCTTCGCCGGGCGATACGCTGCGCGGGGTCTCGTCGGCAGTGGCGCCGCGGAATCCGGTGAGCTGAGGGCTGGTCTGGTTGGTTTTGAAGGCCAGCAGATCGAGGCCGAGCAGCTCGCTCAGCGCGGACTGGAAGTCGTGGATCTTGGCATCCAGTTCGAAGAGCAGGGAAGCTTTGGCGCGCGCGTCGAGACCGCTAGAGGCGACACGGGCGCGAAGATCGAGAGTCTGGCGGTAGATGGGCGCGAGCGAGTGGGCCAACGCAAGGCTTGGATGACATGGGCAGCCGGACTCGACTGAATTAAGCGCAGCTTGAATCTGACCCAGCCCCTGCTGCAGCCAATCTGGCGCGGGCGAGCCCGCGAGATGAGTGAGTCCAGCAATGCTGGTGTCGATGTCGACCTTGCGGTTGCGAAAGAGGCTGTCGTCGGCATAGCTGCGAGAACCTCCGCCTCCGTTGGCCACGGCCCACAAGTGATAGCTGGTGCTCGACGGGCCGCTGAGCGTGGGATTAGCGCCGCCGTATTGCGACTTCTGCATGCCCCAGCCTTCGCGCGCGATTTGTACATAGCTACGGCCGAGGGTTGGGTCGCGCGTGCCGACCTGCATGGTGACATCGGTCGACAGGACGCCGGTGGTCCATTCGCCAGTGACGTAGTTGTGGAACTTTGCCGGCGCCCATTTTCCGGTGGCGTAGTCGAACATGCCCTTGTCAGTGACGGGCGCGAAGGGAGTCATGGAGTAGACGGCGAGCGGCTGCCAGGGCTCGAGGCCGTCTTTGAGCTGGTCAGGAAAAACATTAGGATCGGCGGCGGCTTTGAAGACCTCCTGCGCGATCTCGCCGGAGACCTGATGGTGGCCGTGGCCATCGGTTACGCCGCCAACGAAGGTCGACACGATCACCTGCGGCCGCTCGCGGCGCACGGCGAGCACGGCATCGTAGAGGACGCGTTCGTGTCCCCAGCGCGCGAACGCTTCCTCCTGCGTCTTCGAGAAGCCGAAGTCGGCTTCGGTGCCCCAAAGCTGTTTTGCGCCATAGTATTCGTCGGCCTTCAACAGTTCATTGGTGCGAATAATGCCGAGCGCATCGTCGCTCTCGGCAGACATGGCGTTCTGGCCGCCCTCGCCGCGGGTGAGAGTCAGGAGCGTCGCACGCACGCCCAGACCGCGGGTGAGATACGTGAGCAGCGCGCCGTCTTCGTCGTCGGGATGGGCGACGATCATCAACACGCTGGCGGTGGTGTTGAGGCGCTTGAGGGTCTGCTCGAGAGCGGCCTCGCCGCGGTCCTCAGGCAGAGGCAGCGCGATGGACGAAGGCTCGGCGGAAGGCAAATCTGCGACGGGCGCGGACGGCTCTTGCACATGATGCATTGGCGCGCTTGCATTCGCGAAGAGCAACGCGGCGGAAGCGATCGATGCTGTGACGAGGCGAAGCCGGAGGCCGAGGATCATCATCTTCGTCAGTGTACAATCCGTGCAGCGTTCACCCGGAATGCACGTGTCCTCATCCACCACGACCAACCCAGAAAATCTCGAGCGGCGCATCGGCCTTCGCTCCGCTGTGCTCTTCAACATGCTGGAGATGATCGGGGTGGGCCCGTTCATCACGCTGCCGCTGGTGATTGCCGCGGCGGGCTACAAGCTCTCGGTGTGGGCGTGGCTGCTGGGCGCGTTGATTGCCGTCGCCGACGGGCTGGTATGGGCCGAGCTGGGTGCGGCGTTTCCGCGCGCGGGCGGATCATACGCATTTTTGCGCGAGATCTACGGGCCGGATCGCGCCGGCAACTGGCTCAGCTTTCTCTACGTGTGGCAGCTCAGTTTTTCGGCGCCGTTGTCGATTGCGTCGGGGTGCATCGGGTTATCGAGTTTTCTTGCCTGGTTCTGGCCGGGTCTTGAGTCTGCTCCTTTGGCTGCGCTGCCGTCGCTGCATTATGGAAATTTTGCGGCGGCGGGCGCGTGCTTGCTGGTGACCGCGCTGTTGTATCGCAATCTCAGCTCGATCACGCGGCTGGCGTGGGTCTTGTTCGCGGGCGTAATGGCGGCGCTGGTGGGCGTCATTACATCCGGGTTTGCTCATGCGGCGGCGATGGGCGGCTGGCACATGCCGCAGTCGCCGGCGTTGTCAGCCGGCGTCGCGATCGGCGGGCTGGCGCAGGCAACACTTATTACGACCTACGATTATTGGGGCTACTACAACATCACCTTTCTCGGCAGCGAAGTGCGGCAGCCGGAGAAAACGATTCCGCGCTCGATCCTGCTGTCGGTGCTGTTTGTGTCGGCGTTCTATGTGGCGATGAACCTGGCGGCGCTGCCGTCGTTGCGCGATGCGGCGGTGCATGCAGCGGAGAGCGCTGCGCTGCGCGCGCAACTGGTGGCGGCGATTGCGCGGTCGGCGTTTGGCGCGTGGGCCGGTTACACGATTGCTGCGCTGATTGTGTGGACGGCGTTCGCATCGGTGTTTTCGCTGCTGCTGGGCTACTCGCGCGTGCCCTATGCGGCGGCGCGCGATGGCAACTTTTTTCCTTTCCTGAACAAGGTGCATCCGCGGTACAAAATTCCGCACCGGTCGCTGGTGGCGCTGGGCCTGGTGGCGACAGCGTTTTGCTTTCTGAGCCTGCAGCAGGTGATCACGATGCTGGTGATTACGCGGGTGCTGCTGCAGTTCTTTTTGCAACAGGCCGGAGTGATGCTGTTGCGAGTGCAGAGGCCGGAGCTGCCAAGGCCGTTCCGGATCCCGCTCTATCCGCTGCCGCCGCTGGTGGCGATGGCGGGGTTTGTGTTCATTCTCGTGAACCGCGAGAACGCGCTCGAAGGAATCGCAGTGGCCGTGGCGATTGCATTGAGCGGGACCTCGATTTATCTAGGTCGCGCGAAGCGGCTGCGACAGTGGCCGTTTGAAAAACAGTGACAGAGAACAGAGCACAGTGAACAGTGGACAGTGAACAGATTTGTACCCCCCTCCCCGGTTTTCAACTAAAATCCTTAGTTTCTTGAACTTAGCGGTTGAAGCCGACGCCAAAATCCTCTCAGCAAAGGACTTAGAGGCAAAATCCTCTCAATAAAGGAGTTAGCGGCGTGAATACTCGAATTTGCATCAGAAAGCGGGCAAACCGAGCTAAAATCCTCCTGGCAAAGGACTTAGCTGTAAAATCGTAGAAACAAAGGAGTTAGCGCCGCGCGAATTTATGCTCGTGCGGTTGCGGCTGACGGGCAAGGCGTCGGCTGTTTCGATAAAGAAACGGACAAAGATTGATGTGAGCCGGTGTGATGACGAGCGGGCGCACGGCGCATTTCGTATTCCTGATTCAATTGTGAACCTTTTCGCGAATTAACATGCAAAGTGCGGAGAGAAATCGTACCAATGGAATCAGTAACTTAGAAATTATTTTCGGAATTCCCTATTGACAACATTTGCGATGCAGTCAGTTGCGGTTCGCTCCCAATCAAATCCCGCGGATTGAGAGAGCAAGGGGTTGAGGGGCTGACAGGCTGGCTCGGCTACCAGCCGACCTGGCGCATGCGTTCGAGGATGAGGTCGCTGTAGTGCGTCATGCGCTGGGGGCGGCGCTTGAGGGGCGAGGGGAGCACGGCGGCGAGTCGCGCGCCCTGTTCGCGATCGATGTTGCGGGCAGAGGTGTCGTCGTGGTAGCGGGCGGCGGCCTCGGCGCCATAAACACCGGGGCCCCATTCAACGACATTGAGGTAGAGCTCGAGAATGCGCTGTTTGCCGAGGACCAGTTCGGCGACGGGCACGAGAGTGGCTTCGGCGCCTTTGCGGAGGAAGGAGCGGCGGGTTCCGAAGAAGATGTTTTTGACGAGCTGCTGGGTGATGGTCGAGCCTCCGCGGGTGCGGCCGCCTTCCATGTCGTCTTCTGCGGCGATCTGGATGGCATGCCAATCGAAGCCGTGGTGCTGGTAGAAGCGCGCGTCTTCGGCGGCGATGACGGCGTGCTGATAGTCGAGCGAAATCTCGCTGAGGGGAACGAAGCGGTAGTGCTTGTTGTAGGGCTTGTGGTGGATCCATGCCTGGAGGCGGCGCTCGATGTGGACGGCGGTGGTGGGTGGGTCAACGAAGCGAAGGACGACGAGGGTGAGGGCGGCAAGGGACCAGAGGGCGACGAGGCCGATGAGCAGGCCGAGGAAGATGAGACGGAAGTTGGGGCGGAAGCGCGGGCGCGGCGAGATGGCTGGAGATGGGTCGGGAGTTGCGGTCACTCTTCAGGATAACTGCGGTGCGGGGCGAGGGGTGT
>Ga0181516_10000483_pt1 | contig 36796 bp, 34 predicted proteins | sample PEATcosm2014_Bin_25_FD_121104 | JGI IMG/M metagenome (GOLD analysis project Ga0181516, IMG submission 121104) | Peatland microbial communities from MTU Mesocosm Facility, Houghton, MI, USA - PEATcosm2014_Bin01_10_metaG | ecosystem: Environmental > Terrestrial > Soil > Wetlands > Peat | place... | reverse complement strand
GGAAGAAGATGTGGTGGTAGGCGTCCACCAGGGGATTGCCTACGGTGTACTTCTCAGTCCACTCCACAAATTCCATGATCACGCTCCCGCCGAGACTTCAAACAAAGTGTGTGCGGAGCAAGGTTCCCCGTCAACGGCTAGACTCCATGTCCGGGCTCCGCCCGGGCATGGCGTGGGGGTCTGGGGGGACGGAGAGCGAGCAACGCGAGCGCGCGGTCCCCCCACAGGCATATCCGGCTATTCCGGTTTCGGCCGGGCCTTGCCGGTGATCCGGTGGATGTCGATGCGCAGTACGGCCGTGCGCTCGAAGTCCAGCTCCAGTGCCTGGAGGCCTTTCTCCATGTGGTTGGGGGCGAACCGCTGCAGCAGCGCCAGGAGGCCCCGGCGCTTCTCGGCGGGATCCTCCACCCGGGTGGCCGCGCCGAACACCACCGCGCTCTCGTACTGGGTGCTGAGTTCGGCCGGCAGCACTTGCCGCCTGGTGACGACGCAGTACGAGACCTTGTCGCAGAACCCCAGGTTCTCCAGCTTGTGCCCCTGCTGGGCGCAGTGGAGATACAGCGCCCCTTCGGCCAGCACGTGGTTCATGGGCACCGCGTAGGGGTAGCCGTCCCCGCCCATGGTGGCCAGGACGCCGTCCCCGCCCTGGGCGAGGATCCGGTACGCCTCCGCTTCGCTCAACTCCCGTTCCTTGCGCAGCATTTCGTGGGTCGTCATCCCAGGGGCTCCTCATGGGCGCAGGCGGGGCAGAGCAGCACCGTGACCGGGTCCTTGCCCCTGGGCTTGCGGGTCTTCTCGACCATGTACTTGCCCTTGCAGGCGGGGCAGGACTTGGGCACCGGCTTGTCCCAGGCGGTGAAGTCGCACTTGGGATACCGGGTGCAGCCGTAGAAGATCTTGCCGAACCGGGTCTTCCGCGGGCTCAGGTCGCCGCCGCACTTGGGGCAGGGCACGCCCAGGATCTCCTTCTTCACGGTCTTGCAGGCGGGATAGTCCACGCAGCAGGTGAACTCGCCGTAGCGGCCGTAGCGCTTCACGAAGTGCTTGCCGCAGGTGGGGCACTTCTCGTCCAGCGCCACGTCGGCGGGCACCGGGATCCCCTTGGGGTCGGCCTTGCGGATCCCCTTGCATCCGGGATAGTTGGGGCAGGCCCAGAAAGGGCCGAACTGGCCCTTGCGCAGGACCATGGGGGTGGCGCCGCAGAGCGGGCACTCCGGCGCGTCCTCGGGCTCCTCCAGCTGCTCGGGCTCCTCGGTGTGGTCGCACTCGGGGTAGCGGGAGCAGCCCAGGAACAGGCCGTTCTTGCCGATGCGCTTGAGCATGGGGGCGCCGCACTTCTTGCAGACCTTGTCGGTGGCGATGCCGGCCTTGAGGTTGGCCATGTCGGTGCCGGCCCGGAGCAGCAGCTTCTCGAAGGGGCCGTAGAAATTCTTCATCGCCTTCAGGAAGGTCAGCTCGCCGCCTTCGACCTTGTCCAGCTCGCCTTCCAGGCCGGAGGTGTAGGTGGGCTCCATGAGCTCCCGGAACCCCTGCACCAGGAGGTCGGTGACCACGCAGCCCAGCTCGGTGGGCTTGAACCGGCCCTCCAGCTTCTTCACGTAGTCCCGGTCCTGGATGGTGGCGATGATGCTGGCGTAGGTGGACGGCCGGCCGATGCCGTCCTCTTCCAGCTCCTTCACCAGGGTGGCCTCGGAAAACCGCGCCGGGGGCTTGGTGAACTGCTGGTCGGTGTCCAGGTGCTCCAGGGCCAGCAGCATGCCCACCTTGAGCGGCGGCAGGCCGACGCTCTCCTCCTCCGCCTCCTCGTCGGTGGCGGTGGCGTCGCTGATCTCCTCGGCCTTCTGCTCCTCGGTCTCGGCCCGGTACACCGCGAGCCAGCCGGGGAACCGCTCGATCTCGCCCTTGGCCTGGAAGGCGGCCTCCTCCGGGTTCGCGCCGGCCAGGGTCGCCGCCGATTCCACCACGGTCTCGTCGAACCGGGCCGCCTCCATCTGGGAGGCCACGGTGCGCCGCCAGATCAGGGCGTAGAGCCGGAACTGGTCGGGCTCCAGCCGGTTCTTGAGCTGCTCGGGGGTGCGGGTGATGTCCGTGGGCCGGATCGCCTCGTGGGCGTCCTGGGCCGCCGCCTTGCCCTTGTAGATGCGGGGCTTGGCCGGGACGTAGTCCTTGCCGTAGTGCTGGCCGACGTACTCGCGGATGGCCTCCACCGCCTCCGGGGCCAGCCGGGGCGAATCGGTGCGCATGTAGGTGATCAGGCCCACCGGGCCCTCGCCGAAGTCCACGCCCTCGTAGAGCCGCTGGGCGTTCTGCATGGTGCGGGTGACGCTCATGCGCAGCTTCTGGGCGGACTCCTGCTGCAGCTTGGCGGTGGTGAAGGGGGCGGAGGGGTTGCGCTTCTTCTCCTTGGTCTCCAGGCTGGTGACCTTCCAGGCGGCCTTGAGGATCCGGTCGCGCAGGCTGAAGGCCTCGGCCTCGTTCTCGATCCGCTTGCGGGTCTCCTTGTTGCCCAGCTGGACCGGGGCGCCGTTGATCCGGGTCAGCTTCATCCAGAACTGGGGCGGCAGCTTGGCCGCGAAGCGGCCCTTGAGCACCCAGTACTCCACCGGGTTGAAGGCCAGGATCTCCCGCTCCCGGTCGACGATCAGGCGCACCGCCACGCTCTGCACCCGGCCCGCGGACAGGCCGCGGCGGACCTTCTCCCAGAGCACCTGGGACACCTTGTAGCCCACCAGCCGGTCCAGCACCCGCCGGGCCCGCTGGGCGTCCACCAGCTTGCGGTTGATCACCGTGGGCGCGGCCATGGCCTTGGCGATGCCGGCGGGGGTGATCTCGTTGAACAGCACCCGGCTCACCGGCATGCTCTTGGGCGGCTTGATGGCTTCCAGGAGATGCCAGGAGATGGCCTCCCCCTCGCGGTCAGGGTCGGTCGCCAGAATGATTTCCGAGGCGCCCTTGGCCGCGGCCTTGAGTTCGGCCACCACCTTGGCCTTGCTGGCCGGGATCTCGTACTCCTCCTGGAAGCCGTTCTCGATGTCCACCCCCAGCTTCTTGGGCAGATCGCGGATATGGCCGACGCTGGCCTTCACCGTGTACCCCTTCCCGAGGTATTTGGTGATGGTTTTGGCCTTGGACGGACTTTCGACGATCACGAGCTTGGTCAAGTGAGACTCCAACCTGGGATAATGGGGTCTTTCATGGGGCGTTTGTCAAGCCCCAACGTAAAAACCTTATATCCTCCAAGAGATCTTGTGCGCAAACGCATATTCTAGCCGCCCCTTCCCGGAGCAGGCGGTTGGGACCTTCGGCCAGGGGATCCTCCGGGGCGCCGGGGCAGGCCCACAGTTCCTTGCCCAGGTCCAGCGCCAGCTTGGCCGTGACCAGGGAGCCGGAGGCATAGCGGGCCGCCACCAGCGCCACCCCGTGGGTCCAGGCGGCCAGGATCAGGTTGCGCCGGGGGAAGTGCCACTTGAGCGGCCGGGCCTCCGGGGGGAAGGGGGTGAGCACCCCGCCGCCGGCGGCCACCATGCGCGCCATCAGGCCGATGTGCTCCGGCGGGTAGGGGTGGTCCAGGCCGGAGCCCAGGATGCCCCAGGTGGCCCCGGCCTCCAGGGCGCCCCGGTGGGCGGCGCCGTCGATGCCCCGGGCCAGGCCGGAGAGCACCGCCACCCCCCCGGCGGTCAGGGCCTTGGCCCAGTCCCGGGCCCGGTCCAGGGCGGCCCGGGAGCCCTCCCGGCTGCCCACCATGGCCAGGCGGGGCCCTTCCGGGGGCAGGGTGCCCCGGATCCAGAGGGCCACCGGATAGGGCAGGGGCGCCAGCCACGGCTCCAGACCGGGGTCGCCGGGCAGGGCCAGCCGGGCCCCCCGGCGCTCCGCCTCCGCCCGGTGCCGGGGCAGGTCCCGGGCCAGCCGCTCCAGGTCCCGCCGCCATTCCGCCGGCAGCGCCGGCTCCCGGCCGGCCTGGAGGCAGGCCCACAGCTCGGCCTTCTGGCGTTCGGGCCAGGGCAGCAGGGTGAAGGCCAGGGCCCAGAGCGCAGGATCCATGGAGCTACCGGAAGAAGCTCCTAAGATGGATGCACCGGGGGCCCGGCGCAAGACCGGCAGATTTATTGCCTTGCCATTGCGGCCGGATTTGCTAGACTGGATGTTCTTTGGCCCTGGCCGAATTCGAATTCGTGAGGTTCCCATGTCCCGTCAGTGCGAAGTCTGTGGTAAAAAGCCCCAGTTCGGGAACAATGTTTCCCATGCCAACAACATCACCAAGCGTCGCTGGAACCCGAACATCCAGCGGGTGCGCGCCCTGCTGAACGGCGTGCCCAAGCGCATGCGCGTCTGCACCTCCTGCATCCAGGCCGGCAAGGTGATCAAGAACGTCTGAAGCGCGCGACCCAGGCGGCAATCCTGAAGGCGGCCCCCGGTTCCGGGGGCCGTGCTCTATCCTGGAACCCGGAGCCACGCTCCGCCAAGGGGAGAACGCACCTTGATCCTGGGACTGGACACCACCACCGAACGCCTGCACCTGGCCCTGGCCGACCCCGCGCCCGGCGGCCGGAGCTGGACCCGCTGGGCGGAGGCCCAGCCGGGGCGCAGCCACAGCGCGCTCCTGCTGCCGGCCCTGGAGGCGCTCCTGGCCGAGGCAGGCAGCGGTCCCGGGGACCTTTCCGGGGTGGTGGCCTGCGTCGGCCCGGGCGGCTTCACCGCCCTGCGCATCGGGGTGGCCACCGCCGAAGGCCTGGCCCTCACCGGGCTGCCCACCTGGGGCTGCTCCGCCTTCGCCCTGCGGGCCAGGGCCCTGCGCCTGGCGGGCTGCGGGGCACCGCTGTGGATCGTCCTGGACGGCCAGCGCCAGGAGGCCTTCCTGCAGCAGTGGGGGGAGGGGGAAGCGCCCTTGACCCCGGCCCTGAAGCGGCCCCTGGCCGGCCTGGGGGACACGGTGGGGACCGGCGCCTGGTGGGCGCCGGAATCCTTCCGCGCACGGGCCGCAGCGCATCTGGCCCGGCCGGCCTGGGCCCTGGAGGACGAGGCGGAGGCCACCCTGGCCGGCCTGGCGGACCTGTGCCGCACCCTGCCCCTGGGGCCGCCCGAGTCGCCCCTGGTGCCCTTCTACCTGAGGGAGACCGACGCCGAGGTGAATTTCCCGGAGGCCTCCGCGCACTTGTCCGAAGCCCTGCGCAGGGGCCAGCCCCGGTGAGCGGGCCGCTGCACCTCGGACCGGGTTCCACGGTGCCCGGCTGGGTGGAGACCCTGGAGCGGGCCTGCTTCGGGGAGCCCTGGGGCCCCCTGGGCGAGGGCGAGCACATCTGGGCCGTGTTCCCCGGCGCCTTCGCCCGCTGGCGGATCGTCCCCGCGGTGGAGGAGGGCGAGCTGCTGCGCATCGGCGTGGCCACCGGCCAGCGCCGCACCGGGCAGGGGCGCGCGCTGCTGCGGCACTGCCAGGTTGAGCTGGCCCGCTACGGGATCCAGGTGCTGCACCTGGAGGTGCGGGTGTCCAACGCCGCCGCCCGGGGGCTCTACGAGGGCGAGGGCTGGGTGTTCCAGGGCATCCGGAAGTCCTACTACCGCAACGGGGAAGATGCCTGCATCTACCGCAGGGGGGATTGAGGCAGCACGGTGTCCGGGAACTTCTCGGCGATTACCATGGCAAGCGGTTGCCGCGGCCGCGCAGGCTGCGCTTCAGACCTGGTAGGATCCGCACCCGCTCAGGAGCACCTTGCCCAGGTTGGGCACGGCCAGGGTCTGGTTCTGGGTGAGCACGTAATCCTTGGCGTCGCCCTGGAGGGTCACCCAGAGGGTGCCGGAGGTGCAGCGGAGCGTGGCGCCGCCGAGACCCTTGAGCACCTCGGTGCGGCCCTTGCCGAGGCTGCCGGCGCGACGGGCCGCGCTGCTTTTTCCATACAGGCCGAAGGTGATGCGTCGGATGGCTTGGGTGGTCATGGGGTGCTCCTGGGTGCGGGGACCTTGCTGCGGTCCGCACCTACCAAGATAGGAGCGGGCGACCAGGCATAACAGTGATAGTCATTTAGAATTATGACCATAACAATTCAGGAACACTTAAATTGTTATGTGCCGATTGAGATAAACTGTACTGTCGGCGGGACAAGTCCATACTTGGATGGATTTGCGGATGGCCCAGGGCGGAGCGCGGGAATGAGCGATACCAAGAAAGTCCTGTTATATGAAAAGTTCGCCCAGGATCTGGAAGACCTGGTGCGCGCCGGCACCTTCCCGGTGGGGGCGCGGATCCCCTCCATCCGGGAGGCCAGCGCCCGGCAGGAGATCAGCTTCTCCACGGTGCTCCAGGCGTACCGGTTGCTGGAGGACCGCGGCGTCATCGAGGCGCGCCCCCAGTCCGGATACTACGTGAAGCCCCAGCCCAGGCAGCGGGTGCCGGAACCGGACTTCCAGACCCTGCAGGGGGATCCGGCGAAGGTCAGCATCGACGAAGTCTCGCTCCAGCTCATCCACGACCACGTCAAGCCCAACTACGCCCAGTTCGGGGCCGCCTCGCCCAACCCGGACCTGCTGCCCACGGCCAGGCTCAACCGGATCCTCGCGGACCTGGCCCGGAACAGCCACAGCGCCCGGGACCTGGTGGTGCCGGTGGCGGGCAGCGAGGCGCTGCGCATCCAGGTGGCCCAGCGGGCCTTCAGCTACGGCTGCGAGATCAGCCCGGACGAGCTCGTCATCACCGCCGGGTGCACCGAGGCCATGAACCTCTGCCTGCAGGCGGTGTGCCAGCCCGGGGACCTGGTGGCGATCGAATCCCCCACCTACTTCGGCTCGCTCATGGCGCTGGAGGCGCAGCACCTGCGGGCCCTGGAGATCCCGTCCCACCCGCGCAAGGGCATGAGCCTCGAGGCCCTGAGCTTCGCCCTGGAGAACCACCCGGTCAAGGCGGTGCTGGCGGTGCCCAATTTCAGCAACCCCACCGGGAGCCTGCTGGGCGACCCGGACAAGGCCGAACTGGTCAGGCTGCTGGCCCGGCGCGGCATCCCCCTCATCGAGAACGACATCAACGGCGAGCTGTACTTCTCCGAACGCCGGCCCCGGGTCGCCAAGTCCTTCGACCGGGACGGGCTGGTGCTGCTCTGCTCCTCCTTCTCCAAGGACCTCTCCGCGGCGTTCCGGGTGGGCTGGGTCGCCCCGGGGCGGTTCTTCCGGGAAGTGGAGGCCCGGAAATACGCCCTGAACATCCGCACCTCGGTGCTGCCGCAGCTGGCCATCGCCCAGTTCCTGGAGAACGGCGGCTACGACCACCACCTGCGGAAGATCCGCCGGGCCTACGCCGGCAAGGTCGCCGCCATGTCCCAGGCGATCCTCGCCCATTTCCCCGAAGGGACCCGCATCACCGAGCCCGGCGGCGGCTTCGTGCTCTGGGTCCAGCTGCCCGGCAAGCTGGACTCGGTGCGGCTGTACCAGGAGGCCCTGAAGGCCTTCATCACCATCGCCCCCGGCTACATCTTCTCGCCCGCCCACAAGTTCGACGACTTCATCCGGCTCAACGCGTCCAGCTGGTCCGAAAGCTCCGAGCAGGACCTCGCCCGGCTGGGCATGCTGGTGCGGCAGTTGGCGACCCTACCTCGGTAGATTGCGCTATAATAATAAACAACTTGTGTGCGTAATGGGGTGCGGAGGTTGTTCATGACTCCATGGAACCCAGGGCAGTACCTGAAGTTCGGCCAGGAACGCACCCGGGCCGCGGTGGACCTGTGCGCCCGCATCGAGGCCGAGCCCCGGCGGATCCTGGACCTGGGCTGCGGGCCGGGCAACAGCACCCGGGTGCTGCGGGAACGGTGGCCCGGGGCGCAGCTGGTGGGCGTGGACAGCTCGCCGGAGATGATCGACCAGGCCCGGGCCGGGCACCCCGGAGGCACCTGGATCCTGGCCGACGCGGCCACCTGGGAGCCCGGGGTCCCCGCGGACGTGGTGTTCGCCAACGCGTCCCTGCAGTGGCTGCCGGATCATGGGCGGCTGGTACCCAGGCTGCTGCGCCTGGTGGTGCCGGGGGGCTGCCTGGCGGTGCAGATTCCGGCCAAGGGCGGGACCCTGCTGCGCTCCGCCCTTGGCTCGGTGGCCCGGCGGCCCCATTGGCGGGACGCCCTGGCCGGCGCCGAAGGCGCCCTCACCCTCCACGAGGCCGAGTTCTACTACGATCTGCTGGCGCCCCGGTCGGCCCGGGTGGACCTGTGGGAGACCACCTACTTCCACGTCCTGGATTCGCACCAGGCGCTCATCGACTGGTTCGAAGGGACCGGGATGCGCCCCTACCTGGAGCGCCTGGACGGCGAGGCCGCGCGGACCGCCTTCAAGGACGAGGTCCTGGACGCCTGCCGGTCGGATTTTCCCACCGCCAAGGACGGCAAGGTGCTCCTGCCGTTCCGGCGGCTGTTCTTCGTGGCCTGGACCTAGGCCATGAGCCTGGATCTCCAGAGGCTGTTCGAGGCCGCCCCGGGCTGCTTCCTGGTGCTGGCGCCCGACCGTCCCCGGTTCACCATCCTCGCCGTGACCGACGCCTACCTGCGCGCCACCATGACCGTGCGCGAGGCGATCCTGGGCCGGGGCCTGTTCGAGGTGTTCCCGGACAACCCCGACGACCCCGCCGCCTCCGGCACCCGCCAGCTGGCCGCTTCCCTGGACCGGGCCATGGAGCGCCGGACCGCGGACACCATGGCGGTGCAGAAGTACGACATCCCCCGGCCGGAAGCGGAGGGGGGCGGGTTCGCCGTGCGCTACTGGAGCCCGGTGAACACGCCGGTGTTCGACCCGGACGGCGCGGTGGCCTGCCTCATCCACCGGGTGGAGGACGTGACCGAGTTCGTCCAGCTGAAGCAGAAGGGCGCGGAACAGGAGGCCCTGGTCAGCACCCTGGGCACCCGGGCCGGAGAGATGGAGGTGGAGATCTACCGGCGCGCCCAGGAGATCCAGGAGATGAACCGCCAGCTGCGCCTGGCCAACGGCAAGCTGGCCGAGCTGGACCAGGCCAAGACCGCCTTCTTCGCCAACGTCAGCCACGAGTTCCGCACGCCGCTGACGCTGATCCTCGGCCCGCTGGCGGACGAGCTGGGGGAACGCGACGGGCTGCCCCCGGCCCGGCGCGCCCGGATCGAGGCCGCCCACCGCAACGGCCTGCGCCTGCTCAAGCTGGTCAACACGCTGCTCGACTTCGCCCGGATCGAGGCGGGCCGCCTGCAGGCCGAGTTCGAACCCACCGACCTGGCGGCGCTCACCGCCGACCTGGCGGGGAACTTCCGCTCCCTCTGCGCGACCGCCGGGCTCGGCCTGGAGGTGGCCTGCCCGGACCTGGGCGAGCCGGTCTACGTGGACCGGGACCTGTGGGAGAAGATCGTCCTGAACCTGCTCTCCAACGCCTTCAAGTTCACCCTGGCGGGCTCCATCTCGGTCAGCCTCGGGCTGCTGGGCGACGCCGCCGTGCTGGCCGTGCGCGACAGCGGCAGCGGGATCCCCGCCGAAGCCCTGCCGGACATCTTCGAGCGCTTCCACCGGGTCAAGGGCACCGCGGGGCGCACCCTGGAGGGGACCGGCATCGGCCTGGCCCTGGTCAAGGAGCTGGTGGCCCTGCACGGCGGCTCGATCCGGGTGGAGAGCCGGGCCGGGGAGGGCAGCGTGTTCACCGTCGCCATCCCCCGGGGCCGGGCCCATCTTCCGGCCGAACGGGTGGCGGCGCCCCGGCCGGCGGCCACCGCCCTGGGCGCCCGGCCGTACGTGGAAGAAGCGCTGCGCTGGCTGCCCGCGGCCATGGGCGCGGGCGCGGCCGAGCCGGGGCCCGGGTCCGGGCCGCGGCCGCGGGTGCTGTGGGCCGACGACAACGCCGACATGCGCGAATACGTGCACCGGCTGCTGAAGGGGCGCTACGAGGTCGAGCCGGCGGCCGACGGCCGGGAAGCGCTGGAGGCCGCGCTCCGGCGGCCGCCCGACCTGGTCCTGTCGGACGTGATGATGCCGCGGCTGGACGGGTTCGGCCTGCTGAAGGAGCTGCGGGCCGATCCGCGCACCCGCTCGGTGCCGGTGATCCTGCTCTCCGCCCGGGCCGGCGAGGAGGCGCGGGTGGAAGGCCTGGCCGCGGGAGCGGACGACTACCTGGTGAAGCCGTTCAGCGCCCGGGAGCTCCTGGCCGTGGTGGGCGCCCGCATCGAGATGGCCCGCCTGCGCCGGGACGCCGAGGACGCCAGGGCGGGCGATGAGGCGGGCCTGCGCCGGATGGCGGTGGAGCTGGAGCAGCGCCTGGAGGTCTTGAGCCGCACCGCCCAGCAGTCCAACCAGTCGCTGGAGCAGCGCATCGCCCAGCGCACCGCCGATCTGGAGGCGGCCAACGCCCTGCTGCGCGACTCCCGCACGGCCGCCTTCAACCTGATGGAGGAAGCCGTCCTGGCCCGCCGCCTGGCCGAGGAGACCAGCGCCGAGCTGCGCAATGAGTCCGCCGAGCGCATGGAGGCCGAGGCCCAGCTGCGCGAGCTGTCCCGGCGCCTGCTGGAGGAGGCCGCCCGCAAGGACGACTTCCTCGCCCTGCTGGGGCACGAGCTGCGCAACCCGCTGGCGCCCATCGGCTACGCCGTGCACCTGCTGCGCCTGGGCGGCCAGGACCCCGGCCTGGCGGAGCGCGTCTGCGACATCGTGCAGCGCCAGGTGGGCCACCTGTCCCGCCTGGTGGACGAGCTGCTGGACGTCTCGCGCATCACCCGGGGCAAGATCGTGCTCAAGCGGGAAGCCGTCGACCTGACGGAGCTGGTGCGGGGCGTCATCGCCGACTACCAGCCGGTGCTGGAGGAGCACGGCCTGGCGCTGGAGGTGAGCCTGCCCGCGGAACCCCTGCCGCTGGAGCTGGACCGGACCCGCATGGTCCAGGTGGTCGCCAACCTGCTGCACAACGCCAGCAAGTTCACCGATTCCGGCGGCCGCATCAGCGTGCGTGCGAGCGCCGGGGACGGCTGGGTGGAGCTGTCGGTGCGGGACAGCGGCACCGGGATCCCGCCGGAGCAGCTGGGCTCGATCTTCGAGCCGTTCATGCAGCGCAAGGAGACCATCGGCCGCACCCGGGGCGGGCTGGGCCTGGGCCTGGCCCTGGCCCGGGGGCTGGCCGAACTGCACGGGGGCACCCTCACCGCCCGGAGCGACGGGCCCGGGCGCGGCTCGGAGTTCACCGTCCGGCTGCCGGACCAGCGGGCTGCGCCCCGGCCTCCGGACCCGGCCGGGGGCGTGGCGCCCGCCGGCCCGCGGCGGATCCTGATCGTGGAGGACCTGGCCGACACCGCCACCACCCTGCAGCTCCTGCTGCAGCATCAGGGCCACGCCGTAGCCGTCGCCCCCGACGGGCGCGCCGCGCTGGAGGCGGCGGAGCGGTTCGACCCGGACATCGTCCTGTGCGATATCGGCCTGCCCGGCGGGCTCGACGGCTACGCCGTGGCCCGGGCCATGCGCGGCAGACCCCGGGGCCGGCGGGTGCACCTGATCGCCATGACCGGCTTCGGCACCCCGGAGGACAAGCGCCAGGCCGCCCAGGCCGGTTTCGACGCCCACCTGACCAAGCCGGTGGATCCGGCCGTGCTCGGGCCGATGCTCGCCGGTCCCGCCGGGATAGAATCGTAGGATGGCCAAAGCGAAGCGCAATCCGGAACTGAACCGACTCTACTTCGCGGTGGGCCTGGGCGTGCTCATCTGGGTGATCTTCCGCTGCTACCGGCTGCTGTCGGCCCAGGTGGAATCGGGCATCGACGCGCCCAGCCGCTGGGCGCTGCTGGCCCTGGGCCTGACCAACGTCCTGGCCATCGGCACGCTGCTGTTCATCGTCGCCCGCAGCCTGGCCAAGCTCTATTTCGAACGGCGCAGCGGCATCCTGGGGGCGCGCATCCGCACCCGGCTGGTGGTGGCGCTGTTCCTGGTGGGGATCTGCCCCAGCCTCATGCTGTTCCTCATGGGCCGCACCTTCATCCGCAAGAACGTGGACCGCTGGTTCCTGCCCGACACCCAGCAGGTGATCCAGGACGGCCGGATGGTCGCGGAGGCGTTCCGGGCCCAGCTGGACCTGCGGCTGAAGGCCGCGGCGGTCCAGGCGGCTCCGGAGGGGGACGACCTGGACGCCCGGCGGCGCGCCCTGGGCTTCGACCTGCTGGCCCGGGTCCGGCCGGCGGCCGCCCCCGGGCTGTCCATGGCCCCGGACCTGCCGCGGCCCAAGCTGGAGTTCCTGTCCGCGGGGGTGGACGCCCAGCTCACCGGACAGGGGGAGTGGCGCCTGGCGGCGGGGCCCGCCGACCGCAGCGGGGCCCGCCTGGTGGTGGGCACCTTCGTGCCCATGGAGACCCTGGACGCGATGGTGCACCTGGAGCGCCGCTACCAGGAGGCCTTCCAGATCACCTCCGGCCGGGAGACCCTGGAGACCCTGCCCCAGAGCACCTTCCTGTTCCTCACCCTGCTGACCCTGTTCGCCGCGGTGTGGACCGGCCTGGCCATCGCCCGCACCATCTCCGAGCCGGTGCGCAACCTGGCCCGGGCCGCCCAGCGGGTGGGCCGGGGCGACCTGGAGGTGTCGCTCCCGGAGCAGGGCGAGGACGAGCTGGCCCTGCTGTCCCGCAGCTTCAACGCCATGACCCGGGACCTGCTGCAGAGCCGGCAGGCCATCGAGGCCCAGAGCGAGCGGCTGGAGCGCAACCGGGCCTACCTGGACCAGCTGCTGGAGGCCCTGCCGGTGGGCATCCTCAGCTGGCAGGTGGGCGGCGGGCTGCGCACCTTCAACTCGGTGGCCCGGCGCTGGTTCGGGGTGGAGGCCTGGAACGCCTCCGAGGCCACCTGGACCGAGCTGGCCGGCCAGTCCCTCAGCGGGCGGCTGCCGGACCTGCTGCTCCAGGTGCGGGAGACCCGGCGGCCCATGTTCGAGGAGCTGCGCATCGGCGGGGAAGGGGAAGGGCGGCCGGTGCGGGCGGCGGTGATCCCGCTCACCGGCGGCGGCGAGCTGGCGGTGCTGGAGGACCTGTCCCAGCTGGCCCAGGCGGAGAAGCGGGCCGCGTGGCAGGAGGTGGCCCGGCGCATGGCCCACGAAGTGAAGAACCCGCTCACCCCGATCAAGCTCACCACCCAGCGCCTGCTGCGCCGGAGCCGGGAAGGGCGGCTGGACCTCCAGGCGGTGACCGAGGGGGCCGAGACCATCCTGGCGGAGGTGGCCAGCCTCACCCGCCTGGTGGACAGCTTCTCCCGCTTCGCCAAGCTGCCGGTGCCCCAGCCGCAGCCCCTGGACGCGGTGGAGCTGGTCCGGCACACCATGGCCCTGTACGTGCCCACCCATGCCCGGGTCGCCTGGGCGCTGGAGCTTCCGGACGCGCCGCTGGAGGCCTGCTGGGACCGGGACATGGTCAAGCGCGCCCTCATCAACATGGTGGACAACGCCCTGGGCGCCCTGGAAGGCGGGGGCGGCGAAGCGGAGCCCCGGATCCGGGTCTCGCTCCGCCAGGACGGGCCCGCCGCCCACCTGGAAGTGGAGGACAACGGCCCCGGGGTTCCGGAGGCCAGCCGGCCGCACCTGTTCGAGCCCTACTTCTCCACCAAGCAGCGGGGCACCGGACTGGGCCTGGCCATCGTGCGCCGGATCGCCGACGACCACGGCGGAGAGGCCCGCTACGAGCCGCTGGAGCCGGGCAGCCGGTTCAGCCTCACCCTGCCGCTGCGGGGGCTCGGAGTCTGATTCGCCATGGGGGGACCGCCCGCTCGCGCTGCTCGCTCTGCGTCCCCCCAAACCCCCACTCCCTACCCGGGCGGAGCCCGGACAGGGAGTCCATCTAGCTGGGAAGGTCCACTTCATACAGGGCGACGGCGGCCGGAAGCCCGGGGCCGTTGGCCGGGGACGCGGGCATGGGCAGCGGCCTGGCGTAGTGGAACCCGAGCCGGGCGAGCAGCGACACCGACCGGGCGTTGCCGGGCAGGGCGATGGCGCAGGCCCGGCGCAGGCCCAGGACCCGGCGGCCGTAGGCCAGCACGGCGGCGCAGGCCTCGAAGGCGTAGCCCCGGCCGCCGAATTCCGGCAGGAAGGCGTAGCCGAGGTCGATATCCTCCAGATGGTCGCGCTTGAGCAGGCCGCACAGGCCGATGGGCTGGAGCGTCGCCCCCAGCGCCACCAGGTACAGGCCGTGGCCCAGCGCCCGGTAGCTGCGCATGGGACCTTCGGCCAGGAAACGGACCGCCTGGGCCGGGGTCCGGACCCCCTTGTCCTCGATGTTCTCGATGAACGAAGGGTCGTTCAGGATCCGCACGATGAATGCGGCATCGTCAAGTTGGAGTTCCCTGATGACCAGGCGGTTCGTCTTGGTGATGAACATTGCAACAACCTCCTGGGAACATGGGCAAAATACAGGCCCCCACCGGGTTCGCATAAAACAATTGTATGTTCTTTCAATTTAGTATCTGAAAAAAAATTCATAAAATGCCCGGCTTGATTGAAAAAATCAAAAAAGCGAACATGGAGGCCGGGTTGGTGGCATGGATCCGGACTACCGAGAGAAGCTGACGCAGGTCCTGGACGAGCTCGGCCGCAGGTCCCGGGGCCGCAGCCTGGTCCCGGCCGCGCCGCTGGACGGCATGGCCGTCGAACGCCAGGGCCGGCGGCTGGTGAACTTCTCCGGCAACGACTACCTGGGCCTGGCCCGGGATCCCCGGCTGGCCGAGGCCGCCGCCCAGGCCGCCCGCCTGTGGGGGGTGGGCGCCACCGCCTCCCGCCTGGTGTGCGGGACCTTTCCGCTGCACCAGCGGCTGGAGGCCGCCCTGGCCGGGCTGAAAGGCACCGCGGCGGCCCTGGCCATGGGCTCCGGCTTCCAGACCAACGCCGGGGTGCTGGCCGCCCTGCTGGACCCGGAGGCGGCCGGCGGCGCCCCCCGGGTGTTCGCCGACCGGCTGGCCCACGCCTCCATGTACGAAGGGCTGCGGCTGGCCGGGGTCCGTCCGCTGCGGTTCCGCCACAACGACCTGGGCCACCTGGGCCAGCTGCTGGAGCGGCACGGCGGCCCCGGGTTCCGGCTGATCCTCAGCGAGAGCGTGTTCAGCATGGACGGCGACCGGGCCGACCTGCCCGGGCTGGCCGCCCTGGCCCGCGGCCACGGCGCCTTCCTGTACGTGGACGAGGCCCACGCCACCGGGGTGCTGGGCCCCGCCGGCGCCGGACTGTGCGCCGAGCCGGCGGTCCTGGGCCAGGTGGACCTGGTGATGGGCACTTTCGGCAAGGCCCTGGGCGGCTACGGCGCTTTCGTCGCCTGCGCCGACCTGCTCCGGCAGTGGCTGGTGAACCGCTGCCGCGGCTTCATCTACAGCACCGCCCTGGCGCCGCCGGCGGCGGCCGCGGCCCTGGCGGCGCTGGAACTGCTGCCCGGCCTGGACGCCCCCCGCGCCCGCCTCCTGCACAGCGCCGCCCGGGTGCGGGAGGCCCTGCGCAAGCTGGGGATCGACACCCTGGCCTCGGACACCCAGATCATTCCCGCCGTCCTGGGCGGCGACGCCGACACCCTCGCCGCCTCCCGGCTGCTGGAAGCCCGGGGCATCCTGGCCGTGGCCATCCGGCCGCCGACGGTGCCGCCGGGGACCGGCCGGCTGCGCCTGGCCCTGAGCGCCGCCCACAGCGACGCCGACCTGGACCAGCTGGTGCATGCCTTCCAGGCCCTGGGCCGGGCCGGCGCATGAGCATCCTGCTGGTGCACGGGTGGGGCTTCGACCCCGGCATCTGGGCGCCGCTGCGCTCGGCCCTGCCGGACCGGGACTGGCGCTGCGCGGACCTGGGCTACTTCGGCCCGGCCCGCACCCGGCTGCCGCCGCGCCTGGAACTGGTGGTGGGGCACTCCTTCGGCTGCCTCTGGGCCCTGCGGCATCCCGGGCTGGCCGGAGTGCCGCTGCTGGCGGTGAACGGCTTCACCCGCTTCGCCGCGGCACCGGACTTCCCCCACGGCACCCCGCCGCGGGTGCTGGCGCGCATGCTCACGCGGCTGGCCCAGGCGCCGGCGGAGGTGCTCCGGGACTTCCACCGCCGGTGCGGCACCGCGGTGCCCCCGGGCGAGCCCAGGCCGGCCCTGGGCGCCGACCTGGCGCGCATGGCCGGCGAGGACGCCCGGGCAGCAGCGGGCCCGGTCCTGGCCCTGGCCGCCGCGGACGATCCGCTGGTGTCCGTGGCCATGGCCCGGCAGTGCTTCCCCGGGACCCTCGCCCTGGTGCCGCACGGCGGCCATGTGCTGCCCCTGACCCGCCCCGGGGACCTGGCCCGGGCCATCCAGGCTTGGCTTGGATGAACGCCTGGAAGGACACCCTCGCGGGCCGCTTCGACCGGGCCGCCGCCACCTACGACGGGGCGGCCGGGCCCCAGCGGCGGATCGCCGAGGCCCTGGTGAAGCGGATCCTGGCCCTGCCCCTGGGGGCCGCCCCGGAGGTGCTGGAGATCGGCTGCGGCACCGGGTTCCTGGCCGATGCCCTGGGCCCCGGGCTGCCCGGCTGCCGCTGGCTCGCCACCGACCTGGCGCCGCGCATGCTGGAGGCCTGCGCCCGGCGGCTGGGCCCGGGGGTCCAGCTGAAGCTCATGGACGGGGAATGCCCGGACCTGGGGGACCGGCGCTTCGACCTGGTGGTCTCCAGCCTCGCCGTGCAGTGGTTCGGGGACCCGGCGGCCGGGATCCGGCGGCTGCACCGGCTGCTGCGGCCGGGCGGGATGCTGGCGGTCACCACCCTGGGCGCCGGCACCTTCGCCGAGTGGCGCACGGTGTGCCAAGCCGCCGGCATGGCCGCCGGCACCCCCCGGTACCCCACCGCCGAGGCCCTGGGCCGGGCCCTGGGGCCCGGGGCGCGGGTCCACCATGCGGCCTGGCCCATGCGCTACGGCGGCCTCAAGGCCTTCCTGGACCACCTGCGGCTCACCGGCGCCCGCGGCGCCGCCCCGGAGCGGCCGCCCATGCCCCCGGCGGCCCTGGGGCGGCTGCTCCGTTCCTGGGGCACGGCGCCGTTCCGCGCCACCTACGAGGTGCTGACCGTGATCTGGAGGGCGGAATGAAGGAGAGGGGCGTGTTCGTCACCGGCACCGACACCGACGCCGGCAAGACCGTCGTCGCCGCCGCCCTGGTGGCGGCCCTGGGGGCCCACTACTGGAAGCCGGTGCAGAGCGGCCTGGACGACCTGCCCGGGGGCGACACCGCCGTGGTGGCCGGGCTCACCGGCCACGCGCCCGGGGACTTCCCGCCCCCCGCCTACGGGTTCCGGGCCGCCCTGGCGCCGGACCAGGCCGCCGCCGCCGAAGACGCGCGCATCGACCCCGGCCGGATCCGGCTCCCGGACTGGGACCATCCGCTGGTGGTGGAGGGCGCCGGGGGGCTGATGGTGCCCCTGGACGACGCCACCCTGATGATCGACCTGGCCGGGCGCCTGGGCCTGCCGGTGGTGCTGGCGGCCCGCACCGGCCTGGGCACCATCAACCACACCCTGCTGTCCCTGGAGGCCCTGCTCCGGCGGGGGCTGCCGGTGGCCGGGGTGGTGTTCAGCGGCCCCGACCACCCCGCCAACGTCGACGCCGTCCGCCGGCTGGGCGGGGTCCCGGTGCTGGGCCGCATCCCCCTCCTGGTCCCCCTGACCCGGGCCGCCCTGGCCCAGGCCGCAACCCTGCTCGATCTCCAAGGCCTCTGATGGATCTCCCGACCCTGCTCGAACTGGACCAGGCCCTGGTCTGGCACCCCTTCACCCAGGCCCGCACCGCCCCGCCGGCCACGGCCATCCGTTCCGGCCGGGGCGCCGTGCTCACCGACTTCCAGGGCCGGGAGCTGCTGGACCTGGTCTCCTCCTGGTGGGTGACCCTGCACGGCCACGGCCACCCGGCCATCGCCCGGGCCATCGGCGAGCAGGCCGCGCGCCTGGAGCAGGTGATCTTCGCCGGGTGCACCCACGAGCCCGCGGTGGCCCTCTGCCAGAGGCTCACCGGCATCCTGCCCCGGGAGCTGCGCCGCTGCTTCTTCTCGGACAACGGCTCCACCGCGGTGGAGGTGGCCCTGAAGATGGCCCTGCAGGCCGGCAAGAACCGCGGCGAACCCGGGCGCACCCGGTTCCTGGCCTTCGCCGGGGGCTACCACGGCGACACCGTCGGCGCCATGTCCGCGGGGGTGTCCTCGGACTTCTTCGGGGCCTGGCGGGAGCTGCTGTTCCCGGTGGACGTGCTGCCGGTGGCCGACACCTGGCTGGGCGACGGGACCGTGGCGGCCCGGGAGGCCGCCGCCCTGGACCGCCTGGACCAGCACCTGGACCGGCACGGCGCCCGGACCAGCGCCGCCATCCTCGAGCCCCTGGTCCAGGGCGCCTGCGGCATGCGCATGCACCGGCCGGAATTCCTGCGCGGAGTGGTGGAACGGCTGCGGGCCAGGGGCGTGCTGGTGATCCTGGACGAGGTCATGACCGGCTTCGGCCGGCTGGGCCCGTTGTTCGGCTGCCTGGCGGCGGAGGTGTCGCCCGACTTCATCTGCCTGTCCAAGGGCCTCACCGGAGGTGCCCTGCCCATGAGCCTCACCGTGGCCACCGAGGCGGTCTACCAGACCTTCCTGGACGAGAGCATCCACAAGGCCTTCCTCCACGGCCACTCCTTCACCGCCAACCCTCTGGGCTGCGCCGCGGCCCTGGCCTCCCTGGACCTGCTGCTGGACCCGGCCTGCGCCGCCGCCCGGGCCCGCATCGAGCGACGCCACCGCACCCGGCTGGCCCCGCTGGTGGCCGCCAGCCCCGGGGCCGCCCGGCTGCGCATCCAGGGCACCATCGCGGCCTTCGAGGTGGCGGCCCCCGACCCGGCCTACGGCGCGGACGGCAGTGCCCGGATGCAGGCCTGGTTCCTGGACCGGGGGCTGCTGCTCAGGCCCCTGGGCAACACCCTGTACCTGCTGCCGCCGTACTGCATCACCGACGCCCAGCTGGACGCGGCCTACGCCGGCATCGCCGAAGGCCTGGAACGGCATTTTTCCGCATGAGCCCTGCCGTTTGATTGAATTTTTCATCAACAAAACCGAATCGCAAACAATTTACAGGGTCCACTCGGGCCGGTAACACCGATGGATTCAAATTCAACCAACGTTAATCCGGCACACAAAAGCGAACGCTTCCAGCGTTGGGGAGACCAGGGCGAACGGCAATCGTTCGCAAAAGTACTGACATGTAAATTCTGTCAGCACGTAATCTTATGTGCTGATTGCGTTAATTAACCCCCATACCTGGAGGTATAGGAAATGTCCGTCGACAAGAATGAAATTACAACAGCCAGCAGCTTCGAACGGCGCGAATTCATCAAGCGCGCCGCGGTCGGCGCGGGCGCCGTGGCGGTGGGGATGGTGGCGCTGGGATGCAGTTCCAGCAGCGGCACCGCCGCGCCCCTCGCTGCGACCGGCGTCCCGGCCGGCGTGCCCACGTCCAACGCCTGGAAGTTCGGCGTCATGGCCGACACCCAATGGATCGCGGCGGACGACGGCCTGAACCCCAACACTTCCGCGGTGGGCCTGTTTACGCAAATACAAGAGCAGTTCATCAATCACGGGGTCAAATTCGTGATCCAGGTGGGCGACCTCACCGACCAGGCCTTGACGACCACGCCCACCTCCGAACCGGGCTACGCCAATACGGTGGCCTCGACGGTGTGCGAAGACACCCGGGCCCTCTTCGCCCAGGCCCTCTACGCCGCCGGGATCGGGTTCTTCCCCCTCCGCGGCAACCACGACGACGCCGTGCCCCAGGAGTTCATCAACATCTTCCCCCAGACCCAGAACGGCAAGATGAACGTGACCCCCGCCGCGGTCTACAGCATCGCCAACCCCGACACCCGGCAGCCGTCCCCGACCGCGGCCGGCTCGTCCTTCACCATCGGCACCAACTTCGCCACCATCGGCAGTCCCACCAACTACACCGGCCTGTCCTACGGTTTCGATGTCAACAACGCCCGGTTCATCCTCCTCGACCAGTTCACCCCCAACAACACCCTGGCCGCGGGGAGTCCCGCCGGCCCGGACGGCAACGCCTACAACAAGGACACCACCGTCGCCCTGCAGCAGTCGCCCTGGCTCAACGGGGTCCTTGCCGGCAAGCCGGCCAACGGTCATGTGTTCCTGTTCAGCCACAAGGGCATCATCCTGCAGCAGCACGCCGACGTGCTGTTCGGCGAGTGCCCCGCGGACGCCCCGTTCCCCGCCGGCAACCCCACCTTCCCGGTGGCCGCCGGCGCGGCCAACATCTTCATCCGCAGCATGGTCGCCAACAACGCCAGGTACCTCTTCTGCGGCCACGACCACAACCATACCCGCTGCCAGGTGAACACTACCGACGCCGGCGCCGCCGCCAAGATCACCCAGGTCCTGTGCCAGTCGGTCAGCTCCAAGTTCTATACCCCCGACGAATTCAATTCCGCCGGCAACGGCAGCGTCCCCCCCGCGACGTCCAACGACGGGTTCTTCTGCGCCGGGAAGCGCCAGACCATGCTCAGCCAGGAACTCTACACCGCCGGCTTCTACATCGTCACGGTGGACGGAGCGAACGTGACCGTGGACTACTATTCCGCCCCGACCTTCCCCTACTACAACCTCCCCACCGAGAACGTCATCACCGAGACGCTGCCGCTCAACTTCAGCAAGCGGGAAACCTTCGGCTACAGCCTGATCGGCAAGGAGGTCCTGGTGCCCGGCGGCGGCAGCTACGCCGGGATCTCCGATACCGGTCCTTCCGGGACGGTGGCCACCATCAAGGCCGGGACCAACACCAACGAGAACACCGACCTGACCGGGCGCCGCTACCAGAACGCCGTGAACACCTGCTGGACCGCGGAAACCGCCACCACCGCCAGCGACATCCTCTGCCTGCTGGGCATGGAACGCACCATGGGCGTGCCCCAGACCGACCTCTTCGCCCTCTCCATGACCTACGACCACACCAAGGGCAGCAGCTTCATGCTGGCCACCCCCGACGCCAACGGCAACTGGACCAACGCCGTGAACCAGAACACCGGCGGCGCCACCCAGCTGGTGACCGGCCCCTGGGCGTCCACCTACGGGCTGGGCACCTACGGCATCGACACCACCGCCGGCACCGTCTGGGCCGTGCTCAACTTCAACGGCTACTTCGCCGCCGTGGCCCAATCCTAGACAACCTGTTCGTTTTCCGGGGGCTCCGGCCCCCCTTCGGAGACTCCCATGGGACTCGGAATCAAAGAAATGCTCCTCATCGGCATCGCCCTGCTGATCTTCTTCGGCCCCTCGAAGCTGCCCGAACTGGGCACCGCGTTCGGCAAGAGCATCCGCGAATTCAAGAAGGCCAGCAAGGAACTCACCGACGCCGTGTCGGAAGAGCCCACCCCCGAAAAGAAGTGAACCAGACCATGCGGGAAGTCTCCTAGATGGCCATCCTCCGCTCCAAATCCACCCGGATGACCGTCTGGGAACACCTGCAGGAACTGAGGACCAGGCTCGTGCACTCGGCCATCGCCGTGGTGGCCGCGTTCGCGGGCCTGTACATGTTCCGCTTCCACCTGTGGGCCTGGACCCAGAAGCCGTTCCTGGAGGCCATGGCGCGCCAGACCCGCGTGCCGGTGGCCCAGCTCCAGCCCTGGGCCTTCACCGACCTCATGGAGCCCTTCGTCAGCCTGATGCGGCTCACCTTCTGGGCCGCCGCCTTCCTGGCGGCGCCCTACCTGTTCTACCAGCTCTGGGCCTTCATCCGTCCGGCCCTGCACGACCGGGAACGGCGCATGGTCATCCCCTTCGTCCTGGTCACCAGCGCCATGTTCATCGGCGGCGCCGCCTTCGCCTACTGCGAGGCCTTCAAGTTCCTGGGCGACATCCTGTTCCAGGAGGCCACCCGGGCCGGCCTGCGCGCCAACATGCACATCGACAGCTACCTGGACCTGTTCCTGTACACCCTGCTCACCACCGGGATCATGTTCGAGATGCCGGTGCTGGCCTTCTTCCTGGCCAAGTTCCGGATCATCACCGTGCGCTGGCTGCTGAAGTTCTGGAGGCACTCCACCATCGTCATCCTGCTGGTGAGCGCCTTCCTCACCCCCGGCGACGTGGTGGCCACCATGGTCTTCTTCAGCGTGATCCTGGAGGCGCTCTACTTCGTCAGCGTGGCGGTGGTGTGGGTGGTGCAGCCGCGCAGCTAGCTCACCTTCGTCCAATGGTTCCGGATGGATCGGTGCATGGTTGCAAAGGCACTTGACGCGGAGATTGCGGATTCGGGTCGGAACCTTCAGCGCTCCAGGCTCGTTCTTGGCATTTGGGGTTGACAAGCGTCCGGGCGGAGGCACAATTGATACTGTAGTATCGATACCACGGTATCAATTGAAAGGGGGGCGGGCATGGCATACGGATACATGATCGGGAGCATTCCCATCACCACCGTACAGCGTCTGCCCAGCTACCTGAGGGTGGCGCGGGAGATGCGCCGCCAGGGGCGGGAGGTGGTCTCCAGCAACCGCCTGGGCGAGCTGCTCGGCCTGGAAGCGGTGCAGGTGCGCAAGGACTTCGGCTTCATCGGCATCACCGGCCTGCCCAAGTCGGGCTACCAGGTGGAGGAGCTGGTGCTGGCCATGGAGCACTGCCTGTGCTGGAACCGGGTCCGGGACGCGGTGCTGGTGGGCGTCGGCCACCTGGGCACCGCGCTGCTCGGCTACCGGGGCTTCAGCGCCCACGGGCTCGGCATCTGCGCCGCCTTCGATATCGACCCGGCCCTGGCCGGGAAGGTGGTGGGCGGCATCACCGTATCGCCCATGGACGACCTGGAGCCCGCGCTGCGGCGCCTGGAGGTGCCCATGGCCATCCTCACCGTGGCCCCGGAGGCCGCCCAGGAGGTCGCCCTGCGGCTGGCCCGGGCCGGCATCGAAGGCATCTGGAACTTCACCGGCTGCCCCCTGAACCTGCCGCCCCAGGTCATCGTCCAGGACCAGGACATCGCCATCGGCCTGGCGGTGCTCTCCGCCAAGCTCAGCGCCCGGGACCGCCAGGGCGCCGCCATTCCCCGGGGGGACGTCCCGGACTGACCCGGGCCCCCTCCCTCAACCCCATTCCAGCGAAAGGGCACCCCATGCCTGCAACCGAAGGTCTGTGCACCGATTCCATCGTCATCCCCGCCGCCGATCCCGTGGCCCAGCTCGACGCCATCGTGGCCAGGGCCAGGCGGGCCCAGGCCATCCTGGCCACCTATCTCCAGGACCGGGTGGACGAGATCTTCCGCTGCGCGGCCCTGGCCGCCGCCGACGCCCGCATCCCCCTGGCCCGGATGGCCGCGGAGGAGACCGGCATGGGCGTGGTGGAGGACAAGGTCCTGAAGAACCACTTCGCCTCGGAATACATCTACAACCGCTACAAGGACGAGAAGACCTGCGGCGAGCTGTCCCGGGACGACGCGGCCGGCATCATCACCATCGCCGAGCCCATCGGCCTCATCTGCGGCATCGTCCCCACCACCAACCCCACCTCCACCGCCATCTTCAAGGCCCTCATCTGCCTCAAGACCCGCAACGGCATCGTCTTCAGCCCCCACCCCCGGGCCCGGAAGTCCACCTGCGCGGCCGCCCGCATCGTGCTGGAGGCGGCGGTGGCCGCGGGCGCGCCGCCGGACATCATCGGCTGGATCGCGGAACCCACCGTGGAGCTGTCCAACCACCTGATGCGGCACCCGGACATCAACCTGATCCTGGCCACCGGCGGACCCGGCATGGTGAAGGCCGCCTATTCCTCGGGCAAGCCCGCCATCGGCGTGGGCGCCGGCAACACGCCGGTGGTCATCGACGAGACCGCGGACATCAAGCGGGCGGTGGCCTCCATCCTCATGTCCAAGACCTTCGACAACGGCGTCATCTGCGCCTCGGAGCAGTCGGTGATCATCGTCGACAGCGTCTACGCGGCGGTGCGGGAGCGCTTCATCGACCACGGCGGCCATGTGCTCTCCCCCGCCCAGTGCGACGCGGTGCGGGCCACCATCCTCAACGGCCAGGGCGGGCTCAACGCCGCCATCGTCGGCCAGTCCGCGGAGACCATCGCCGCCATGGCCGGCATCGAAGTGCCGGCCGGGACCAAGGTGCTCATCGGCGAAGTGACCTCGGTGGGCGCCGAGGAGGCCTTCGCCCACGAGAAGCTGTCGCCCACCCTGGCCATGTACCGCGCCGCGGACTTCGACGCGGCCGTGGCCATCGCCGAGGCCCTGGTGACCCTGGGCGGCATCGGCCACACCGCGGTGCTGTACACCGACCAGGACCTCCGGGGCGACCGCATCGCCCAGTTCGGCGCCCGCATGAAGACCGGCCGCATCCTCATTAACACCCCGTCCTCCCAGGGCGGCATCGGCGACCTCTACAACTTCAAGCTGGCCCCCTCGCTGACCCTGGGCTGCGGCTCCTGGGGCGGCAACTCCATCTCGGAGAACGTCGGGCCCCAGCACCTCCTGAACAAGAAGACCGTCGCCAAGAGGGCCGAGAACATGCTGTGGCACAAGCTTCCCAAGAGCATCTACTTCCGCCGGGGCTGCCTGCCCTTCGCCCTGGAGGAGCTGGCCGGCAAGAAGCGCGCCGCCATCATCACCGACAGCTACCTGTTCAGCCACGGCCGCGCCGACGAGGTGGTGCGGATCCTCAAGGGGCTGGGCCTGGAGGTGGAGGTGTTCCACGAGGTGGAGGCCGACCCCACCCTGGCGGTGGTGCGCAAGGGCGCCGCCATGCTGCAGGGCTTCAAGCCCGACGTCATCGTCGCCCTGGGCGGCGGCTCGCCCATGGACGCCGCCAAGATCATGTGGGTGATGTACGAGCACCCCGAAGTGGCGTTCGCGGACCTGGCCCTGCGCTTCATGGACATCCGCAAGCGCATCTGCACCTTCCCGAAGATGGGCCTGAAGGCCTCCCTGGTGGCCATCCCCACCACCTCCGGCACCGGCTCGGAAGTGACCCCGTTCGCGGTGGTGACCGACGGGGAAACCGGCGTCAAGTATCCCATCGCCGACTACGAGCTCACCCCCGGCATGGCCATCATCGACTCGAACCTGGTCATGGACCTGCCCAAGGCCCTCACCGCCTTCGGCGGCATCGACGCGGTCACCCACGCCCTGGAGGCCTACGTCTCGGTGCTGGCCAACGAGTACTCGGATCCCCAGGCGCTCCAGGCCCTCAAGCTGCTCCAGGAGCACCTGCCCTCGGCCTACCGCAACGGCGCCCGGGACCCCAAGGCGCGGGAGCAGGTGCACAACGCCGCCACCATCGCCGGCATCGCCTTCGGCAACGCCTTCCTGGGGGTCTGCCACTCCATGGCGCACAAGCTGGGCGCCGAGTTCCACCTGGCCCACGGCCTGGCCAACGCCCTGCTGATCACCAACGTGATCCGCTACAACGCCACGGACAACCCGGCCAAGCAGGCCGCGTTCAGCCAGTACGACCGGCCCCAGGCCCGCTGCCGCTACGCCGACATCGCCCGCCACCTGGACCTGCCCGGGGACACCACGGACCAGCGGGTGGCCAGCCTCATCGCCTGGGTGGAGGAGCTGAAGTCCATCCTCGGCATCCCCGCCTCCATCCGCGAGGCGGGCGTGCCGGAGCAGGCCTTCCTGGACCGGCTGGACCACCTGGCCGAGCAGGCCTTCGACGACCAGTGCACCGGCGCCAACCCCCGCTACCCGCTCATCGCCGAGCTGCGCCAGCTCCTCCTGGACGCCTACTACGGCCGTCCCTACCTGAACGCCTGAAGGAGCCCGCCATGGACGACGCCACCACCCTCACCATCTGCCTGGGCAGCTCCTGCTTCGCCCGGGGCAACGAGGAGAACCTGCCCCGGATCCAGGCCTACCTCCAGGACCAGGGCCTGGAAGGCCGGGTCGCCCTCAAGGGCAGCCGGTGCGAGGGCCGCTGCCAGCAGGGGCCGAACCTGAGGGTGGGCGACGCCTTCCTGGAGGACCTGCGGCCGGCCACCCTGGTGGAGCGGCTGGAGCGGGCGCTGTGAGGCCCGGCCCGGTCTATTCCGAGCAGGCCCAGTGCCAGGACTGCTACAAGTGCGTCCGGGCCTGCCCGGTGAAGGCCATCCGGGTGAGCTCGGGCCACGCGGTGGTGATGCCCGAGCGCTGCGTGGCCTGCGGCGCCTGCGTGGCGGCCTGCCCCAGCGGGGCCAAGCGGGTCCGGGACGACGTGCCCCGGGTGGAGGCCCTGCTCCGCGCCGGGCGGCAGGCGGTGGTCTCCCTGGCGCCCTCGTACCTGAGCGAATTCGAGGACCTGGAGCCGCCCAGGCTCATCGCCGCCCTGAAGGGCCTGGGCTTCATGGGGGTGAGCGAGACCGCCCTGGGGGCCCAGCAGGTCTCGGCCCGCCTGGCCCAGGGCCTGGACGCCGGCACCGGCCGGACCTGGATCTCCACCGCCTGCCCGGCGGCGGTGGACTTCGTGCGCACCTACCTGCCCGGGCGCATCGGCAACCTCACCCCGCTGGATTCGCCCCTGCTGGCCCATGCCCGGCTGCTGCGGGAGCGCCTGGGCGGGGACCCCGCGGTGGTCTTCATCGGCCCCTGCATCGCCAAGAAGCAGGAGGCCGAGGCCGCCCCGGTGCTGGAGGCCGCCCTGACCTTCGAGGACCTCCGGGCCTGGCTGGACCGGGCCGGCATCGACCCGGCCCGGCTTGAGCCCGGGCCCGAGGACCGTTTCCTGCTGGGCCCCGCCGCCGAAGGGTCGTTCTACCCGGTGGAAGGCGGCATGGCCCGGGCCACCGCCCTCAGCATGACCGGCGACCACACCCGGTTCGTCACCCTCTGCGGCCTGGAGGCCATCCGCCGCGGCCTCGGCGACCTGCCGGACCCGGGCGCCGGCAACCTGTTCCTGGAGCTGCTGGCCTGCGAAGGGGGCTGCGTCTGCGGCCCCAAGGCCGCCCGGCGCTCCCCGGTGCGGGCCCGGATGCGCATCCTGGACCAGGCCGGGCCCGAACCGGGGGGCTATCCCCGGCTGCCGGAGCTGGACCTGGGCCGCAGGTTCCGGCCGCGCATCCCGGCGGAACCGCCGGTCCCGGAGGCCCGGCTGGCCGAGGCCCTGCGCCGGCTGGGCAAGCGCGGCCCCGGGGACGAGCTGAACTGCGGCGCCTGCGGCTACGACACCTGCCGCGACCTGGCCGGGGCCATCCTCGGCGACCGTGCGGAAGTGCGCATGTGCGTCTCCAACCTGCGCAACCTGGCGGAGAAGAAGGCCAACGCCCTGCTGCGGACCCTGCCGTTCGGGGTGGTGATCGTGGACGAGGACCTGCGCATCATCGAGAGCAGCGAGGCCTTCGTGCGCATGCTGGGGGAGGAGGCCCTGCTGGTGCACGACTCCCGGCCCGGGCTGGCCGGCGCCAGCCTGGACAAGTTCCTGGCCTTCGGCGACCGGTTCCGCGCGGTGCTGGCGGGGGGCGACGAGATCCTCCGGCAGAACTTCGCCCACGGCGGCCGGACCCTCAGCACCACCATCTTCGCGGTGGAGCCGGGCCGGGTGGCGGGGGCCCTGCTGCTGGACGTGACCGAGACCGAGACCCGGCAGCAGGAGATCATCGGCAAGGCCGAGCAGGTGATCCAGAACATGCTGGGCAACGCCCAGGAGATCGCCTTCAGCCTGGGCCGCAACGCCGCCCGCTCCGAGGGCATCCTCAATTCCATCATCGCCGAGTTCCGCGGCCCGGACCGGAGCGGCCATGGCGCCTGAGGACGCAAGGGACGCGGCTCCGCGCTTCATCGAGGTGGACCACTGCCAGCTGCCCTGCGGCGGCGAGCACCTGGCCGGCGACCTGTTCCATTCCCGCAGCCTGGAGGACGGCCAGCGGGTGGTCTCGGTGCTGGCGGACGGCCTCAGCAGCGGGGTGGAAGCCGCGGTGCTGGCCTCGGTCACCGCCTCCATGGCCCTGGAATACGTGGAATGGAACATCGACACCGCCCAGGCCGCCGGCATCCTCCTGGATTCCCTGCCGGTGGACCCCCGGCGCCACATCAGCTACTCCACCTTCACCCTGGTGGACGCGCGGCGGGACGGCCGGACCCGGGTGTTCGAGCACGGCAACCCGCCCTTCCTGCTCATCCGCGACGGCGCCCTGGTGCCCCCGGCCGAGCTGGGCCAGCGAGTGCACACCCACGCCCGCTGGGGCAACCGGAGCCTGCGGGTGTGCGAGTTCCGCAGCCGGATCGGCGACCGGATCCTGCTCTGTTCGGACGGCGTCACCCAGTCCGGCATGGGCTCCGCGGCGCATCCCCTGGGCTGGGGCGAGGCGGCCGCCGCCGGCTTCGCCCTGGCCCAGCTGGCCCGGGACCCGGAGCTCTCCTGCCGCCGGCTCAGCGAGCTGCTGGTGGACCGGGCCCTGGGCAACGACGGCGACACCGCCGGGGACGACATCACCTGCGGCATCATCCACCTGCGCCGGCCCCGGACGCTGTACCTGCTCACCGGCCCTCCCTTCGACCCGCGCCGGGACCGGGAGTTCGCCGCCCTGGCCCTGGTCCCGGACGTGCGCAAGGTGGTGTCCGGGGGCACCACCTCCAACATCCTGGCCCGGGAGCTGCACCGCGAGGTGGAGATGGACCTGTCCCTGCACGACCGGGAGGTGCCGGCGCCGTCCTCCATGCCCGGGGTGGAGCTGGTCACCGAAGGCTGCCTGACCCTGGCCAAGGCGGCCCAGTACCTGGAGGCGGGCCTTCCGCCCCGCGGCAACGCCGCCTCGCGCATGGTGGAGCTGCTGCTGGAGAGCGACATCATCCACTTCCAGGTGGGCACGGCGGTGAACGTGGCGCACCAGGACCCGGCCCTGCCGGTGGAGCTGGACATCCGCCGCAACGTCATCCGGCGCATCGCCGTCCTGCTGGAGCAGAAGCACCTCAAGCGGACCCTCACCACCTACTACTGACCTGGAGCGAACATGGACACTGTCACGGTCACCATCTGCGCCGGCACCGCCTGCGTGGTCATGGACGGCTCCCGGCTGATGCTGCTGGAGGAGCAGCTGCCCCCCCATCTCAAGGGCCGGGTGAAGCTCCGGGGCGAGCGCTGCCTGGAGCTGTGCCACCGCCAGGGCGCCGCCCTGGCGCCGCACGTGCTGGTCCAGGGCGAGCCCATGGACCAGGCCAGCTTCGAGCGCATCGCCGCGCGGATCGAAGCCCTGCTCGCGGCAGGCAGCTGACGTGGCGCGCGACACCAACGCCACCCGGATCCGGAGGGAGCTGCTGATCCGGCTGTCCCGGGCGATCTTCCGGGGCGAGCTGCCGGAGCGCGCGGACCGCATCCCCCTGGAGATGCTCCCCCGGGACGGACGGGGCCACGGGCTGCGCTGCTGCATCCACCGGGAGCGGGCCATCCTCCGCTACCGGGCCATGGCGGTGCTGGGCTTCAGCGTCCAGGACGAGCGCGACGAGCTGAAGCCGCTGGCCGAGTACGCCCGGGAGGCCCTGGCCCGCAAGCGGCGCGATCCGCGCCTGCTGACGGTGCTCGAGGACGCCTGCAGCGCCTGCGTGCGCAGCGCCTTCTTCGTCAGCAACGCCTGCCGGGGCTGCATGGCCCAGGGCTGCGCGCTCAACTGCCCGAAGCAGGCGATCCGCATGGAGCAGGGCCACGCGGTGATCGACCCCGAGCTCTGCGTGAACTGCGGGCGCTGCCAGGACCAGTGCCCCTTCAACGCCATCCTGCGGGTGCCCATCCCCTGCGAGGAGGCCTGCCCGGCCGAGGCCATCGGCCGGGCCGCCTCGGGCAAGCAGGAGATCGACCCCGCGCGCTGCATCGCCTGCGGCAAGTGCATGCAGGCCTGCCCCTTCGCCGCCATCGCCGAGCAGTCGGAGCTGGTGGAGGTGCTCGCCGCCCTGGCGGCGGGGCAGCCGCGGGTGGCCCTGTTCGCCCCGGCCCTGGCGGCCCAGTTCCAGGCGCCCCTGGAGCAGCTGGTGGGCGCGCTGCGCCGGCTGGGCTTTTGCGCCGTGGTGGAAGTGGCCGCGGGGGCCGACCGGGCCGCGGCGGCGGAGGCCCGGGAACTGGAGGAGCGGCTGGAGGCCGGCGACCCCTTCATGACCAGCAGCTGCTGCCCCGCCTACACCGGGCTGGTGGCCGCGCGCCTGCCGGCGCTGCGGCCGCGGGTGTCCGGCACGCCCACGCCGCTGGCCTACGCCGCGGCCATGGCCGCTTCGCAGTTCCCGGGGGTGCCGCGGGTGTTCATCAGCCCGTGCCTGGCCAAGCGGCGGGAGGCCCTGGGCGGCTGCGTGGAGCACGTCCTCACCTTCGAGGAGCTGGGCGCCGCGCTGGTGGCCCGGGAGATCGACGTGGACGCCTGCGCGGCCGGCCCGGCCGACCTCCCGGCCAGCGCCGCCGGGAGGTGCTTCGCCGCCGCGGGCGGGGTGGCCGCGGCCGTGGGCGCCGGGGGCGGGGCCGCAACCGAGTCGCTGTCCGGGCTGGGGCCGGAAACCCTGCGCCGGCTCCGGCTCTATGCCGCCGGCAAGGGGCCGGCCCGGTTCCTGGAGGTCATGGCCTGCGAGGGAGGCTGCATCGCCGGGCCCTGCACCCTGGCGGATCCGCGGGTGGCCAGGCGGCGGGTGGGCACCTGGTCAGGGGGCGGGTGACGGTTCCGGCTCGACCCGGATGGAGACCTCCGCCCGGATGTTCGGGTCGGCGCCGTCGGCGGCCACGAGCAGCGCCCCGGTGCGGGCGTCCACCAGGCAGTCCCAGAGGCCCTGCCCCGGATCCTGTTCCGCCACCTCGGTGCGGACCAGCCAGGCCAGGCGGTGGCCCTCCAGCACCCGCACCGCGTCCTCGGCGTTCAGGGGCCGGCCCGCGGGGCGTTCCGGGACGAAGCTGCGGTAGACCGGAAAGATGACCTCCTCGCAGCGGTGGAACACGGCCTTGGCTCCCGCAGGGCCCAGTTCCCGGCGGAGGGCCTGCCGGGCCTGCTCCGGGTCCAGTTTCGGAACCAGCTTCAGGCGGATGGGCAGGGGGCGCAGCAGGGACGTCCCTGGCGCTGCGTCCTCGGCCATGGCCAGGTCCGGCGAAGGGGCCGGGTCCGGGAGCCGCCGGCCCTGGGGGTCCAGGTGGATGATCGCCTCGGAGCCCCAGACCCGGATGCCCCGGAAGTAGTGGACGAGCCGGGTGTGCCTTTCGTGCAGCTGGTCGGTGAAGCTGAGCCGGGGGACCAGGGTGTGCCCGGGCTGGAGCTCCAGGGGGGCGGAGGACGGGAACAGGCGCGAGGAGCAGCCGAGCAGGCCGACAAAGGCCCGCAAGGTCCACTGGAGGCTGAGGTTGGAGGGGCGCGCCATGGTGGATTCCGGAAAACGTGGTTCTGGCTACTCAATATATACAAATTATTAATTTCAGCTACCCGCTCCGGTCCGACATCAGAACACCTTCGAAATGAAGGAGATAGCCATTCATACCGGAGGATCCGGCCCGGGCGCCGCTCCGGCTCGATCAACGCAAACGCAAATAATGTAGAGGTTAGCCCATGGCACGGAACCTGCACCGGCCGGGAGGTCATCCCACCCTCCGCCTCAGGAATCTCCCATGCCCCTATTCCGCCGCCACCATTCCGACCCGGACCGCAGGACCAGCCTGCCCAGGGCCCTCCTCGGGCTCGCCTTCGCCCTCTGCTGCGCCGGCGGCCGCCTCCAGGCGCAGGAGCTGGACGCGCTCTACGGGGCCATGCGCACGGAAGGGCCGGCCCAGTCCAGCTACAGCTACGAGGTGGACTACCGGCAGGACTTCTACCGGAACTTCGCGGCGTCCGTGGGCTACCTCAACGAAGGCCACGTGCCGGGCCACCACCGGGACGGCACCTCCCTGGAGGCCTGGGCCCGGCTGCCCCTGGCCCAGGACCGGGTCTCCCTGTCCCTGGGCGCCGGGGCCTACTACTTCTACGACACCGAGCGGGCGCCGGGCGGGGGCTCCGCCGACGTCCACGGCACCGCGCCCATCGTCAGCTTCGCCGCCACCGGCTACCTTTCGGACCGGTGGTTCTGCCGGGCCACGCTCAACCGCATCACCCCGTCCAACGACACCAAGGTGACCACCGCGGCCGTGGGGGTCGGCTTCTGGTTCGGCCAGGACGGGAAGCCCACCCCGGGCGCGCTGGGCGACGCCCCGGACGAGCGGCACTTCGTGTCCGGGGACGAGGTGACGCTGTTCGGCGGCCAGAGCGTGGTGAACACCTTCTTCAGCCCCGAGGGCCGGGCCTACGCCCTGGAGTACCGCCGGGGCGTCCTGGCCCACGTGGACTGGACCGCCAGCCTGATCTACGAGGGCAACCCGGAGATCATCCGCCGCTCCGGCATCGCCACCCAGGCCTGGGCCGTCAACACCTTCTTCGATGACCGGGTGACCGTGGGCATCGGCCTCGGGCCCTACGTCTACATCGACCGCAAGCATCCGGCGGCGGACGGCGGCGGCACTGCGGCCATCGCCCCCCTGGGCTCCCTGAGCCTGTCCACCCGGCTTTCGGGCCACTGGGCCGCCCACCTGATGGTGGACCGGGTCACCAGCAACAACGACCGCGACGCCGACATCTTCCTCGCGGGGCTGGGCTACCGCTGGGAGCGCTGAAGCGCCGGGCCGGCATCAGGCCGGCTCACCAGGAACCCGAGCACCAGGCCGGCGCCCACCAGCCCCAGCCCGGTGAGCCTGCCGGTGGAAAGCCAGGACAGGCCCAGCCAGAAGCCCCGGTCCAGGTCGCCCCGCCAGGTCTCCGCCAGGAAGCGGGTGGCCCCCTCCAGCACCAGGAACAGGGCCGCCAGCTGGCCCGGGGCGCGCCGCAGCCGCCGGCACCCCAGCAGCGCCAGCAGGATCGCGAAGTGGAACCCGCTCATGTAGAGCTGCACCGGGTGCAGCGGGACGCCCAGCGGCGTGCCCGACATGAGCTGGGCCTGGGGGTCGCGGAACACCACGGCCCAGGGCAGGCTGGAGGGGGTGCCGTAGCTGTCCCCGGAGGAGAAGCAGCCCAGCCGGCCGATGGCCTGGCCCAGGGCCAGGGGCGCCACCAGCAGGTCCAGGGTGCGCAGCCGGGGCAGCCGCAGCCGCCGGGCCTTCCAGAGGAACACCAGGCCGCCCAGGAGCAGGCCGCCGTGCACCGCGCCCCCGGCCCGCAGGGTCTCCAGGCTGAAGATTCCGGACCAGGGCGTGCCGTTGACCACGTCCACCACCGCCTGCAGCAGCTTGGAGCCGATCACGCCGGCCAGGAGCACGGTGAGGCAGAGCTCGGTGACCGCCTCGCCGTCCAGTCCCTCCTGGCGGGCGTGGCGCCGGGCCAGGGCCAGGGCCAGCAGGAAGCCGGCCGCCACCAGGAGGCCGTAGGTGCCGACGGTGAAGCTGCCGAGGTGGAACAGGACTGGGTGCATGGGCTCTCCTGGATCCCAATCTAGAGCCTGCCGGCGCCCCGGGCGAGCCCGGAAGCCCCCGCTCTAAGCCGCCTCTAAGGTTGGGCGGCGGGCGGCAGGGTGACCGTGAACAGGGCGCCGCCCCCGGGGTGGTTGGCGGCGGTGATGGTGCCCCCGTGGGCGGCCGCGATCCAGGCGGCGATGGCCAGGCCCAGGCCGGACCCGGGCCTGGAGCCGCGGGTGCGGGCCTGATCCGCCTGGAAGAACCGTTCGAACACCCGCTCCAGGCTCGCTTCCGGAATGCCCGGGCCGGTGTCCCGCACGGTGAGCCGCACCGCGGGACCGGAGGACACCGCCAGCTCCACCCGGCCGCCGGCCGGGGTGAACTTGAGGGCGTTGTCCAGCAGGTTGCCCACCAGTTGGCAGAGCCAGCGTTCGTCCCCGGCCACCGGGGCCGGGTCCGCGCCCGCCACGCTCAGCGCCACGCCCTGCTCCTGGGCCCGGGCCTGGCAGGTCTCGGCCAGGGCCTGGACCAGGCGGTCCAGGCGCAGGGGCACCCGCTCCATGGCCAGGCGCCCGTTGTCGGCCCGGGCCAGCAGCAGGAGGTCCTCGACGATGCCGCGCAGCCGGTCCACGTCCTCGCCCAGGCTTTCCATGGCCGCGCGCTGTTCCGCCACCGTCCGCGGCTGCCCCAGCACCACGTCCAGGGTGCTGCGCATGGTGGCGAGGGGATTGCGCAGCTCGTGGGAGGCATCGGCGGTGAAGCGCTTCATGGCCTGGAAGGAACCCTCCAGGCGCCCGATCATGCGGTTCAGGGTGTCCACCAGCCGCCCGATCTCGTCTTCCACCCCCGGATGGGGCAGGCGCCGGTTCAGCTTGCTCGCCTCGATCTCCCGGGCCATTCGGGCGATGCGGTCCACCGGCGCCAGGGCCCGGCCGGACAGCCAGAAGCCGCCCAGGGCCGAGCCTGCGACGCCCGCCGGGATCAGCAGCAGCATGGCGAACCGCAGGTGCATCAGCGTGTCCTGGACTTCGGCCAGGTCCTCCATGATCCGGATGACGCCGCGGCGCCCGCTCCGGGCCTGGTAGGGCTGGGACAGGATGCGCCAGAGCCTGCCGTTGGCCCGGCAGGTCCGGAACTCCGGCGCCGGGGCGTCCTGCCAGCCCAGGGCGGCCACCGTCGGCGCCAGGGGATTCGCCTTCATTTCCGGCGACCGGTAGTAGATCTCGTGCCGGCCGTTGAACTCGTGCAGCAGGATGATCCGGCCCAGGTGGTCCAGGGTCTCGAGCTGGCCGGGGGTGAGGATGTGGCAGTCGGCCTGGTCCTGGAGCAGGAACTGCACCTGGGCGGCCTGGTCCCGGAGCATGCCGTCGTGGTGGCGCAGCAGGCGGTGCCGGACAATCCCGTACATCAGCGACGCGAAGACCAGCATCACCAGCGCCAGGGTGGCGCAGTACCAGACCGTGAGCCGGAACCGGAGGGTGCGGGGGAAGGGGATCATGCCTTCTCCCCCAGCAGGTAGCCGCTGCCCCGCACGGTGTGGATCAGCTTGCCGGCGAAGGGCTGGTCCACCTTGCGCCGCAGGTAGTTGATGTAGACCTCCACCACGTTCGAGTTGCCGTCGAAGTCGTAGCCCGCGTCCCACACCTGGTCCAGGATCATGGCCCGGGTCACCACCGTGTCCCTGCGGCGCATGAGGAATTCCAGCAGGGCGAACTCCCGGGCGGTGAGCTCGATGGCCAGTCCGGCCCGGCGCGCCTCCCGCTTCTGGGGATTCAGCTCCAGGTCCGCCACCTTGAGCGTGGTCTGCGGCTCCACCAGGGGCCGGCGGGTGATGGCCCGCAGCCTGGCCAGCAGCTCCTTGAAGGCGAAGGGCTTGGGCAGGTAGTCGTCGGCCCCAAGGTCCAGCCCGCGCACCCGGTCCTCCACCCCGCTGCGGGCGGTGAGCATGAGCACGGGGGTCTTGTCGCCGGCCGCGCGCAGCTCCTGCAGCACCTGGAAGCCGTCCTTCTTCGGCAGCATCACGTCGAGGATGACCGCGTCGTAGGGGTTCTCCGCCGCCGCCCGCAGGCCGGCGGCGCCGTCCCGGGCCACGTCCACGGCCATGCCCTGCTCCTTCAGCCCCTGGAGCAGGATGTTGGACAGCTTGATCTCGTCCTCGACGATGAGGATCTTCATCGGGCCACCCCGTGCCGGCGCGCCATCCTTAGAGCGGCCTTAGAGCGGAGCCCGGACTGCTTGCCGCTCCCGGCGGCGGGTCTAACCTTGTCTTCGAGGCCGATGCCGCGATCACCACCGCGGCGGGTCGCCCAGGACCACCGGCAGCGCCGGCGCAACGCAACTCCACCCCGGGCGGCAGTCCGGATTCCCGACTGCCCCTCTTTTCCTGAAGGAAATGCCATGTTCGCTCTCATTCTCGCCACCACCCTCGCCACCGCCCCCGCCCCCGCCAAACCGGCGATGCCCTGCGCCCAGAGCAGCGCCTGCACGGTCCAGGCCGAAGCCCAGTGCCCGATGGCCCACGCCCAGGTCCGGGCCGCCGACCCGAGCAAGGACCGGTTCCAGGGACGCCACTGATCCGCTTCCGCAGCACCAACCCTCCTGCCAAAGCCCGGCTCGCGCCGGGCTTTGGTTTGTACGGTCCGCCTATTTGGCATTCCTGGGGGTGCCGTCGGCCTTGAGGAACTTGTCCGGGGTGGCCTTGAGCTGCTCGGGGCAGCCCATGCAGCAGACCCGGTACTCCCGGTTGTTCACCACCACCGTCTTGCTCTTGGCGTTGACCGGGTTGCCCAGCACCGGGCAGAGGGTGTTGGTGGCGGGTTTGGGGGCGGCCGCGGCGATGACGGCGAGGGCGAGGATGAGGAAGGCTTTGCGCATGGTGGTTCCTTGCAAAAAGGGCGGCGATCGGGAAAACCGGAGGACCGGGGCCGCGGTCCGGCCCTCCGGGAGGGATCAGACGGGTTGCAGCGGTCCGGTGACGGGTCCTTGGGTCACTTCATGGCGTTTCCACAGGTAGTACACGGCGGGGTAGACCATCAGCTCCAGGATGAAGCTGGTGGCGAGGCCGCCCACCATCGGCGCGGCGATTCGCTTCATCACGTCGGCCCCGGTGCCGGTGGACCACATGATCGGCAGCAGCCCCATGAACGCGGCGCAGACGGTCATGGCCTTGGGCCGCACCCGCTTCACCGCGCCGTGGATGATGGCCTCCACCAGGTCGCCGGTGGTGTTGAGCCGCCCGGCGGCCCGGAACTCGTCGTGGGACAGGTCCAGGAACAGGAGCATGAACACCCCGGTCTCCGCGTCCAGCCCCAGCAGGGCGATGAGGCCCACCCAGACGGCGATGGACATGTTGTAGCCCAGGATCCACATGAGCCAGAAGGCGCCCACGGCAGAGAACGGCACCGCCAGCATCACCAGCCCGGCCTTGAAGCCGCTCTTGGTGTTGGCGTACAGCAGCCCGAAGATCAGCACCAGGGTGATGGGCATGATCAGCTTCAGCCG
>Ga0181516_10000482_pt1 | contig 36905 bp, 38 predicted proteins | sample PEATcosm2014_Bin_25_FD_121104 | JGI IMG/M metagenome (GOLD analysis project Ga0181516, IMG submission 121104) | Peatland microbial communities from MTU Mesocosm Facility, Houghton, MI, USA - PEATcosm2014_Bin01_10_metaG | ecosystem: Environmental > Terrestrial > Soil > Wetlands > Peat | place... | reverse complement strand
GGCGTCGACAGCACCGCGTCGGCCGGCGAGGCGGGCGTCCAGTCGGCTCCCGACCACGCCAGCGCCGTGGCGCCCGCAGGTGCCCCGAGGGTTGCCACCGGCGCGTTGGTCCCGCCCAGGGCCAGGGCGTTCCACGGTCCTCCCCGGGCCGCCAGCTCCCGCCCGAGCCGAAGGCCGCGCTGGGCGTCCCACACCTGGGCACCCCAGCCCCCGTCGGTCAGCCAACCCAGCCACAGCGCGCCTCCGGCGCCCACCTGAGCCGCCAGGCCCGGTCCCCCCGTCGCGGGGGGCAGTTCGAGCCGCTTGGTCAGCGGCGACGAAACCTCGGGTCCCGTGGTGAGCCCCTGTTTGAGCGAATCCTTGAGGTCGGCGAAGGCCAGCGACCTGAGCCTCAGGATCACCGTATCGTTGACGGTGAGGGTGGGGCGCACCCGCCAGGAGTCCCCCGCCCGCGGGCTCAGGTCGACCCAGCCATCGAGGGAGCCCCTCAGGTTGCGGTTGGTTCCCGACGCCGTCCACGGCGAGTCGGGGCTCTTGCGCTCGAGGGTAACCTCGACCGGGTCGCTTCCGAGCGTGGTCGCCTCGAGGCGGTAGCGTCCCTCCGGAAGTGCGCCCAGCAGGACCGGCTGCGTCCAGGGCGGCGGAAGGGTCAGCTCGGTTTCGGGGTCGAGGGTCTGGGCGGAGAGCGGGGCCGCCAGCACCAGCGCCGCGAATACAACAGACAGAGTTTGGAGTTTCATCGATGGCCTCCCGTGGCTTCCTTGATCAGCTCCCGGGCCGCGGCCCGGTGTTCGTCGGCGGCCCTCATCCAGGCCGCCAGGTCCGTGGTTTCGAACCCCGGCTTGGCCCTCACCGCCAGCGGCCGGCTCAGGCCCGTTCGGTCGAGCAGGTGCTCGCCCACCTTCTTCCAGCGCTCCAGGGCCGGCCAGGGCAGAGGGTCCTCGAAGGGTTCCAGGGCCCGCCTCGTCCACAACTTCTTGTCGTAGGGCTCCAGGTTGAGGGTCAGAATGAACTCAATGGCCCTGTCCTCAACCGACTCGCGTCCCCGGCCCGCCGACACCAGCGCCGCCAGCTCGGCGGCGACATCGGCCTCGTCCCCGAAGCCCCGGCCCCGGAACGTGCACAAATATCTGTACAGCTTGCGGGCGCAGGCGGCAAACCGGCCGAAGTTCACGACTGACGGTTCTTTCAACCGGGGGTCGCTCCACTCGGCCAGCCAAAGGTCGGGGGCCCACCCGGCCTGGGCGTGTCCGGGGCTGGGCAGGCGGTTGCTGGGGTCGAGGCGGTTCCACTCCTCGTTGCGCGCCGTGAAGTTCTGGTGAGCCCAGGTGTCGCTGTAGGTGTGCAGGGCCAGGCCGATGCGGTGGAGGCTTCCAGTCCGCAGGGCACCGATCAGCAGCGCCTTGGCCGGGGCCGAGTCAGGGCGCACGTCCCACACCGAGTGCCTGCCGTCGGCCCGGGGCGAAGGGCCCGTGAACTGGCCCCCCGGCAGAAAGTGGAAGGAGGCCAGCACGTCGAAGATTGTCGAAGGGTCCCAAAACGAGAAGTTCTGCGTGGGCGCGCTGAACAACGTGGCCGCGCCGGTCTGGATCTCCAGCGGGCGGTAGTGGTCGTCGACGTACTGGCCGGCGTACGCCAGGGTCGTCGCCTCGTCGAGGGAAAACCCCGCCTTGACGGCGAGGAACGCGGTACTGTAGTAATGGAACTCAACATTCATGATCACCTACGCCTTGCCGACCGTCGTCCGCGGTCTGATCTTCGACATGGACCTGACCCTCTACCGTCATGAAGCATACTACGCTTCCCAAATCCGCAATCAAGTCGTCCTTCTTGCCGCCGACCTGGGCGTGGGCGTGGACGCCCTCGAAGCGCGCCTGGCCGCCTGGGAGGCCGACTACCGCGGTGCCCACGCCGGGCGGAAACCCAGCTTCGGCAACACCCTGCTTGGGTGTCTGGGCTATCCCATTGAAAAAAGCGTGGAACTTCGGCGCCGAGCAATCAGGCCCGAGGACTACCTGAGCGACGACCCCAAACTCTGCGGCACTCTGGGCGAGCTTTCGAACACTTGCAGGCTGGTTCTGGTGACCAACAACCCCAGCGATATCGCCCGGCGGACTCTTGCCGTGCTGGGGGTGACACCGTTCTTTCCGCGCATCATCGGCTTGGACGAGGCCGGTCACTCCAAGCCGCACCCCGCCGCGTTTGACCTGGCTTACGAGACTCTGGGCGTGAAGCCCGAAGAGGTGGTTGCCGTGGGCGACCGTTTTCCCGTCGATCTCGAGGTGCCCCTGGCCCGGGGATCGGGGGGAGTGCTCGTCGAGACCATGGACGATGTTTACGCCTTGCCCTTGGTTCTGGGCTTGGCGAAGTCGTAGTGGACCCATTGGCGCACCAGCCCCTCGAAGCCGAGTTCTGACACCTTGTCGAGGTTCTTCTCCCAGTCGTCCCCGTAGTGCATGAGCAGGGTCTTGGCCTTCAACTCGGGGGCCAGGTTCTTGAGCTCGTCGATGGAAGCGTGCACGCCCCCCGGGGGGAAGAACTGGCAGTCGTGAAAGATGGTCTCGATGGGGAAGCGGTTGGTATAGTCCGCGATGAGCGCCGGGTCATACTTCGTGTCGCCTGAGAACAGCACGCGCCCGTCTATGATGAGCCCCGTGCTCCAGAACGCCTGTTCCCAGCTGGCGGCGTTTCCGGGCACGTGCATGGTCCGGAACGCCGTCAAGTGGAGGGAGCCGACCTCGAACTCGTAGGTTTCCCTGGGGAAACCCGCCTGCCACCGAGGGCGGTGGATCTGCCACATGTCGCCGAAGGTCAGGTTCTTCCCGTCGTTTTCCTCATTAAAGGCGCCGCCCCCTCGAAGCGACATATCCCACAACGCGTTTTGGTAGGTCTCGGTGATCCACACGTGCGGCCGGGTCTGCGTACCGTAGCGCGCCACCAGCATCACTTCTTCCAGGCCGCCGATGTGGTCGGCGTGGGAATGCGTCAAGAAGTAGTTTTTCACCTGAGCCACAGGAAGCCCCAGCTCGTAGAACGCCTGGGGCGTCTTGGTGCCGCAGTCTACCAAGAGGTGGTCCTGACCCTTGATGATGAGCAGGTTGGTTTGGTAGTGGCGCTTGGAAAACGCGCTGCCCACTCCCAAGAAGAAGAGGGACAGCTGCCCGTCGTTAGTCAGAGTCAATTTTCGTTCGCCCAGCTCGCGGACGGTGTAGGGTGAGCTTTGACTCAACGCAGGCTTTGTTTTGGTCATGGAATATCCATCCGTTTTAGTATTGAAGACAGTCTAGGTCCGGACAGGAAAATCATCAAGGTGGACCAAAGAACGGCCCGCCTCATTTCCATTAACGGCAGAACCCGCCGCGATTTCCCAAGAATCCCGCCAAAAGAAGTTTCTCCCGGGAGAAATGTTCCAACGGGTGTATAGTAGAATTTCAGGGTTCAGAGAGAAAATCCTTCCGATCGGTCCGGGCAAACCGAGGAAGGGGCGGGTGCAAGTTGCTCAGGCTCAACAAGATAGGCGCCAAAGTCCACAATAATGTCGTTTGAATTGTGAACGTGCATGAAGTATTACATTAATGTAGTAATTCAAAATGTTTTTCTCTTTTTGGTGAATTGACGGATTGGAATCGACGTTGGTGTCGGGTATGTTTGCTTCAGACCTACCTGAGGAGGAGGAAATGAAACGTTTCTTGCAATTGTTCCTGGCGGTCGCGCTTCTGGGAATGCCCATTCTCGGATTCGCGGCAGACATGAAGACCGCAGCAAAGCCGGCTCCGGCTCCGACCCCACCGGCCGACGTCACCGCCCTGTCGAATTGGGCAAACAACGGCAACGTGGCCTTGCAATGGATGGCGCCCGCTGGGGCAGCTAGTTTCCAAGTATCCTACACAGGATCTGACGGGACCGTGCAGACGGTTACTGCCAAGCCTGGAGACGGTGCTGCTACTACGGATCCCAAGGGGACGACCAAGGTCACCATATCAGCGGATCTGCCGACGGCGACCGTTCAGACTCCGCCCGACGACAAGGCGAAGACAGGGTGGGTGACCCAGAAGACGAACGTTGACTTCACCGTCAAGAGTGTGGCTGCCGACGGCAAGACTCTCTCGGCTGGTGTGGTGACTTCTGCTTACTCGTTCTCGATCAATGACGGTGACACGGCTTGGCTGCTGATTTCCGCAGCCATCGTGCTCATGATGACGATTCCCGGCCTGGCTCTCTTCTATGGCGGCATGGTGCGCCGGAAGAACATCCTTGCCACGATCTACTATTCTCTGGGCTCGGTCCTGGTGGTCAGTGTTATCTGGGTGATCATCCAGTACACCATTGGCTTTCACGGCTTCGGCAACGGCGGATTCATCGGCGACCTCAGCGCGTTCATGCACAACAGTGTGCTGTACGTGACAGGTCACGGACAGTCCACTGCTCCTTGGCCGGGCGCGCCGACCATTCCCGAGAGCGTCTACTCCATGTTCCAGCTGATGTTCGCCATCATCACCGTGGCCCTGATCTCGGGCGCCATCGTGGAACGCATGACCATCACCGGCTGGCTGATTTTCTCGGCCGTCTGGTCCCTGATCGTCTACGCCCCTCTGTCCCACATGGTTTGGGCGGGCGGCTGGCTGGCCAACGCCAACGGTCTGGCTTCGTGGTTTGGTGCTGACGCGGTGAAGGCCGGCCAGGGCGCCATCGACTTCGCCGGCGGCTTGGTTGTGCACACCTCGTCCGGTATCTCGGCCCTGACCCTGTGTCTGATCCTTGGACCCCGGGTGCGGTACGGCAAGGATCCCATCATCCCCAACAACATTGGCTTCACCTTCATCGGTGCCGCTCTGCTGTGGGTGGGTTGGTTCGGGTTCAACGCCGGTTCGGCCACCTCGGCCGGAACCTTGGCGGGCAGCGCGTTCTTCGTGACCAACACCGCCACGGCGGTTGCGGGTCTGGTTTGGGCGATCATCGAGTACATCCATCACAAGAAGCCCACCGTGATCGGCGCCTGTACAGGTGCGGTTGCTGGTCTTGTGGCCATCACTCCGGCTTCTGGTTACGTTGACGCCACCGGTGCCATCGTGATCGGTGTGGTTGTGGCCATCGTGTGCTACATGGCGGTTGCCTTCCTCAAGAAGGCCATCGGCTACGACGATGCCTTGGATACCTTCGGCGTCCACGCCGTGGGCGGTATGACCGGCGCGCTGTTGACGGGCGTCTTCTGCAACCCGGACATCGGGACCTACTTCAGCGGTCAGGCGGTGGCGGGCGTTTTCTACAGCGGCAACTGGACGCAGCTGGGAATCCAGGCCGTGTCGGTGCTGGTCGCCGTTGTGCTGGCGATTGTCGGTACGATCATAAGTTACGGGATCGCCAGAATCTTTACGAAGATGAGGGTGGAGCCCCAGGAAGAAATTACTGGTCTGGACCAGTCCCTGCTCGGTGAAAAACAGGGCGATCGGTAAGGGATAAGGAGGAAGGATACCACCATGAAAAGAATCGAAGCGATCGTTCGACCCGAGAAATTGGAAGACATCGTTGAAAAACTGGAAGCCCTGGGCCACTCGGGAATCACCGTCACCCAGGTCGAAGGTCACGGGCGCCAGAAGGGAATCGTGGAGCAGTTCCGCGGCAAGGAGTACAAACTCCTGTTCATTCCCAAGGTCAAGATCGAGGCCGTCGTCAAGGACGACCTGGTCGAGAAGCTGATCGACGCCATCGTCACCACCGCGTTCACCGGAAACGTCGGCGACGGCAAGATCTTCGTCAGCGACGTCAAGGACGCCGTGCGGGTCAGGACCAAGGACAGAGGCGAAACCGCCGTCTGATCTCGTTAGGATTTTGAGGAGGGCCGCCCATGGGGCGGCCCTCTTTATTTCACGTTATAAGTTGCATATGCAATAGTCCAATGTTACCTTATCAATCAACATGGGTTTGATCCTCAGGAGGAACGTTTATGAAGAAACTTTTTGGTGCTGCCCTGTTGGCCCTGCTCGTGCTTTCCGGAGCCTCGGCCCAGGCGGCGTATGACTCGGCCAAGGTGAAGGACGTGATGCACATCAACTTTGGTTCGCTGAGGGCCGCCAAGGCCGCCATCGACGCCACCGATTCCAAAGCCGCCGCCGACGCGTTCAACGCGATCGCCACCGCTGACGCGCCCCTGTTGGGCATGGACCCGCCCAAGGGCTCCAGGGCCGATTGGGACGCCGCGTTCACCGGGCTGATTGCCACCGCCAAGAAGGGCGCTGCTGCGTCGGTTGCGGGTGACTGGACGACCGCCAAGGCTGCGCTAGCCGACCTTAGGGCCGCCATGGGCAAGGGCCACGCCGAGTTCAGGAGCTGAGCCCGCGAACTGCTTGGAAATAGCAAGGGGGAGGCTTCGGCCTCCCCCTTTCTTTTGCTCGTGACGGTGGCTTCGTTCTGGCAGTTAGTCCTGGGTCCAGGGGTTCGAGGAGTTCCCGCTTTCGTTCCAGTACCAGAGGCCGTGGGCGCGGGTGCCCAGATAATAGTAGCCGTTCTGCGAGTAGAACAAGCAACCGACGGCGTAAGTGTACAGCCCGCTGGACGAGTAGTTGCTGCTATTGGTGATCGGGGTGGTGGAAAACGAGTTTCCGGGCACCGTTAGCTCCATGTAGCCGGTTCCCTGCTGTACCGCTCCCGTGGTGTTGCCCGTGGCGATCCACAGGCTCGAGTTGGTGGTGTTGTAGAGGAACTGACCGAAGTTCACGGGCAGGCTGTTGTAGCTGAGGCTCGAGGTGATGGTTGTCCAGCCGCCTGGGCTCAGGAGCGGCGCGGTCGAGTTGGTCGAGACGTAGAGGCTTCCGCCCGAAGTCGTTCCGCTCTTGATGCCTGTCGCGACGTAAAGCTGATTGATCACCGTGCTGCTTTGGTATGGGGTGCCCAAGTAGATCAAACCAGTGTAGTTCGTGTTTACGGGACCGCCCGTGTAGGCTTCTGCCGTAGCGGTAGCGCTGTCAGAGCCGTTCCAGCACCACAGGTAGCTGGTGCTGGCCAGGTAAAAAACGGTTCCAGCGGTGGAAGTGGTCCCATTGGTCGCCGCCGAAATAACAGGGGCCCCCAAGCCTGTCGAGGCGCTGCTGCCCGTCGGATCATTGAGTATGAAGGGGGTGAGATTGATACCGCTTGGGGTGATCATGTAGATTCTCCCAAACTGGTAAAGCGTCGCCGAAGAGTTTCCAGGATCCGTATAGGAAATCATGGTGACAAGAATCAGGTCGTTGTTGGTCACGCCGTCAGAGTTGCGCACAGGAATCAGATCGTAGGGAATGTCGCCGGAGGCCAGGCCCGAAGTCGCTGTCCAGTTGGAACCGTCGGTGGACTGGTAAAGCCCACCCCCGGCCACGGCGTATACAGTGGACCCCGCAACGCCGACGGCCGCCACGTTTCCGTGCTGGTCCACCGACGAAGTGCCCCACGTCCCCGACGAGACCGTGTTCGGCTTGGAGAACAGGGCCTGTCCGCCGCTGACGAACAGGACGCCGGTGCTTGGTGCGGAGGTGATCAGTTCGGCCATGCGCGTCACGGTGGCGGCAGTGTTGAGGTTGCCCGTGGTGACGATCTTCTGCTCCTGCTCGATCGAGGCGAAGATGCCTTGTGTGCCGGCGGTGCACGAGGTGGCTAGAATCAGGACCGCCAGGCCGGTCAGAAGGGTGCGCAGATTCATGGGCGGGTCTCCTAAAAGTGGTAGATGGCGGCCAGGCTGAAATCGGTGAAGTAACCGATGCGGCTGTCGCTAGGGGGCACGGAACCTCCGGCGAAGTAGGGCTGGAAGATGACCCATTCGGTGACGTCGAGGCCGAAGCTCCAGGTGGAACTCATGTTCCAGTAGGCCCCGGCCGTCGGCGCCAGCGTCGGGCTGAACGAGGTCTGCGATTGGTAGTTCACGAAACTGAAGCCACCGCCCACCCCGACGGGGAAGCTGAACGGGTAGACCTTGAGTTCCCAAGTGGCGCGAACCGTGATGGGGACGATGAACAGCGTGTAGTCGTTCGGGCCGAGGGCAAACAGGCCCTTCAAACCGCCGCCCAGCCGGAAGGTGTCGGTGAGGTAAAAGTCGAGGTCGAGGCCCAGGTTGCCGCCCACGGCGATGCCCCACATGTTGATCCCAATCAAGTTGCTCGAGCCAAAGGTACCGTTGAAGGTCTGGAAGGCCAGGGGAAAGGTCGGGCCCAGCTCTATGGTGAGCGCCCGGTCTCCGGGCACGCGGTGGTCGTAGTTCAGTTCGGTGGCTTGCGCCGCAACGGACGCCGTTCCCGCCCCAAGGAGGAACACAAACGCCGAGCAGGAGAGCAGGAGTTTTTTCATCACAAACCTCGTGGAAAAGTGCTCACATTGTGGCGGTTTTCAAAAAAATAGCAAGTCCATCGGCGCTTTCGCTTCTTCCGGCCCGAGCGGGTTTCTGCTATAAACTGTACTAACTGAAAAACCCACCGGACAGGAGACGTTACATGCCAGCGACGGTCATCAGCGGAAAGCTTCTTTCCCACGAATTGCGCCAGGCCCTTGCCGCACCGGTGGCGGCGCTTGCCGCGCGGGGAGTGCAGCCCGGTCTGACCGTGGTGCTGCTGGGTGAAGACCCCGCGAGCGTCAGCTACGTCACAGGCAAGGAAAAGGCCTCGCTCGAGCTGGGCCTCAGGGGCGAGACCCTTCGGCTTCCCGCCTCGACCACCGAGGACGAACTTCTGGCGCTCATCGCGAGGCTCAACGCCGACGACGGCGTCGATGGCATCCTTGTCCAACTTCCCCTGCCTGCCCACATCCGCTCCGACAAGGTGATCCTGGCCATCGACCCGGCCAAGGACGTCGACGGGTTCCATCCGGTTTCTGTGGGTCAGCTCGTCCTCGGGGGCAAGGGGTTCGTCCCGTGCACCCCCCACGGGGTGCTCAAGATCCTCGAAAAGACGGGCGTGCCCCTTGTCGGAAGCGAAGTTGTCGTTGTCGGCCGGTCCAACATTGTGGGCAAACCGCTGGCTTTGCTGCTGATGCAGGCCCCCTACCACTGCACGGTGACGGTTTGCCACACCAGGACCCGCAACCTTGCCGCCCACACCCTTGCCGCCGACATCGTGATCGCCGCCGCCGGAAAGCCCGGCACGGTGACGGCCTCCATGGTGAAGCCCGGCGCCGTAGTGGTCGACGTGGGGGTCAACCGCGTTCCCGACGCGTCGAAGGCGTCGGGGTTTGCCCTGGTTGGCGACACCGAGTACGCGGGCATTGCCGAGAAGGCCTCGTTCGTCACCCCGGTGCCCGGGGGCGTCGGCCCCATGACTATCACTATGCTCCTGCACAATACTGTGCTGGCCGCGTGCCGCAAGCACGGAATCGCATTTCCCGAGTAAAGCAAATCAGATGAGGAGGGGGCCCATGGCTCTCAATCGTGTTTCCCGCGTCGATGACCGGGTCAAAGTACGCAACGTTCTGTTGAGCGTTTCCGACAAAACGGGCCTGGGCGCCCTAGTCGAAGGGCTGCTCGGCGTCAACCCCGAGGTGAAGTTTTACTCTACGGGTGGCACTTACGCCCAGCTTCAATCCCTGCTGGGGGAACGGGCGGACACCTGCCTCAGGGCCGTGTCGGACTACACAGGGCAGCCCGAGATGCAGGGCGGTCTGGTCAAGACCCTCGACTTCAAGATCTATATGGGGCTGCTGAGTGAGACCTACAACGACGCCCATCGCCTCGACCTCAAGCGCACCGCGTGCGTCGAATTCGACCTCGTCGTGGTGAACCTCTACCCCTTCCAAAACACCGTGGCCCAACCCGGAGTGACCCTCGAGGACGCCCGGGCCCACATCGACATCGGCGGGCCCTGCATGCTGAGGGCGAGCGCCAAGAACTTCCTTCGTGTCGCGGCGGTGTGCGACCCAGCCGACTACCCCGCGCTTCTGCAAGAGCTGGCCGGGCACGGGGGCACGACTGCTCTGGACACCCGGCTCGCGCTGGCAAAGAAGACCTTCGCGCACACGGCCGCCTACGACGCGGCGATCTCGTCCTACCTGGTGGGCGAAAACCCGAGCCTCGACGGTGTCTACCAGTTTGGAGGCCGCTGATGGCCGCCAAACTCTCGGACGCCTACAAGACGATTAATAAGGACAACTTTCCCCCCAAGATGGAGATCAGCTTCAGCGAGAGCGACGGGTCTGGCCGCCAGACGCTGAGCTACGAGAGGGTGGAGTGGGAGATCGACGGCGAGAAGCGCGGCCTGCGCTACGGCGAGAACCCCGACCAGGAGGCTGCCCTGTACAGGCTCTCGGCCGGCAACCTTCAGTTGGGCGACGTGGTTGCCCTCGAGGCTGGGCGGCCCTTGGCCAGCGCCGCCCAGCTCCTCCAGTCGGGCAAGCATCCCGGCAAGACCAACCTCACCGACGCCGACGCCGGCCTCAACATCTTGCGGTACTTCGCCGATAGACCGTGCGTGGTCATCATCAAGCACAACAATCCCTGCGGCGTCGCCGTGGGCGCCACGCTCTTCGAGGCATACCACAAGGCGTACTTCGCCGACCGGGTCGCGGCCTTCGGCGGGTGCGTGGTCGTCAACCGCACCCTCGATGCCGAGACCGCCAAACGGATCCTCGAGAGCTACGTCGAGGTCGTCGTGGCGCCCGACTACGGTCCCGGGGTGCTCGAGCTGTTCAAGACCAAGCCCAACATCCGCGTGCTGCTGATCCGCGACATTGCCCGGCTTGAGACCTTCGCCGGCGAGCGGGTGATCGACCTCAAGAGCCTGATCGACGGCGGTGTCGTGGCCCAGTGGTCTTTTGTGCCCCAGGCCCGCCGGGTCACCGACTTCCTGCCGGCCGCCACGGTTTCCAAGGGGGTGGAGTACCGCGTCAAGCGCGAACCCACCGCCGCCGAGCTTGAGGACCTTCTGTTCGGCTGGCTTGTCGAGGCCGGCGTGACCAGCAACTCGGTGCTTTATGTCAAAGGCGGGGTGACCGTCGGTATCGGCACGGGCGAGCAGGACCGGGTGGGCGTCGCCGAGATCGCCCGGGACAAGGCCTACCGCAAACTGGCAGACCGCCTGGCCTGGGAACGGTTCCAAACTCCCTTCAACGCCTTGACCGACAAGGCAGTCCAGGCTGATCTTGAAAACGAGGTGAAATCCCTCCGCGGCGGCATTCCCGGTTCGGTGATGGTCAGCGACGCCTTCTTTCCCTTCCGTGACGGGGTGGACGTCGGGCTGAGGGAAGGCGTGACGGCCGTGGTTCAGCCCGGGGGGTCGCTCCGGGACTGGGAAGTCATCGAGGCTGTCAACGAAGCCGGAGCCGCCATGGTGTTTACCGGGCAGCGCAGCTTCCGGCACTAGGAGTTACCATGAGTGATTTGATGAAGAAAGAGAACCGGGGCAAGATCGCCCTCGGTGCGGGTGGGATCGCCGGAGGAGTGGCCGTCTTGGTGGTCAAGGGAATAGCGGCTAGTTTTTTTTGGCCCATAGGACCCTTGGTGGTGGGCGGGCTTATCCTGTGGGGAAGCTGGCGCTTGTTCCAGAAGCCGAACTCTGCTCTGGTCGGCATGGTCGGACTTGCGGCGGGCATCTTGGTTGCCGCAACCACAATTCCTGTGATCGGTCCTCTTGCTGGTTTTCTGCTGACGCTGAGCGGCGTCGCCCTGATTGCTGGCGGTGTTTGGGCCATCTACCAGACGTTCAAGTCACGGCGTTCCTGAGCCGTCGAACCGGGTCGGCGAGAACGGCGTAGGGTCACCGTGCGATTCCTCGGTTTCGCGTTCCTGCTTCTCGTTCCCGGGTTAATGCTGCCCGCCGGCGATCTGCCGACCGTGGTCAAAGAAGCCGTCCAGCTCGAGTTGGACGGCCACGGGAGCGAGGCTCTGGACCGCTACCGCGCGGCACTTACCACCGACCCCACGCTGACCCAGGACGAGGCGGTGGCGCTCCCGTTAACGGTGACGGTGCTCTCGAAGGCGGCCCACCTGAGTATCGACCTGGGGTACGGCGAAGAAGCCTGGGACTTGAGCGGAAGACTGTTGGCGGCCAAGAATCAGGCGGCCGTCGAGGCCGGCACCCTTGTGAGGATGCGCCTGCTCCGGCTGCAGGGCAAAACTGCCGCCGCGCTAGCCCTCTACGCTGCCTACGCGAAGGACTGGCCCCAGTCGTCCCCGGGGCCGGGCATCGCGACCGAAGTCTGGAGACTGCGCACGACCGGCGGCAGGCCCGGGCCCGACGACACCGTGCTGAAGAAGCCGGGACCAGCGTTTTGGGCGGTTCAGGGGACGTGGGCATGGCTGCCCAGCCCCGGCGACGCCCTGGGCCTCACCGTTCAAGAGGCCGTCCGCCTTCAAATCGGCGTTTTCAAGGATTGGAACAACGCCCTCACCGTCATCAACATGCTCCGGGAAAAAGGCTGGTCGCCGCTCACCGAGGCAAGGACGAGCGCGGCCGGCGAGACGCTCCACGTCATCTATGTCATCAGCCGCCAGCCCATCACAGACAAGGCCCGCCTAGCGGCCCAGGGCCTGCTTCCTTAGCAGGGAGCAAAAAAACTACTCCGGGCCCTTTCGCCCGCGCGAAACCCTCACCGGGAAGTGTTGTTCCCCTCAACTTGTTCTAATCGGAGCGGGTCTGACTCGTCCGACACCCAGCCCTTGGATGTGAGGGTTCCGCCCTGCAGCCTCAGCGTGCGGACCACCCGGCTGGTGCTGCTCTCTTCCTTGGCGACCACTGCGTAGGCTACGGACAGCCCGGGGTTGCCTGGCCGGGGCGGCACCTTGATCTGGAGCACGGTCACGTCGCCCAGGGGGAACATCGCCACCGAGCCCGTCATCGCCACGTTGTCGAGCTTGAGCCGGATCTCGGGCACCTGAAAGTCGAATTCGTCGCCTTTGTCGTTTCTGTAGAGCCCTATGGGGGGCTTTTCCTGCACCAGCGAACTGGTCCCCTCCCGGGCCAGGGACCGCGCCGCCGTCGGGTCGAGCTTCTTGTAGGTGCCCGTCCAGTTTGGGTTGTCCTGAGCCGAGACCTCGATGGTGTCGGCGGCGGTGATGGCCACGCTGATCTGCAGCTTGATCAGGTCGATCAGGTCGTTGCTCCCCACGATGTAGAGCGACGCCCGGGACGAGCGGGAGCTGACTTCCCAACCGTAGATCTCCTGCGCCCCCGGGGTGGCGAAGGTGATGTGCCGGGCCACGGGGTCGAAGAACAAGATGAGCAGGCCCGCCTTGTCGGGAACCACCTTGACCCAGGGGCCCTGGATGAAGGCCTCGAGGGTGGCGTTGTCGCCGGCGAAGACCTTCTCGAGGGCCGCGTCCCCCGTCGCGTTGCGCTGGTATTTCTCGACGCCCGCCGCGACGTACTCGTTCTTCTGGAACAGCCAGGTGTACGTCGTCCTCTGAACCGCCAGGGGGTTCTTCGCGGAGTTGTCTGGTTCGTCGACGATGATGGGGTCGCTCAGGTCGGAGTTCTGGCCCTGGCTGTAGGAGTCGGGCCGCACGGGATGGTTGATCTGAATCGTCCCCTTGGACATCTTCGAGAAGATCGTGCTGTACGAGAGACCCAGGCTGCCCGACCGGGGGGCAAGCCGAAGCACGTCGAGGGTGGGACGCCCCGCCTCGTCGAGCCCTTGGACGAGGATCTCTTGCTGGTGGTCGCCGATCAGGTCCTCGAGGCTCAGAGTCAGCGGCTGGGCGGCGCTCGCCAGCACCTTGCCCTCCCAGGCCAAGTAGTAGGTCTTGCGGGCCTGGTCGTAGTGGGCGATCTGAATGGTCACCGGGAGGCTGAGGTTGGTCTTGTCTTGGAGCAGAATGATCTGCTCTTCGGAGGGGTCCTGGTCGAGGTTGGCGCTCAGAGTCTGGAGGACGCGCCGGTCGGCGCCCACGGGGATGCGCGGGGCGGCCAGGGCATCGACGGTGGGGGAAGACGCCTGGGGGGCCGGGACCGCAGGGGCAGCGGGCGGAGGAGCTGCGGTCGGCGCACAGGAAACGATGAACAGCACGCACGCGGCGGGCAGCAGGAAACGGTTCAAACGGTTCAGTCCTTGGGGTAAAGCTCGAAGACCGATTGTAATAAAAGGGGCTCGAGCTCCGCAAGGGGCAGGGGAGGGCAGGGGAATCCCGCCGCGGTGCGGTGGCCGCCGCCCCCGTGGGCCAGGGCCAGGGTAGAAACGTCGACGGTACCCTTGGACCGCAGAGAGCACCTGAAGAACCCCGGCCTAGCTTCCTTGAGGAACATCGAGACAAGCACCGTGCTGCACTTGAGCGGGTAGTTGATGAAGTTTTCGGAGTCTTCGGGGGTTCCGCCCGTGGACTCCATCATCTCCCGGGTCATGGTCTGGAGCGCCGTCCTGTCGCCGTGGAACAGCCTCAGCGAGCTCTGCACCCGGGCGAGCAGGCGCATCCGCGACGGCTCGATGGTCTCCCAGAGCATCGAGTGGATCTCCTTGGGCTTCACCCCCAGCTCCATCAGCCTCGCTGCCACTCCAAAGGTGGCCGCCGTCGTCTTGGGGTAGATGAACGAACCCGTGTCGAAAACAATGCCCATGAAAAGCGCGTTGGCGGCCTTGAGGTCGAGCGGGCATCCCAGGGCCCGGGCCAGTTCGAAGACGATCTGGCTCGAAGCGGCGGCCGTGTCGTCGATGTAGGCCGGGCACGCCAGCTGAATGGGGGGCGTGTGGTGGTCGATGATGACCACCTCGCGCCCAAAGGGGAGCAGAACCTCCCGGGCCCGGCGGGTGTGCTGGAAGTCGGCGGTGTCCACAAGGATGAGGGTCTTTTGGCCTAGATCGTCGGGCACGGGATAGCCCTCTTCGAGGCTGTGGAGGTGGCCCTCGGGATCGAAGACCCGCAGTTTGACCGGGCAGGCGTCGGCGTTGAGGATGGTCGCCTGCTTGCCTGCGCCCCGAAGCACAAACAGCAGGCCCAGCTCGCTGCCCACGGCGTCACCGTCGGGTTCCGCGTGGCTGAGAATGAGGTAGTTGTCGTGGGTACGCAGGTACGCCACCAACTGGTCAAAGGTCAGGTTCACACCCGTGGCCGGCTCCCGCTCACCAGTGGAACCGCATGCCGGCCGTGGCGTCGAGCACCGGGACACTGGCAGGCAACGACATCGTGGTCGAACCCAGGCCGTAGTTGAAGATGGCGGACTCGGCCTGCACGAAGATCGAGGTTCCCGAGTCGAAGTCCCAAGAAAGACGCCCGCCCAGCAGCGCCGAGTAAACGGGCGTCGAGTCTTCCGTGGTCGAAATGTAGTCGCGGTTCGTGATTTGGAAGCCTGTAAGGATGGCCCAACGCAGCGGGAAGTTTTTCAAGAACATCTCGGTGTCCACCCAATACTTGGTCGACTCGTCCACCGTCGTGAGCGTGTCGTTGACCCTGAAGGTGGCCGACTTGTCCTCGACGTTGAGCGTGATGATGCCGTTTTGGACCAGGAAGCCCAGGGCGGCGCTCTGGGAGCTCAGGTAGTAGTCGCCGGTCTTGGCCACCGGGGCGAAGGTGGTGAGAAAGCCTCCGCGCAGGAACATGAGGCCGGGCCAGGTGTACTCCACCTGCGCCTCCATGCCTGGGTTGAACCATTTCTGATCGGAATTGAACACGCCCAGGAAGGGGGTGAACTTGAGCGACAGGTTTTCAAGATTGAACCCCAGCTCGCTGTAGGCCCGCCACCTGAGGATGGGGTCAATCTCGACGCCGCCCTTGAACTGGAAGCCGTCGGCAAGATCCTGGCTGATCGAGCCCTGCACGTTCCAGAACCAGTCGGTCCCCTGGAAGGTTTGACCGGCAGGCGTATCGAGCCGTCCGGGATTCCAATAGAGGTTGTCGATCCGGGAACTGACCTCCAGGTCGATACAGAACGCAGGCGAGGCAAGGATGAACAGGACGAGTGCACGGTGAAGCGTTCGGATCATTCCCAACTCCCCTCTGTATCTTAACGTATTATCGGTCAACTGGAAGGGGCAAACGGAAAAAAATCAGCCTTGACTTAACCTCCGATCTGTATAAACCTTGAGGGAGATATGAGCGATTACCTGGATCCAAACAATGAAGAGTTGCTCAAGGACTTCTTTGCCGAAGCCCAGGGCCAAGTCGACGTGCTCGAGCAGAACGTTCTGGTGCTTGAAAACGATCCGGGCAACAAGGACGCCGTAGACGAAATCTTCCGCGCCGCCCACACCCTCAAGGGGGGTGCAGCGACCGTGCAGATGTTCGAACTGTCCGAGTTCACCCACGGTGTCGAGGATACCCTCGACGAAATCCGCAGCGGGTCGGTCAAGCTTTCAGGGCCCTTGGTGGACGTGCTCCTGCAGTCTGTCGACGTCATCAAGGCCATGCTGGAAGAACGACTGGCGGGCCGCGTCTATGACCTGGACTTCCAGCCCCTCAAGGACAAGCTCAAGTCGTTCCTTCCCGGCGCCAAGGCCGCCCCGGTCCGAACCGCCGCCAAGGCGGTGCCGAAGCCGGCCGCCCCGGCAGCCAAGACGTCCTCCCAAGCCGCAGCCAAGGGCCTGACCGAGTACGACGTGCTCGAGTTGAAGGAAGCCGCCGGGGGACGACCCGTCCACCGGGTCAGCGTCGCCTTCGACGAGGCCAACCCCATGAACTCGGTGGGCGGCATCCAGGTGTTCGCCGTGCTCAAGGCCATGGGCACCGTGCTCAAGACCATCCCCGAGTTTGACAAACTTTACGAAGACACCTACTGGCCTGTGGTCGATTACTTCTGCCTCCTCGACAAGGACCTCGCCATGGTCGAGAAGCGGTGCCACATCCGCGAGGTGACGACCACCGTCGACATCCATGAACTGGGCGAGGAGGCCGAAGCGCCCCGGACCGATGCCCCGCGGGCCGAAGCGCCCAAGGCACAGGCCGGGCCTCGGGCGAAGCCCGCTGCTGCAGCGGAACCCGAGCCCCAGGCGGAAGCGGTCACCGAAGAGTCGATGGAGAAGATCCTCGACAAGCGCGAGGCCGACCACAAAAAGGCCTCGGCCGCCAACTCCGGCTCTATCCTTCGGGTCGATTCCAAGCGCATCGACAACCTGCTCAACCTGGTCAGCGAGACCGTTATCAACAAGGCCACGTTCAACCAGGTTTCCACCCACTTCGGCGAGATCCTGGGCGAGCTTCAGACCACCAGCTTGGCGTACAAGGACAGGCTCAAGGACCTGTTCGACCGCTTCCCCCAGTACGTCGAGGAACTGCAGAAGGGCAAGAGCGTCAAGGACCTCAAGAAGGAGATCAACGACGAGTTTGCCAAGCTGTTCACGTCGTTCGACCCCGTCGAGGCCCGCCTGAAGTCAACAGTGGGCGTGTTCCGGGGCACCTCGCAGAACCTGGGGCGGATCATCGGAGAGCTCCATGAGGGCGTCCTGCGGATCCGGATGGTGCCCATCGCCCAGATCTTCAGCCGCTTCCCGCGCCTGGTGCGTGACCTTTCGAAGACCCTGAACAAGAAGATCAACCTCGTGATCGAGGGCGAGGACACCGAACTCGACAAGTCGGTCATCGAGGACCTCCTCGATCCGCTCATCCACTGCGTCCGCAACTCCATCGACCACGGCATCGAGGCCCCTGAAGTCCGCCTTGCCGCCGGCAAGCCTGAAGAAGGCCGCGTCGTGATGGCCGCCCGCAACGAAGGCAACATGATCATCATCGAGATCGGTGACGACGGGGCGGGCATCGACGTCGAGAAGGTCAAGCAGAAGGCCATCGACAAAGGCCTCATTCACCCCAGCAAGGCGCTTAGCGACGTTGAGGCGTTCAACCTCATCTTCGAAGCCGGTTTCTCGACGGCCGCCTCGATCACCAACATCTCGGGACGAGGCGTCGGCCTCGACGTGGTGCGCAAACAGATCGAGAAGCTCAACGGCAACGTGAGCATCTGGTCCGAGCGGGGCAAGGGGACCAAGTTCACCATCAAGCTGCCCCTCACCCTGGCCATCATCCAGGGGTTGCTGGTCAGGGTGGGCACCGAAGTTTACGCCATCCCGATCACGTCGGTCATCGACAGCCACCGCATTAAACCCGCCGAAATCAAGATCATCGACAACTACGAGGTCTTCAATGTCCGCAAGGACGTGATCTCGCTCCTGCGCCTCAACCGCCTGTTCGGCATCCCATCGGACGAAGCGAGCGCCTACCATTACGTGGTGGTAGTCGGCAGCGGCGACAAGAAGATGGGCCTCATCGTCGACTCGCTCATCGGCGAGGAAGACGTCGTGATCAAGCCGCTTAAGGACCGTTACACAGCCTCTCCGGGCATCGCCGGAGCCACCATCCTGGGCGACGGGAAGGTCAGCCTTATCATCGACGTCAGCCAGCTGCTTGAGCTGGGGCTCCGCAACGAACGCCTCGAACGTCAGCGCCGCGAAAGCCGCACCCGATAGGAAGCCGCCATGAGTACAACCACGACCGAGGCCAAGGGCCTCAAGGAAACCGACAGGCTGAAGCAGATCGACTTCAAGATGATTTCCTTCACCCTGGCGGGCAAGGACTACGGGATCGACATCCTCAAGGTCAAGGAGATCCGCAAGGCGGGGAACTTCACCAAGGTGCCGAACACGCCTATCTTCGTGCGAGGCGTCGACAACCTGCGCGGCGACATCATTCCCGTCATCGACCTTCGGGTGATGTTCAACCTCCCCGCCGAGTCCAAGGACGCCGCGAGCCTTGAGAATATCGTCATCTTGAGGCTTGAGTCGCTGGTTCTGGGTGTGGTCGTGGATTCGATCGAGAAGGTCGTCGGCATCTCGTCCGAGTCCATCCAGCCGCCTCACCCCATCTTCGGCGACATCAACATCCAGTACATCAACGGCGTCGTCGAGAACGAGGGCCGGCTGTATATCATCCTCGACGTCGATAGAATCTTCGGCACGCCCGAAGCTCAGGAGGCCCCCGCAGAGCGCGCCTCAGAGCCTGCTGCGCCCGAGGTAGCCCAGCCCGCGCCCGGCGAACCTGTGGTCCCCCTTGACCTGCAGTTCGTGGGCGAGACCCTGGCGGCCTTCGGCCAGTTCCACCTGTCGCCTCTCAACCGCGAGTGGGTGAGCGAACGCCTCAAGGAGTGGAAGGCCGACCGCCAAGCCAAGGGCCTGGACTTCCAGGTGACCCAAAAGGACGAGGCCGAGGAGTTCCTGAACAGCTTTCCTTCGCCGTACACGGCCCGCATCTGGCCGGCCGAAGTCGCCGACACGCTGGCTGGCCTCCTGGCGTTCGACGCATCCTCGGTGGTGGTGTGGAACCCAGGTTGCGGCCGCGGTCAGGAGTCGTACAGCGTGGCGCTCATGCTGCAGACGCGCTTCCCTGGCAAGAACTACAAGATCTGGGCCAGCGATAACGACCTGCTGAGCATCTCGACGGCGCCCAGCCTCATCCTTGACGACGACGAGCTCGACCTGTCGTGGAAGGACTACACGGTGCAGGCCAAGAACGGGTTGCAATTCAACTCAGACCTCAAGGCCAAGATCCTGTTTGAGTTCCACGACGTGAACCACTTGAACCCCATGCCCGAAGTCCATTTGGCAGTGATCCGCGATGTGATATCCTACCTGAAGCCTTCGGACCAGGAGAAGCTCGTCACCGAGCTTACCGACAAGGTCCGGACCGGCGGCTATCTCTTGCTGGGAACCCACGAACGGCTGACCCACCCTGAGTGGAAACCCGTTGGGAACGATACTTGGTCGGTGTACCAAAAGATTTAGTCCGCCGTTGAACAGAGAGGAGCCATCATGCGAGTCGAGTACATCAACCCGTTCGTCGAAGCCGCGTACAATGTTTTGACTGAGGTGCTCGCCACCGAAGTCAAACGCGGGAATCTTTTCCTCAAGTCGGCGACCAAGCCGGTAATGGGCGTTGCCGCCATCGTGGGTCTGGCGGGGGAAGTCGAGGGGCGGGTCCTGTTCGATATGAGCAAGGCGACGGCCATGAAAATCGCCTCGGTGATGAACAGCGAAGAGCTGACAGAGATCGACGACCTTGTGAAAGCGACCATCAGCGAACTAGCGAACATGATCACCGCGCAGGCCGTCACCAAGCTCCACGAGCTGGGCTTCAAGTTCGACCTCACGCCTCCGGCGCTCATCACCGGCGAGAACATGGAGATCAGCGATCAGGAAGTCGAAGCGCTGATCGTCCCCATGGAGAGCCCGCACGGCAACATTGAGATCAACGTCGCCGTCCGGGAACGGTCCTGAGGTCGGCATGAAGACGAAGGTGGATTTTCCAAGCATCAACCAGAAAGAGCCCGACGGCCGCAAGCCCGACGGCACACCCGTCCGCGTGCTCGTTGTCGACGACTCAATGTTCGTCACCAAGCAGATCGGTCAGATCCTGACCAGCGAGGGCTTTGAGGTGGTCGCTACCGCCGGCGACGGCGAGCAGGGCGTCGAGAAGTACAAGGAACTGTTTCCCAACGTTGACTTGGTCACCATGGACATCACCATGCCCAAGATGGACGGCGTGACGGCCCTCGAGAAGATCATGGAGTTCGACAAGAACGCCAAGGTTGTGATGATCAGCGCCCTGGGCAAGCAGGATCTGGTCAAACAGTCGCTGTTGCTGGGGGCCAAGAACTACATCGTGAAGCCCTTGGACCGCACAAAAGTGCTCGAGCGGGTGGTCAGTTCTCTCGAGTGAAAACTCGGCTTGACAGGCCCGGGCGATTCCGCTACTGTGTCTCTGCCTGGGGAATTAGCTCAGTTGGTTAGAGCACTACCTTGACATGGTAGGGGTCGGCAGTTCGAGTCTGCCATTTCCCATAAACCCGGAGGGTTATGACCCATTCCGATTCAAGTTTCCGGGTCAACGCGTCCGACAAAGAAGGCATGGTCCCCAAGGGCATCGGCCTTCTTTTTTTTGCCTTCCTGCTGATCGCCACCGCAGCTGCGGAAGATTACCCGATTCAAAAGGGTGATTCGGCCGCCGTCGTCGCCCAGAAGAACAAGGTCCCGGCCGACGTGCTTCAGAGGGCCAATCCCGACTTCGACTGGACCAAGGCCAAGCCCGGCGACACGCTTTTTTTGCCCGACAGGTACCTGGTGAAACCGGGCGACACCTTGTACTCCCTGTGCCGCTCGTGGGGAGTGGACCAGTCGGCCGTTCTGGCCCTCAACAACCTTTCGGGTCCCACCGCCCTGCGTTCGGGGCAGGTCCTGTTCATTCCTCCCGCCAAGGCGGTGTTGAAGTCGGCCGCCGCCCCGGGGGCTTACTGGCCGGTCGACAAGACCCCCAAGGCCGAGGGAGACAAACTCAAGTCGGTGACCTTCGCGACTTCGGGCGAACCGTTCAGGTCGGTGAGCGCGGGCACCGTGGTCTTCCAGGGCGAATTCCGAGGCGTGGGCCGGGTCCTCATGATTCAGAGGGACGACAAAGCCGTTTTTGCGTATGGGAACTTCGAGGGCTCGACCGTCGAGTTCGGACAAACCGTCGCCAAGGGGCAGGTCTTGGGCACGACTTCGCCCCGGCCCTCGCAGAGATTATCGTTTTTTGCCTTCCGTCAGACGGACTCCCTGGACGTATTTACGTTGAAGCGTTAAATATCTCCAAAACATCTTGAAAAAATTTGACTCCTGATCTTGACCGACCTAATGTTTGTACTGCGAGTGGGGTGGCCTATGAGAGTTCATGAGACCGTACTGGAATCCGACGATCGGATCTTGATGATTCACGAATCCGACACTTTCACCCAGGACGGCAGCGAGACGGATCCGCTGGCCCTGTACTTGAAACAGATTTCGAAGTTCTCGCTCCTGACGGTCATCCAGGAACAAGAGATCGGCGAAAAGATCATGAGCGCCAAGGGCGAGCTCAGGGCCGTCCTCGACGGGCTCGACGTTCAGAACATCCCCGACGACCTGAGGGTCCCGGTCCGGCAGAAGGAAAAGCTCCTGCTGGCCCTCAAGAACCGGATGATCAACGCCAACCTGCGGCTTGTCGTGTCGATCGCCAAGAAGTACCAGCACCGCGGGCTGTCGCTCCTCGACCTCATCGACGAGGGGAACATCGGCCTCATCGAGGCCGTCGAGCGCTTCGACTACACCAAGGGCTGCCGGTTCTCGACCTACGGCACCTGGTGGATACGCCAGGCCATCATCAAGAGCCTTGCCGACAAGGGACGGGTCATCCGCATCCCCATCCACATGCTCAACACGATCAAGAAGTGCTACTTCGTCGCCAAACATCTGACCCAGGAACTGGGACGCGACCCGTCGAACGAAGAGCTGGCCGACTACATGAACCTTTCCCAGGACAAGATCAAGGAGATTCTCAAGATCAGCCAGGAGACGGCGTCGCTCGACGGCACGGTGGACGAGGAGAGCGTGACCCGCCTGTCCGACCTGATCCGCGACGAGAACGTCCCCGAGCCCTTCGAGGACGTGTTCAGCCTCACCCTCCAGGACACCCTGGGTTCGGTGCTCCAGCAGCTGAGCGACCGCGAGATGCGCATCCTGCAGCTCCGCTTCGGCCTGGGCGGCCAGGGGCCGCTCACCCTCGAGGAAACCGGCAAGATGCTGGGCATCACCCGCGAGCGCGTGCGCCAGATCCAGGAAAAGGCAATCACGAAACTGCGGGGGCTGAAGATGATCCGCGAGCTCAAAGAGTTCGTTTAGGGACTCTTGACGAGCTTCGCCCAGAATAACGGTCCCTCACCCTCCGAGTCGTCGGGGAGGACCAGCACCTTCTCCTCAAGGGTCCACAAACCGGACCTCTTCGCGGCAAACCTTTCCAACAAACCTTCGTTTTCCTCGGGGCTGATGGAGCACGTGCTGTAGACCAAGGTTCCCCCGGGCTTGAGCGCCTCCAGGGCCGCGCACAGCATGGCCAGCCCCTGCTGGGCGAGCACCTTGGTGCGGTGGGCCGACCATTCGGCCAGGTGGCCTGGACTGCGGACCACGTGGCGCTCGCTGGAGCACGGCGCGTCGAGCAGAATGCGGTCGTAGAGTCCCTGTTCGTGCAGTCCCCACTTGGTGGCGTCGTGCCCTGTAACGGTGACCACCGCCTGGAGGGCCGGGGGGAGGTGATCGGCCACTACCCGGCGAAGCCTGCCCCGGCGGTCGGCGCTGCGGTCGTTGGCCACCAGCCGGCCGACTCCCCCCAAGGCGAGGGCGAGCACCAGGGTCTTGCCCCCCGGGGCGGCGCACAGGTCGAGGACGCTCTGGCCGGGTGCGACGGCCAGGGCCCTGGCGGCGCGCACCGAGGCCCCGTCGAGGTAGTAGGGCTTCACCAGGCCCTCGAGGTGAGCCTCGGGGTTGGGGGGGGCCGCCAGGGCTTCACGGAGCCGGGGCCAACGCTCCCCGTAGACGGTTTCAAAGTGGGCGTCGAAGGCCGCCGCGCCGCGCCGTCCGGCAGATTTTTTTCCCATGGCTTGCCATTCCTCGGAATCCCTGTTATCAGAAACTATGGAAAAAAGAAAGGCGGGCGGGACCATCCGCGGTGTCGTTTTTGATTTGGACGGCACCCTGGTCGACAGCCTGGCCGACATCGCGGCGGCGGTCAACGCCACCCTGGTGGCCCACGGGCGCGAGCCGCACCCCGTCGAAGCCTACAACGCCATGGTTGGATGGGGCCTCAAGCAGTTGCTGGTCACGGCCAGCGTCGACAACCCCTTCGCCGCCGAGGTCCTCGAAACCGCCTACCAAGACGTGCTGGTCCGCTACCGTGCCCATCCCGTGGTCCACACCCGGGCCTACCCCGGCGTCAGCGACCTGCTGGCCGGCCTGGGCAACCGCGTGCCGCTGGGCGTGTTCTCGAACAAGGAAGACGGCATGACCAACACCATCGTGAGGACGCTGTTTCCGAACGCGGGGTTCCGCTCGGTGGTGGGGGCCCAGCCGGGCAAACCCCACAAGCCCGACCCGACGGCGCTGCTTGAAATTCTGGCGGCCTGGGGCATTGAGCCCTCGTCGTGCGCCTACCTGGGCGACTCCGACGTCGACATGGAGACGGCCGCCAGGGCCGGGGTGGTGGCGTGCGGGGCCGCGTGGGGCTTCCGGGGCGAGGCCGAGCTGAAGGCCTCGGGTGCCGCCGAAGTCTTTGCCGACGCCACGGCTTTCGGGCGCTGGCTGGGAGCGCACCTGGTCTGACCGCTGGACAAACCCGACCCGCCGACTGAAACTGAAAAGGGAGACAACCATGACCAACGACGAACTGAAGACCGCCGCCGAGGCCTACTTGGCCCGGGAGGAACACCCCTTCTTCAAGAAGGACGTCGAAGCGCTGCTGAAAGCGGCCAACTGGACGGAGCTGAACGAACGCTTCTACACGGCGCTCAGCTTCGGCACCGGCGGGCTCCGCGGGGCCATCGGAGGCGGGACCAACCGCATGAATCCCCTGATGGTCCGCTCGGCCACCCAGGGCCTGGCCACCTACGTCAACGCTGCGGTGAAAGGCGGTTCGGCCGTCATCGCCCACGACTCCCGCAACTATTCCGACCTGTTTGCCCTCGAGGCGGCCCTCGTTTTGGCTGCCAACGGCATCAAGACCTACCTGTTCAAGAACCTGCGCCCCACGCCTGTGCTTTCCTTCGCCGTGAGGCGCCTCAAGGCCACCACGGGCATCGTCGTCACCGCAAGCCACAACCCGCCCGAGTACAACGGCTACAAGGTCTACTGGAACGACGGCGCCCAGGTGCTGCCTCCCCACGACAAGGGCATCATCGACGAGGTCCGCAAGGTCAGCGCCTACAAGACCATGACCAAGGCCGACGCCCTGGCCAAGGGCCTGCTGGTGGAGATCGAGGAGGAGATCGACGGACCTTACTGCGAGATGGTGAAGGCCCAAGCCATCCGGCCCGAGCTGTTCCGCACCCAGGCTGGCAAGGTCAAGGTCGTCTACACGCCCCTCCACGGCACCGGGATCACCGTGCTGCCGCGTATCATGAAAGACCTGGGAATCGCTCTGAGCACGGTGGCGGCCCAGGCCGTCCCCGACGGCAACTTCCCCACCGTAGCCTCGCCCAACCCCGAGGAGCACTCGGCCATGCAACTGGCCCTCGACCAGGCGGCGCGCGAGAACGCCGACATCATCATCGGCACCGATCCCGACGCCGACCGGATCGGCATCGGCGTGCCGTGGAAGGGCGGCTGGGTGCTGCTCAACGGCAACCAGTTAGGCGCCCTGCTGGCCGACTACATCTTCTCAAGCCTCAAGGCCGTAGGCAAGCTCCCGGCCAAGCCTGTGTTCATCAACACCATCGTCACCACCGAGCTGCACGTGCTCATCGCCCAAAGCTACGGCGCCAGGACCGAGCGCGTGCTCACCGGGTTCAAGTACATCGGCGAGAAGATCCGCGGCTACGAGGCTGGCGGCGAGGGCTGGAAGTACGTCTTCGGCGGCGAGGAGAGCTACGGCTTCCTCTTCGGCGACTCGGTTCGCGACAAGGACGCCATCAGCAGCGCCGCCATCACCATCGAAATGGCGCTCTGGCACCTGAGCCAGGGCCGCTCGGTCATGCAGGCGCTCAACGACCTTTACGAGAAGTACGGCCTGTTCCAGGAGATCCTCATCAGCAAGACCTTCAAGGGCCAGGCGGGGCTCGAGACCATGAAGGCCTTCATGAAGGGTCTGCGGTCCAACCCGCCCAAGAAGGTCGGGCCCCTCGCGCTGGTCAAGCTGCTCGACTACCAGGCGGGCACCACGTGGGCCGCCGGGAAGGTGACCAAGGACATCGACCTGCCGTCCAGCGACGTTGTCCAGTTCGTGCTCGAAGACGGGTCCACGGTCACCGTGCGGCCCTCGGGCACCGAGCCCAAGATCAAGTTCTACGCCAGCTGCCGGGCCGAGAAGGGTCTGCCCCTCGACCAGGCGCGCCCCAAGGTCGACGCCAAGATCAAGGCTCTCACCGAGGCCCTAGACGGGATGATCCAGGGATGAAGGAAAGGCAGGACTTCGAGTCTCTCCAGAATCCCGAGCTTGTGTTCGTCGCCTTCGACCTCGAGACCACGGGCCTGTCGCCCCAGCTTGACCGCATCGTCGAGATCGGTGCTGTCAAGTTCGTCGACGGTCGCGAGACTGCCCGCTTCGGCTCGCTGGTGAACCCCGAAATGTCCATGCCGCCGGGGGCTGCCGCCGTGAACGGCATCACCGACCAGATGCTGGCCGGCCAGCCCTCGCTGCGCGACGTGCTTCCGGACTTCCTCGCCTTCGCCGAGGGGGCGGTGCTGGTGGCCCACAACGCTTCGTTCGACCTGGGGTTCATCAACAGCGCCATGGGCCGGATGAGCAAGGGCCGGCTGGGCAACGACTTCGTCGATACCCGGGTCATGGCGCAGAAGGCCTTCCCCGGCCGGGCCAACTACAAGCTGCAGAGCCTGGCCGTCGACCTTGGCGTCAAGGCCGTCGAGGCGCACCGGGCCGTGGACGACGCCCGGGTCTGCCAGGAAGTGTTCCAGGCGTGCCTGAGGCAGCTGAACCCGGGTGGGCAGACTTCGTTCTTTTGACACCCTGGCCCGGGCGGGAAACCGTTGACGGAGCGCCGCTTCTTTGAATAAATTACTGCATCACCGCTTTTCGAGGATGGATCATGGGCAAGAAGATTTACGTGGGAAACCTGAACTACAGGACGACGGCCGAAGGGCTTGAGGGCCTGTTTTCAAGCTACGGCGAGGTCGCCGGAGTCGCCATTGTCAGCGACAGGGAAACCCAGCAGCCGAGGGGCTTCGCCTTTGTGGAGATGGCCACCCAGGAAGGGGCCACCCAGGCGATCACCGAACTGGACGGCAAGGAGTTCGAGGGTCGCCGGCTGCGGGTGAACGAGGCCGTGAACAAGCCTCGCCCGCCCCGGGAATAGCCCATTCTTCCCCGCCTCTCCGTCGCGCCGATGGTCGATTGGACCGACCGTCACTTCCGCTTCTTTGTTCGCCAGCTCGCGCCCCGCAGCCTTCTCTACACCGAGATGCACACCACGGGGGCCGTGTTGCGGGGCAAACCCGAACAGATTCTTGATTTTGATCCCAGGGAGAAGCCGCTGGCGCTGCAGATCGCCGGCGACGACCCCGACGCCGTGGCGCGCGCCGTCCGCAAGGCCGACGCGTGGCCGTACGACGAGTACAACCTGAACTGCGGCTGCCCGTCGGACCGCGTGCAGGACGCCCACTTTGGCGCCTGCCTTATGGCCGAGCCCGCTTTGGTGGCCGACCTGGTCAAGGCGATGAAGGACGCCACTTCCAAGCCCGTGACCGTGAAGCACCGCATCGGCATCAGGGGCCACGGGGTGGTTAGGGAACGCTACGAGGAGATGGTAGAGTTCGTTGGGGCGTGCGCGGCGGCGGGGGCCGACAGGTTCATCGTCCACGCGCGGATCGCCGTCCTCGAGGGCCTGGACCCGAAACAGAACCGCGAGATCCCGCCGCTGCGGTACGAAGACGTGCACCGCCTCAAGCGTGAGTTCCCTCACCTGACCATTGAGATCAACGGGGGCTTCCGGACCCTCGACTCCTTGCTGCCGCAGTTCGACGCCGTTGACGGGGTCATGGTCGGGCGCGCCGCCTACGAGGACCCCTACTTCCTCACCGCGGCCGAGCGGGCCGTGTTCGGCGACCCCCTGACGACCGTGACGCGCCGGTCGGTGCTGAACGCCCTCGTCCCTTACTTTGACGAGTGGGAGGCCCGCGGCCTTCCTCCCCACAAGATCTACCATCACATGACCGACCTTTTCGCCGGATTTTCCGGCGCGCGCCGGTGGCGGCAGCTGCTCAGCCCGCCGTACAGGACCTTTGCCCGCGCCTCTGACGTGCTGAGGGCCGGCATGGACCTGTTCCCCGACGCGACCCTCGATTCGACGGACCTGCGTCCGGCCCCCTTGCCCAGAGAGTTGGCTTCGACGACACTGTAAGGCGGAGGTGTTCCCCTGGACTCTGACGCCCGCCTCTACCGCTTCCTTGCCGAGGCAAATCAGGCTCTCCTCCGCATTGCCGACGCCTCGCAGCTCCTCGAGAAGCTCTGTTTGCTGGCGTCGCTGTGGGGGCCCTTCGACCGTGTCCGCGTCACAAGGAAGGCCGACAAGGCCCTGGTGACCGCCGCCGAAGCGGGGGAGGGAAACTCGCCGCCCCTGTTCTGGGAGCAGCACGTGCTGGCCAGCGGCCGCGCCCTGATCAACAACGACCTGTCCTCCGGGGGTGAGCCGGGCTTCGACGAGTGGGCCTCGGCCGCTGTGTTCCCGCTGAGGGTCGTCGGCTCGGTGTGGGGCTGCCTCGCGTTGTACTCGCTGCACAAGGACGGCTTTTCGACCCCGGTGTCCGACCTCCTCCAGGAACTGTCTCGCGACGTGGGCGAGGGGCTGCGGCGGCGGTTGCAGGAAGCCGAGCGCGAGGAGACCGAGAGGTTCCTGGCCGACATGGCCAACCTGGTCCCTGGCCTGTTCTACAAGGTGCGCTACGGCGTTGAGACGGGCCCGCGCTTTTTGTACGTGAGCCCGGGCATCGATCTGCTCCTGCCCATTTCGCCCGAACAGGCTCGAAGTGATGCCGTGAAAGTCTTCCGGACCCTGCACCCCGGTGACAGGCTGAGGTTCAACAGGGCGTGGCGCCGGTCGAAGGACTTCCTCACCGTGTTCAACCTTGAGTTTCGCCTTCAACGCCCCAACGGCGCCGTGGTGTGGGTGCTGGCGACAGCGTTTCCCCAGAAGCACGCCGACGGTTCGGTAGTGTGGACGGGGCTGGCCATCGACGTGTCGCCGCAGAACAAGCTGCAGGAGGCCCTGGCCCGGGAGCAGGAGCTGGTCACGGTCATTCTCAACAACATTGGCGACGGGGTGATTGCCGTCGACGAGCGCGACGAACTGGCGCTGGTCAACCAGACGGCGGCCCGGCTTCTGGACCGTGAGGGACCCCTGACGGGCCCTTGGCCGCTGTTGGACCCCGACCTCCCCTGGCACGCCCGGGAGCTCTTTCATCCCTGGTTCCGCCGCCGGGCCGACGGCACCCTCCTCCACCTCGAGGCCCACGTTTCCGACTTGGTTTCGTCGGGCAAGGCGCCCCGGGGCCGGGTGATGCTTCTGCGCGACGTGACCGAACGGGACCACATTGAAGAGAGGCTCCGGCAGTCCGAGAAGCTTGAGTCGATCGGGCTGCTCGCCGGGGGCATCGCCCACGATTTCAACAACCTGATGACGGGTATGTTCGGGTTTATTCAGCTGGCGAGGATGAACGCCAATTCTCCCGAGAGGGTGGTCGGCTACCTCGACCAGGCGCTCGGTCCCTTCCAGAGGGCGCGGGCGCTCACCCAGCAGCTGCTGACCTTCGCCAAGGACGGGGAACCGTCGCGGGTCGGCCTGTCGCTGGCCCAGCTCTTGCCGCCGATTCTGCAGTTCACCTTCGCGGGGAGCTCGATCTCGTGGGACCTCGCGGCGCCCGACGGACTATGGCCCGTCCTGGCCAACGAGGGTCAGCTTCACCAGGTGTTCGAGAACCTCTTCCTCAACGCCAAGCAGGCCATGCCCCGGGGAGGCAAGGTGACGGTGACCCTGGTTAACGTGGCGGCTCCCGGCCCCGAAGGGCGAGGCCTGGGGCCCGGTCCCTACCTGGAGATCTGCGTTGCCGACACGGGTGCGGGCATCCCGGCCGACGTCAAGTCCAAGGTGTTCGACCCGTTTTTCACCACCAAGGCCAGCGGCACGGGCCTGGGGCTCTCGATCTGCTTTTCGGTGGTGAAGAAGCATCAAGGCACCATCGAGCTCGAGTCGGAGACGGGCAAGGGCACCGTGTTCCGGATTTTCTGGCCCGCAGTCCCCGTCAGCCCGGCAGGCGAAGCGTGAATCGCGTGCCCTTGCCCGTCTCGGGCACAGGGCTTTCCACGGTTACAGAACCGCGGTGGAGGTTCAGGATGTGCTTCACGATCGCCAGCCCCAGGCCGGTTCCCGGCGTCCGGCGTCCGGCTTCGGTCCTGTAGAACCTCTCGAAGATCCTCGGCTGGTCCTGTTCGGTGATGCCGGGACCCTCGTCCTCCACCATAATGGCGGCCCCGTCGGCGCTCGTCGTCAACGACACCGTCACCACCGTCCCCGAGGAAGAAAACTTGACGGCGTTGTCGACGAGGTTGACTACGGCCTGTTCGAGGAGCAGGGGGTAGGCCGAGTACGGCACGCTCTGGCCTGGCAGCCGGGTCTGAACGTTCACCTTCTGCGCCTTGGCCTTTTCGCTGAGCAGGGGGAGGGCGCCCGGGACGAGTTCGGCGAGGTCGATGAGCCGCTTTTCCCCTTCTTCAGGCGGGCTGTTCTCAAGGCGGGTCAGGATGAGCAGGTCGTCCACGATCAGGTTCAAGCGGTTGGCGTGGCGGGCCACCGTGTTGAGGAAGGGCCGCGCCCGGACAGGGTCGTCCACGGCTCCGTCGGCAAGGGTCTCGACGTAACCCAAGATGTTGGTGATGGGCGACTTCAGCTCGTGGCTCACGTTCGCCACGAAGTCCCGGCGCATGACCTCGAGGCGCTTGAGGGTCGTGATGTCGACCATGACAAGCACCACGCCCCAGCGGTGGCCCGAGCCTGTCTGAAGCCCAGCCCCTTGAATTTGGAGCGTCGTCTCCAGGTCACGGAGCACGATCTCCGTCCGCGGTGTGGGAGTGTCTCCGGCCAGTACCAGGCGCGCAAACCCGTCGAGGGCCGAGTGCCGGCAGACCTCGATGAGGCTGACCCCCACGGGGTCCCGCTCGAAGGGAAACAGCCGCCGTGCCGCGGGATTCATGGTCTTGATGAGCAGTTGGTTGTCGAGGACGATGACCCCTTCGACCATCCCCGACAGGATGGCCGCCAGTTCGTCGCGTTGCCGGTTGACCGTGGCGATGCGGTCCTCCAGTTGGCCGTAGAGCTTGTTGAGGGCCAGAGACAGGAGCCGCAGCTCCCTGGGGCGCTCCACATAGACCTTCTCGTACGACTCGCCCCGGGCGAAGGCCCCGGCGTTGAAGATGAGCACGCCCATGCTGCGGCTGAAGTCGCGGCTGTAGAGCCAGCCGGCGAAGATGACCAAGCCGAAGGCGCCAAAACTGACAGCGAGGAAGAACGTGAACAGCCCGTCGAGGGTGCGGTTCAGCCCGTCGAGGGGCGTGGCCATCCGGATGAACCCGAGAAGCGGGCCGCCGTCGCGGTAGGCCAGCGCGTACGTCAGCAGCGGCTTGTCCATCACCTTGGAGTAGCCCGTGCTCCAGCCCTCGCCCGTGGCCCTTGCCTGGTCGAGCTCGGGCGTGGCTCCGTTGTCGCGGAAGACGCCGGGGGTGAGGTGGGTGTCCTGGAGGAGGTTGCCCTGGGCGTCGAGAAGGCTGATGCGGTAGCCCGCCCGGTTGGAGACCCGGGCGAGGATCGCGCGCTGCTGTCCGCTGAACAGGGCCGTCAGGTCGGGCCGGGCCCACTCCTTGAGAAGCAGGGCGCTCGTCCTCAAGCTTGTGAGCGTCGTGTCCTGAAGGTCTTGGCGGATGCGGTGCGTGAAGAAGACCAAGAGCAGCGTTTGGGTGACCAGGAGCAGCACCGTCAGCGTCAGCAGGAACTTGAGAAGAAAGCTGAGTCGTCTCAAGAAACGCTCCGGAGCCTGTAGCCGACCCCGCGGACGGTTTCAATGTGGCGGCCCTGGCTTGCCAGCTTCTTGCGAAGCCCTAGGATCTGCACGTCGACCGAACGCTCGGTGACCGGGTAGTTTCCGCCCCTCACCGCGTCGATGATTTGGTTTCGGCTGAACACCCACCCGGGGTTGGTCATCAGGTGCTTGAGGATGGCGAACTCGGTGGCCGACACCGCCACCTCCTCTCCCTCCACCGTGACCTCGTGGCGCACCGTGTCCATGGTGATGCCGTGCACCTGCAGCACCGTGGCCGCGTCGGGGATCTTGTCTTCCGACACGCGGCGAAGGACTGCGCGGACCCGGGCCACCAGCACCTTGGGCGAAAACGGCTTGGTGATGTAGTCGTCGGCCCCAAGCTCAAGGCCGCTGATGATGTCGGTGTCCTCACTCTTGGCCGTCAGCAGCAGCACGGGGATGGAACGCGTCGCCTCCTGCTGTTTGAGCTTGCGGCACACATCGAGACCGTTGATGCCCGGCAGCATGACGTCGAGGATGACAAGATCGGGCGCAGTCTTCCCCGCTTGGGCGAGGGCGTTTTCGCCGGTCATCGCCCTGACCACCTCGTACCCCTGGGCCTCGAGGTGGTACGCCACCAGTTCGAGAATGTCGGGGTTGTCCTCCACGACTAGAACTTTTCCGTAGGCCAAGGGTTCCTCCTTCAGGACCGCGTCAATTCAACGGCCAACGACCAGATCGAGGGTTGCCCCTGCAGCGGCGCGTTCCTCGTCCGTCAGCGGGACCAAACCCGAGTCAACAGCCAGCGAACGCGAGTGCTCAAACAGGTACCTCGCCATCGACCGCTCGGCCGGGTTGGCCAGGTCTTGCTTGGTTGTCACCAGCCACAAGTGCCGGGGCATGGGGTATGTTCGGTTGCGGATGGATTCGGCCGATGGCGCCACACCGTCGAAGGTGAGGATCTTGAGGGTCGGGTCCCTTTGGCGGAAACTCGTCCACCCCAAATAGCCCAGCGCCCCCGGTACCTCGGCCACTCCGCGCGCCAGAATCTGAGCGTCTTCGCTGGACTGTACTCCAGGGGCCGAGAACAGCGGGGTCTTGTCACTATGAAACAGCGAGGCCGCGAACACGTCGGCCGTGCCCGAGTTGGGCCCCAGGGCGAACCTGTAAATGGGGATTGGGGGCCAGGAGGAGTCAAGGTCGGACCACAGCTTGGCCGTGGTGAACGCCTGGACAATCTGCTCGGGTGTCAGCGAGGAGACCCAAGTGTTGGACATCGGTACCACGAGGCAGACCGCGTCCCAGGCCAGGGGAAGGACCACAAGTTCCTTCCCCACCGAACGCGCCGCCTCGTAGTCTTCGGTGTTCACCGACCGGCTCACGAGGGCGAAATCGGCGTCGCCGTAGCGGATCAGCCGCTCCATCCCCGCGTCGGACCCGATGGCCTCGACCCGGGCGTCTACTTGGGGGTGAAGCTTGCTCCACCCCGTCATCGCCGCCGTCGCAAGGGGGGCCAGCGTCGAACTGCCCGACAGCACGACCCGCCCTTGCAAGGGGTCTGGCCCGCATGCCTGGAGTACCAGAGCGAGGGTGAGGCAGAGGGCAGGGAAAGAGGCAGGGAGAAAATTCACTGGGGCAGTATCCCGGCAGCCTGGCAGGCTCATGTGAGAAGAGTATGAGAAAATGGTTAAAGCGGCCAGAGCGAAAACGAAAAATGGCGGGGAGGGCAGCGGGCGGCCATGCCAGAAACCGCAAATCGCGGAATCCCTGCGCTCGCTGGCACACTATCAGTGAAGGACGAATGGAAATGAACCGCGGCCCCGGTGACCTTGTGGAAAACTATGGAGTTGCCGACCGCGACCGAATGAAATCCGCGGGATCCCAGCACTGGGTCTTTTACTGAGGTGTACATGTGGAGGCTGTCCACGAGCGGTATCAGGGCGTCATAGAACTTGTCGATGAGCCGATCCCCGCCCATTTGGAGAACATCTTCGAAGGAGGATCGGATCTCCCGAAGGGCCGACCGTCCGGTGGACGGTCGGCAACCACGGTCAGGCGGGAGGGGTAAGCCGAAGGCGTCCCCCGGCACGCCGGTGACGAAGTCAGACCGTGGTGATTGCAACGAGACGGTCGGCAACCACGGTCAGGCGGGAGGGGTAAGCCGAAGGCGTCCCCCGGCACGCCGGTGGCGCGCGAATTGACGTCTCGTCCTCCCGGAACTACACTCCCACTGTGGGATGTCCTACGGGAGGTCGAGGGTGAAACAGGTGAAAGAGTACGACGCCAAGGTCGATGGAAAGCGCCGGGTAACCCTTCGAGGTGCCTCGTTCGACCACTACCACGTCATCGAATACGCCGACGGCCGGATCGAGCTGGAACCCCGGCAATTGGTGGCTCCTTTTGAAATCTCGCGCGTGGGTCTGAACATCTTGGACCGAAGCATGGTGAACTTTGGCAAGGGGCAGGTCAGTGACCCTGTCGATTTGACGGCATTCCAAAAAGAAGAGTAGCCCCTGTTCACCGTCCGGTTGGGGATTCCAGAAATGAAGGCTCTGTGGGACGACCTGGTCGGAAAAGCGAATAGGGGTGCACTCGGAAAGGAAGAAGCGGAGTTGTGCAGGAAGTGGGGCAAGGCCATGGCCTTCCTTGCGACCGACCCCAGGCACACCGGACTCCACAGTCACGAGATCGGCGCACTAAGCCGCCGCTACGGGATCAGAGTGTGGCAATCATACTTGGCGAACGACACTCCGGGAGCTGGGCGGATGTACTGGGTGTATGGACCGTCGAGGGGCGAAATTACGGTCATCGGGCTTGAGCCTCACCCAGAGAGCAGCAAGAAGGGTGGATACGACAAGGTAACGCTGTCGGAGACAGGCAATGAGGCCTAATTGAGGTGTTTCCAGCCAAACGCTCCCCGCGCGAGGGGTAAGCCGAAGGCGTCCCCCGGCACGCCAGACCGTGGTGATGACAGCAAGACTCCGAGCCCGAGGGACCCGCCGCGCGCCTCTGGGAGCGCTAGCCCCGTTGCCCAGGGGACGCGCCCCAGGAGCCTGTCGGACTTGAGGTTTGGGCCCCGCCGGAGCAGATTTCGAGGCCAAAATCGGTGACGATTGAGGTTCGAATCGAGATTCGGGCCGATTGAGGAACCGGTTTTGGACCGAAAGATGCCCGGCTGGGCCGAAAGGCCTTCGACCGCTGGTTCCGGGCCGCGGTTCTGGGCGCCCCGCGCGAGGTGCCCGAAGGGCCGCCGCAGGCGGGTTCTTTTGCGCAGCAAAAAACCGAAGGCGAAGCCGGAGCCCGTAGGGGACCGACCCCTGGGCAACGGCGTGTCTATCGGCCCTGAGGCGCGCGGTGGGACGCCGCGGACTGGGGGCCTGAATGATCCCGCAGGAGCGGAGCGACGAGGGCCGACCGTCCAGTGGACGGTCGGCACCCATGGTCAGGCGGGCAACGGCACGCCGATGGCGGAACGCCAGACCATGGTGATTGCAACGAGACGGTCGGCAACCATGGTCAGGCGGAAGGGGTAAGCCGAAGGCGGCCCCCGGCACGCCAGACCGTGGTGATGACAGCAAGACTCCGAGCCCGAGGGACCCGCCGGGCGCCTCAGGGAGCGCTAACCCCGTTGCCCAGGGGACGCGCCCCTAGAAGCTCCGGCCCAAGATGGGGAGGTTCACCCCGAACACCTCGCTGATGCCGGTGATCAGGAAGTGTGCTCCGATGGCGGCGATGAAGATCCACAGGATGCGCGCGATGACCAGGGTGCCGAAGCGGCCCATGACGCGCGAGAGCGCCGGCGAGAACCTGACGACAAGCCAGGCGATGGCGAAGTTCACCAGCAGGGCGATCGAGGCGATGAGCCAGCCGTCGCGGTCGAGGACGAGGATGGAGGTGACGATGGCACCGGGGCCGACGAGCAGGGGCACGGCCATGGGGACGATGCCCATTTCCATGACCTTGCCAGGGGTGGTGCGGTACTCGTCGGGGTCGTAGAACACGATCTGCTTGACGGCGATGACGGTCAGCAGGATTCCGCCGGCGATGCGGAACTCGGCGACGTGGATCTGAAAGACGGTCTCCATGACCCAGCGCCCTGTAAACATCAGGATGAACAGGGTGAGGAATCCGACGGTGACGGCGGTGTTGAACAGGCGGTTGCGGTCCTGCTTGCCCAGGTCGCGGGTGAGCTCGGAGTAGAGCGGGACGACGGTGATGGGGTTGAGGATGGACAGCAGCGCGAGGATGGCGTTGAGCAGGGTGTCGAATTTGGCTTCCATCCTTCCTTTATCGCCCACGATTGGCTACACTGTCCAACATGGTCGACGAAATCCGTCTCCAGGCCGGAGAATTCACCACGCTTGTGCGCTTCTTCAAAACGTCCGACGGGCTGCTCGACGGCACCGACCTTCAGATCTACGACGCTCACACGGCGGCTCTGTTCCCCGAAACGAGGGTGCCGCGCCACGTGTGGCCGGCGGGCGAGGCCCACAAGGGCTGGCCCCAAATCGACTCGGTGCTGACCCGGGCGCTGGAGCTGGGCCTGGCCCGCGACTCGACGTTTGCGGGCGTCGGGGGGGGGGTGGTCACCGACATGGCGGCCTTCGCAGCCAGCCTGTACATGCGCGGCTGCCGCCTCGTGCTGGTGCCTACGACGCTGCTGGCCATGGTCGACGCGGCCCTGGGCGGCAAGACGGGCATCGACTACGGCGGGTTCAAAAACCTTGTCGGCAGCTTTTACCCGGCCCACGAACTGCGCATCTGGCCCGGCGCCCTGGCGAGCCTCCCCGACCGGGACTACCGCAGCGGCTTGGCCGAGGTGCTCAAGCACGCCTTCCTCAACGAGGCTCACCTGCTCGAGCTGCTGGAAACCCGCCGCGAGGCGGTGCTGGGCCGCGACCCTGCGGTGCTCGACGAGCTTGTGTTCCGGGCGGTGATGGTCAAGGTGGGCGTGGTCGAGCGCGACCTGCGCGAAACCGGCGAAAGGGCCTTCCTCAACCTGGGGCACACCTTCGGCCACGCCCTTGAGGCTGTGATGGGCTTCGACGGCAGCTGGACCCACGGCGAGGCCGTGTGCTGGGGCATGGCCCGTGCCTTTGAGCTGGGCGCTACCCTGGGCCGCACGGACCCGGCGTGGCGCGACAAGGCGGTGGCGCTCATGGCCTCGTACGGCTTCAAGCTGACGGCGCCGGGGGCCGACGCGGGCGCCATCTTGAAGGCGATGAAGAACGACAAGAAGAAGAAAGGCGGGCTTGTGCGGTTTGTGCTGCAAGAGAACCAGGGCCGCACGTTCCAACAGGCCGTCGACGACGACACCGTCCTGGCCTGCATTCAGGGGGGAGTTTGATGTCTGACGCGCGAACGATGAGTCTGCAAAAGAGTGTCAAATTCTATCTGACCGGAGAGGAGATCTTCGCCGAGGGCTCGGTGGGCGGCCTGATGTACGTCATCCTCGAGGGCGAGGT
>Ga0181516_10000481_pt1 | contig 36935 bp, 27 predicted proteins | sample PEATcosm2014_Bin_25_FD_121104 | JGI IMG/M metagenome (GOLD analysis project Ga0181516, IMG submission 121104) | Peatland microbial communities from MTU Mesocosm Facility, Houghton, MI, USA - PEATcosm2014_Bin01_10_metaG | ecosystem: Environmental > Terrestrial > Soil > Wetlands > Peat | place... | reverse complement strand
CGGCTAAAGCCGTGCCCTTTCAAAACTGGTCTACGGTAAAACCAAGAATGCCCTAGACCATTTCTTGAGGGAAAATCGCTATGCATACCCACATGCTCGAAGTAACTTCGCTCGAACCTGGTTCCCAGTGCGCACATGAGGAGAGGGAGAGTCTGCTTGTCGCCAGCTTCGAGGAATTGGCGGGTTTGCGCTTCTCAATCCTTCTGACCGCACGATGGGAAGGGGCGGCAGTTGAGGACCAGGAACGCCGCAATGAGTTGCGCGCCAAGCTGGTGAGCCTTCGGCGCAAGTACTCCAATAAGATCGACGACATCGCGATGACCTTCGGCATCCAGAGAGCAATGAACGCCAAGGAGGAAGTGGAACGCACAGTTACCATCCCACGGGGCATGGATCTGCCAATGACGCTGGAAGAGGACAACGACCTTTGCCTTTAGACTTCGGCTGAGCGCCTATTGAAAGTTCCCAATGAGGACGAAGGGCGCCCAATAGAATGGATGAGAGTAGCCGGCCGGCTTTGCCGAGGGCGCGGGCTTTTCCTCTACGCTGAGTCCCCGGCTTTTCGCGGAGTGTTGCGGTGCGCCCGCCTGCTTTGGCAGAAAGGCAAGCTGAGCCTGGCGCAATGCTTCTCCCTTTCCATTCTCCGGATGTTCTGCCCATCGCCTGTAAAAATCGCTCATCAGGCGACTGGTGCTGTTGTCGTTCACATCCCATAGCGTGGCCAGCACCGCTTCAGCATCCTTCTGCTGCGCGATCATTCCCAGGCTGTCGACTTCCATTCCATCTTTTGTTGCATCGTCTCGAGCCGTGCTGCAGGCGGACAACGTTATGAGCTGGGTTCCGTGAAAACTGATGGTTGAGGTATAGAGACTCGAGAGGGTGAGTGCGTATCCCCTGGCTTCGCCGGCAAATTTTCCGCCCAGCATCAGGTAAGGCTCCAGGCCGCCGGTGGCATCCTCAATAAAATGGCTGGCGATGTGCACCACAGGAAAGCCCTCGCCTGCCCCCAGTTGGGACTTCAGCGCGGCGAGCGTGAACTGCTCGTCGGAGAGCAGTTTTCCGTTCAAGGGCCCATGCGACGCGGGCACAGCGGGATCGTGAACCACCGACATCAACTCCGGCATCACGCCGGGCAAAGCCGGCAGACCGCCATAACTTCTCGAGAGGCCCATCGCCAACACGCGCAACGAAGAGGATTTTGGATTGGACGGCGCTTTCATGTGCTCATAGCTTGCGGATGTAAAGAGGACATTGTCGAATCGCTGCACCATGAATTGCTTGCCGTCGTACAGCGCGGCCACAGGCACGTAACGAAGGACCCCATCCAGAGACCAGAGCAAAGTCGGCACGCGATTCTGAGCGGCACCGCCGTGGTCAAGCGCAGCCAGTTCGCCCTCAAGCGGCGCGACAACCATGGCGTACAGATCTTTAAGATGCGGCTTTGGATTCGAGGCCGGAGAACGGAGCTCTTCGCGTACCTGCAGGACCCTGGCGCGCAGTTTTTCCGGTGTGACCTGCAGCTCGATTTTCCTGGTCCCCTGGGCGGTGACCACAATGGCGTAGGCGTGTTCCTGGCCAAGGAGCAGCCGAATTCCCAACACGCGCGGTCCCAGGCCTGCCAGAACATTCTGCAAGCGGCTTAGCTGCAGCTTTTCCTGAGCCACCAGATCATTCGCTTTGCCGACGCCGACTTTCGGTTCAAGTTCAGGGAAGATCGTGCTGGAAAAAATGCCCATCACTTCGCGATTGCCCGACTCGACCTTCTCGTCGAGCATCTCCATCCGACTTTCTTCATCAGGAGAGCGTGAGGGCTTGGCCAGCAGCGCGGCATACTCCGCGCTCATATCTGTGAGCGCCGCTGCCGTGTCTTCGGAAGTCTTCAACTCGCTCTGCGCCTTCTGTTGCGCCTCGGAGAGCTTCAGCGGCTCCTCACTGGCCGCAGCACTCTTGTCGGCGCCGCGAACAACCTCCTTCAGCTCCTGCTCCTTCAGCAGATCGAGCACCTTTTCCGCTTCGCCAAGCCGGTCGCGCTCCACAAGCAGCTCCGCCAACTCGCGGTAAGTCTCCGACTTCGACTGCACGAAGCCGGCTTGCAGATCCCGGGCGAGTCCCGAGATGTTTTTGCGCATCTGCTGAAAGCTGTTGACGGCGTCCATCCCGAACAGGATTGCCGTGTCCGTGCGATGTTGCTCGCGGAACAAGCGCAAGAGCGAGGTATTGATTCTGGCCTTCAGATCGGGGTCGCCTACCGATTCGGCCAACGACAAGGCAGCAACTTCATTGCGGAGTGCGGCTGCAGCATCGCCCATCTCGCGTCTTATCTCACCGATGCCCCAAAGCGTGTTGGCCTCGCAGTCGCGTTCACTCGCCTCGCGCTCAATCGGCAGCGCCTGGTTGTAGATGTCGAGCGCCTTTTGATTCTGGCCCAGGTGACGATAGACCAAGCCGATGCTGTCCAACGTATACGCTTCGCCTGCAAGGTCGTCCATCCCGCGCTGCATGGTCAATGCCTGGTTGAGAAAGAGAAGCGACTTCTGTTTCTGTCCAAGGGCATCGTAGACCCACCCGATATTGTTCAAAGCGCCCGCTTCGTCGCGCCTGTCGCCTGCGGCGCGCTCAATCGCAAGCGCCTGCTGGAAGCGCAGAAGAGCCTTTTGCCGCTGATTCAAGTACGTATCTACCAAGCCAAGCCCGGTGAGGGTGGCCGCCTGGCCACGCCGGTCGGCCGCCTTCAGTTGCATCGCAAGTGCCTGGCCGAGGTTGTCCTGTGCCTTTTCCTCCTCGCCCATCGTGTAATAGACCAGTCCGATCCCGTTCAGCGTAATGGCTTCGACGCGGCGATCCTTCAAATCCTTTGCAACCGGCATCGCCAAGTTGAAGTGGTCCAATGCCGCCTGCTGCTCGCCCATGGTGTAATACACGGTGCCGATTCTGTTCAGCGTCTGCGCCTCGTTGGTGCTGTCGCCGATCAAGCGTTCGATCCACAACGCCTGGTTCAGATCCAGCAACGCATCCTTCGTCTGCCCGAGATCGTTGTAGAGCACGCCCATGATGTTCAGGATCGATGCCTCTCCTTCGCGGCTCCCTGTCTCGCGCACCGCAATCCGAGCCTCGTCGAAGTAATCCAGCGCTGTCTGTTTCTTGCCCCGGCCAGAGTAGTACATCCCCAGCGCGGTGAGAAACTGAACGGTGGCTTCTTTGTCTCCCTTTGCTCGCGCGGCCTCGAGTCCTGCCTGCAACCGATCCGGAGACTCGCTGTCGCCCGTGGCCGGCTGGTCAATCGAAGGCGGCATGGGCGACGGCGCCGGCATGGGCGACGGCGCCGGCATGGGCGACGGCGCCGGCATGGGCGACGGCATGGGCATGTCTGCCGGCGCAGGCATGGAGGACGGCATCGACGGCGACGGAATGGGCATCGGCAGGGGCGCGGGCATGGAGGGCGCTGGAGGCGGAACGGGGATTTGCTGCGCATGGAGAAGACCGCGAGACAGAAGCAGGGCTGCCACGACCGCGGACGAAACCGCGCGCATTGAGCGTTTGTGGCGAAGGTCAGTCATCCGGGATCTTCCTTATCCTTGGTTTGCCTTGTCAGTTCATTATCGCTGGACGAATCGCGCGGCACATTTCTCAAAATCCGAAAATGCCGACAGCGGGAAATTCCGGAGCAATCGAGTTCACGCGGCGTCCCGCAATCAGGAGGGAATATACCACCAGTTGGTTGCGTTCGCGATACCCCAAAAGTCGCGGCCGGAATAGAGAATCCAAGGCCCCAGCCGGCTCAGGTCAGCGCCAGGAGTTGATGCGCAAGCCGCCTTGGCCACGCAGGCCGGGCGCGATCGAGCATGTTGTGCACCGGGATTGCCGTGGCTTCGCAGCACTCGTGAGTCTGCGCGGGAAGGCATCCGCGCGGAAAGGACAGAACTTCGGTTGGCTCCTGTGCAATCGCATCTCCCGAAGGACGATTCATGCGCGAGTACGGCGCTATTCCGGAGACTTCGCCGGCGTGCCATTCAATCGCTTTCCGAGGTCCCGAACCGCGGTCGGCAGACAGCACCACGTGTCCAGACAGCAACACGTGCAGCCACTTCACCTGAACACCTTTGTGAGCCATTATCCCGCCGGTTTCCACCACGTGCAGCGTTCCATCCGCCGCCAGCCGGTCGATGAGGGGGGTGAGATCTGTGGGATCCGCGCGATCCATTGCTTTCACCTGCGTAGGGTTATTCCGTGCGGGAGAGGGGTCTGCCTCGCTCCAAGTTACCAGATGGATGGCCGGATCGTGTGCAAGTTTCCCGCGGTGCATTTGCGGAGCGGCATCCCGGCTTTACTGGGGTGCGGAATTTCCGACGGAACGGCCAGTGCATCGAAGCCTGCGCCGCGACCGCTCAGCACGGATCCGCAACCTTTGTCCTGGGGCCTACCTTGCTGCTGAAGAAGGCGAGCGACTTCGCCAACCCCTCTTTGAGAGGGATGCGGGGTTGCCACCCTAACAAGGTGTGAGCCCTTGTGATGTCCGGACAGCGGCGGGTTGGATCGTCCACGGGCAGAGCCATAAAGCGGAGCTCGCTTTTGGAGCCGGTAACTTCGAGCACCGCCTGCGCGCACTCCAGGATCGTGAATTCTTCAGGGTTGCCGATGTTGACCGGAAGATGCGCTTCGGAGCGCGACAGCAGCAGAATTCCCTCCATCAGGTCGTCGACGTAGCAGAAGCTGCGGGTCTGGCTGCCGTCTCCATAGATGGTCAGCGGTTCGCCGCGCAGGGCCTGCATCATGAAGTTCGAAATCACACGGCTGTCATCGGGGTGCAGGCGCGGACCGTAAGTGTTGAAGATGCGGACCAGGCGAGTATTCGCTCCGCGCGTACGATGGTAGGCCATCACCAATGCCTCGGCGTAACGCTTGGCCTCGTCGTACATTGACCGCGGACCGACCGGGTTTACGTTGCCCCAGTAGGTCTCCGTTTGCGGGTGTTCGAGCGGGTCGCCGTAGCACTCTGAGGTTGACGCGTGGAGAAAGCCGGCGCCATTGCGGAGCGCGATCTCAAGCATGTTTTCCACGCCCGCGGAGCCAACCCGAAGGGTCTCGATCGCCAAGCGGCTATATTCCGCGGGGCTGGCCGGGGAAGCAAAATTGAAGACGTAGTCCACCTTGCCCGGATCGAACGGCTCGCAGATGTCGCGCTCTTCAAACTCAAAACGCGACTCGCCTTTAAGATGAGCCACGTTGTCAAGGTCGCCGGTAGAGAGGTTATCGACGCCGAGAACTGAGTGGCCTTCGCCCAGCAGCCGGTCGGTTAGGTGGGAACCAAGAAACCCGGCGGCGCCGGCGACAATAACACGCATACACAGTATTTTAGCTTAGTAATTTGTGTCCGGAAGGCGGGATTTGAATCCACGAAGCAGAACAGGCGGTGACGGCCCAGCCGTCGCTCTCCCCCAAAAGGCCTCAAATGGGCTGCTTGCGGAGTTTGCCTTCCGGCGCCAAATGATTTGCCGGTCTGCCGACGCATACGTAGGTGAAGCCGTGATCCAGCATCTGTTGCGGCGGGAAGAGATTGCGGCCGTCGATTACGATCGGAAAACGGAGAACCTGTTTAAGCCGCACCAGGTCGACGGCGGCAAATTCCTTCCACTCGGTCAAGATCAGCACCGCATCTGCATCCTTTGCCGCCTCGTACAGGTCTCCCGCATAGCTCAGGTTCCCGGCCGGAGGCAGCACTTCCTTGGCGCGCTCCATCGCGGCCGGATCGTACGCGGCGACCCTGGCGCCGGCATTCAACATCTTTCTGACGATATCCAAGGCGGGAGATTCGCGAACGTCGTCGGTACCAGCCTTGTAGGCCAAGCCCAGCGCCGCCAGCCGCTTGTCTCGCAGCGTCCACAGCGTCGACACCACCTTGTTGAAGAAAATTTCCTTCTGGTTTTCGTTGATTTTCCGGATCTCATCGAGAAGCTGAAAATCGACGCCGAACTGTTGCGCCACCCAGTGGAATGCGGCCACATCCTTGGGAAAACAGGAGCCTCCGTACCCAAGTCCGGCGCGCAGGAACTTGGGGCCGATGCGGCTGTCGAGACCCATGCCGGCGGCAATGTCTTCGATGTCCGCATCCGCAGCCTCGGCCAGGTTGGCCACTGCGTTGATAAACGAAATCTTCAGCGCCAGGAAAGCATTGGAGGCATGCTTGATGAGTTCGGCGCTCTGCGCGGAGGTAACCAGCAGCTGGGCCGGACGGGCGGCGCTGCAAGCGCCAGCCAGCGCTCCGGGCTGGGAATAATAGCTTCCTCCAGTGAGCGGCTCATAGATGCGCCGCAAAAGGTTCGCAGCGCGCTCGGTGCCCGCGCCCACCACGATTCGGTCGGGATGGAGAAAGTCGTTAATGGCCGAGCCCTCGCGGAGAAACTCGGGATTCGAGACTACGTCATAGCATTGCGGATCAACCTTGTGACGGTTCATGACGCGGCGGATCCACTCATTGGTGTAGACCGGCACCGTGCTCTTTTCCACGATCACCCTGTAGCTACGGATGGTGCGCGCAATCTCCGCGACCACGGCCTCGACGTAGGAAAGATCGGCGGCTCCACTGTCTCCCTGCGGCGTGCCCACAGCAACGAAGATCGCCTCGCAGCGATCGACGGCCGCCGCCAGCTCCGTGGTGAATTCCACGCCGCTGCCCTGGTGCCTGGCCAGAAACTCGGGCAGGTGCTTTTCAAAGATAGGCACGCCACCCTCGTTGAGCGCCTTTATCCTGGCCTTGTCGTTGTCAACGCAAACAACATGGTGGCCTATTTCGGCGAAGCAAACCGCCGCAACCAACCCCACATAGCCCGACCCAATGACACAGATGGAAACCGGATTCGACATGATCTCTTGCTTTCTCCCCGCGGCCTGCGGCGGACGCCCACTCGCGCCACGACTTCCGCTGGGCGCGTTGTTTCAGCGAAGCCGGTGACCCAGAGATTGATTCCAGCCATGCGCCTGCATGATGCAATTCTATATCTTCGCCGTGTTTCTTCTTGCTGCGGAAAAGCCGGCCTGCTCCCAGCCGGTAATCGCTGAGGCGTGACGCCCGGATGATATGCGGCTCGCTCGAATGACCTTTCCTGGCAGATGCCCGCTCGAAAAAGAGCCTGCTTGAACTCTCTCTTCCTGACTCCTCCCGATTTATTTGCGTTGTTTTCACACACTGAGCGGGTAAAATGTGCGCATGCCATTGAACGCCACGATCGAAAAACTGCCCGAAGCGACAGCGGTCGTGACGCTGTCAGGACAAATGACCCTGGGCACTACCCTAAAGGTTGCCGATTCCCAGATCAATGGACTCATTGCGGATGGCGTCTCCAAACTGGTGATCGACGTAACGGGCGTGGACTATATGGATAGCGCCGGCCTGGGCATGCTGGTGTATTTCTTCGGCACGCTCAGGGGGAAGAACGGTTTGCTGCGTATCTGCGGAGTGGCTCCCCGCCTTCTGTCGTTGCTGCAATTGACCAAGACGGACACCTTTCTGTCCATTGACAAGAGCCGCGATGAGAGCCTGGGCGCATTGGGGGACTAGCGACGGAGGACCACACCGGACCCGGAAATTGCCACTGGCTCAGTCCTCATTGCCCTGCGAATTCGGTTTGAACCCGTTGCCTGGGACTTGCTTCGCGATCTGCTTTGGGTGATTAACTCAACAGATAACTACGGTATGGGCTGTCGCGCAAGGAGTGTCCGACCAAATTAACGCCGCGCGTTCCACAGCACAGATCCACCACCCAAATTACGGGAAGGCCGACCATTCAAGGTGTGGCGAGTAAATTCATGCCTCTGAAGCTCTTGAAAAGAGGGGATGCTGGAGAAGCGGGCTGCAAATTGAGGGCTCCGGTTAATCCCGCGTGCGTCACTTCATCGGACCCGCGCCTTGATATACTGCCGGGCATCCAGGGTTTGCGATATGCCTGCCCTGAAGCAGGGCCTTGCCATGTTCGACTTTTCGGCATTTTCCAAAGAAGGGAAATTCCAGATGCTTCAAATCTGCCGCTCCACCGCTGCCGCATTCACTTTTGCCGTTGCGTTCACTCTGTTTGTCCAGGCGCAGACGCAAACGCCACCGATGACGCCGGATATTCCGGCCAAGTTCATCCCTCCCCGTAATGGCTACGACTTCGTGAAGCGCGAGGAGATGATCCCGATGCGGGACGGCGTCAAACTTTATACCGTTATCGCCATCCCCAAGGGCGCGGCACACACCCCGATTGTGCTGACCCGCACTCCCTATGACGCCGCTTCGCGCATGAAGGTGGTTGAGTCGCCGCACCTGGCGGAAGAAGTTACCGTGGGCGACGATGTATGGGTCGAGGCCGGATTCATCCGTGTCTTCCAGGATGTGCGCGGCAAGTATGGTTCAGAAGGCGAGTACGTGATGACGCCGCCGCCGACCGGGCCGCTGAATCCCTCGGGGCCGAACGACACCACCGATGCGTGGGACACGATTGACTGGCTGGTGAAGAACGTTCCTGAATCGAATGGCAGGGTAGGCATGATTGGCTCATCCTACGAGGGGTTCACAGTGGTGATGGCGCTGATCAATCCGCACCCGGCCTTAAAGGTGGCCGCGCCAGAGAGTCCGATGATCGATGGCTGGATGGGAGACGACTGGTTTCACTACGGCGCATTCCGCCAGGTGAACCTCGACTACTTCACGGAACAGACGACCGTGCAAAAAAGCGGAGAGTCCATTCCACGCTTGAACTACGACGACTACACGAACTTTCTTGAACAGGGTTCCGCGGGTGATTTCGCACGTTACGGCGGACTCGAACAATTGCCATTCTGGCGCAAGATTGAAGAACATCCCGCTTACGACGCGTTCTGGCAGCAACAGGCGCTGGACAGGATCATGGCGGGGATCTCCCTGAAAGTCCCGACTCTGTGGGAGCAGGGCCTTTGGGACCAGGAAGACATGTGGGGCGCTAACCACTCGTATGCGGCCCTGGAGCCGAAAGATACAAACAACGACATGAACTTCCTGGTCATGGGCCCATGGTTCCACAGCCAGATAAATCGCCTGGGATGGTCGCTGGGGCCATTGCAGTGGAATGGCGACACCACACGCCAGTATCGCCACGACATTCTGCTTCCGTTCTTCACGCAGTACCTGGTGGACGGCGCGCCGAAGGCCGACACTCCACCGGTGCTGGTCTACAACACCGGCGAAAATCATTGGGACCGGTTTACCCGATGGCCGATGAGTTGCGACAGCGGTTGTCCTAGCAAATCGCGGCCAATCTATCTCGGGGGAGCCGGCAAGTTGTCTTTCGATGCACCCACTGGGGACAGCGACAGGTTCACGGAATATGTTTCCGACCCGGCCAAGCCGGTGCCCTTTTCGCCTCGACCTTTTGTGGCGACCGACGATAATGCCTGGCGAACATGGCTGGTGCACGATCAGCGCTTCGTCGATGGGCGTCCGGACGTGATCACCTTTGTTACCGGCCCGCTGACTGAATCGCTGCGCCTGAGCGGGCGCCCGAACGTGGACCTTTACGCTTCGACGAGCGGCGGCGACAGTGACTGGGTGGTCAAGCTGATCGATGTCTATCCAGGCACTTATCCCTACAACACGCAGATGGGTGGCTACGAGCTGCCGATCTCAACCGACATCTTCCGCGGGCGTTATCGCACCAGCTTCGAGCATCCTGAAGCCATCACGCCTGATCAGCCGCTGCTCTACCATTTCGGGCTGCCGATGGTGAATCACGTCTTCAAGCCGGGCCATCGCATCATGGTGCAGGTCCAGTCGAGCCTCTTTCCTCTGTATGACCGCAACCCGCAGACTTTTGTGCCGAATATCTTCGACGCCAAGCCCGCGGACTATCGCAAGGCAACGCAGCGCATCTGGCACACACCGGGAAAAGCCAGCCTCATCAACCTGCCGGTCGTTGCAGCAGATTAAATCACATTTTCACCCTTTCGCGCGGCTCCAAGGTGTCTCAAGAGCAAGTGCGAGAAGACGCGGGAGAGATTACTTCCCGATCGCCGCGAAAGGGCTGGAATCCGAAGACGAGGCCCAAATCGCGTCTCTTATCCTGTGCTGAACATTCTGGTGGGGAACATCGCGCTGGGACAGGACTATGTTGCGGCTCACTGCATGTCGCGCCACACGGCGAAGACCTTCGCACACAGCCTTGACCCGCACATCGAAAATTACGCTCGACGTTGAGCTAAGCACGACTTTGCCCTCCATGAAATAGCCAGTTCTCAATGCTCATGACGTATCCTGTCAAAAGTATTGGGTTGAATGCCCCATGGGCGCATTCAAAGTCTGTCAGCGATTTCCGGAAGATCGCGATGAGCCAACCTCAGCGCCAACTCCGACTGAACGCAGACAGTGGGCGAATGGGGTTTAGATCTGAAGCAAGGCCAGGCATTGGTTCATGGGTCGAAAGAGCCAGCGCAAACTCGAGCGACGTTTAGCAGGCTACGCCTCTGCCGCCAAAGGGGCCGAGGCCAGGCAGCCCGGTGTCGATGCGCCGAGGTGGCCGTTCGAGGGCTCGCGCATGCTCACCGCCCTGGGCGTTGTACTCATTGCGCTCTGCACCGCGATGATCTACACACAGACGGTCAAGGTACCACCCATCGATTATGACGATCACTTTTACCTTACGAATAGTCCATACGTAAATGTAAAGTTTCCATTTTCCCGCCTGGGCGCGGTGTGGAATGAGCCATACTTCGCCAATTTTCACCCGGTGGCCACAACCACCTGGCTACTGGACCGCGAACTGTCGGACAAAAGCCAGCCGTTTGACGGAACGACATTTCGCGTCTCGCACCTGATCTACGCGCTGATTGGCGCGGCACTCCTGATCCCTCTGTATCGAAGGCTCGGCGTTCCCAATCTTCTCGCGGTGGCGGGGGCCCTGGTCTATGCAGCGCACCCGATCCATACGGAGGTGCTGGCGTGGCTTTCGGCGAGAAAAGACCTGATGGCACTAATCTTTGTTGTTCTCTCAATGCTCGCGTGGCTTTGGGCACGCGAGGCCGCGACCCCAAATCAGTGGAGATTGCGGCAGGGACTTACGATTCTTCTGGTTCTGCTCGCGGTACTATCCAAACCAGTTGCCGTAATTGCGCCGGCACTGTTTGCAGCCTTTGAATTCTGCTCAGGGCCGCATGCCGGCATTGCGCATTGGCGTTTGGCGAACCGGCGCGATCACCCCCTTGTGACTCGGACGCTGGCGCTGACGGCGATCCTCGTGTTCGCCGGAGGATTGTCTGCGGCCAGCTTTCATGGGTTGCTCCAGAGAGACCCGCAGCACGGTGGCTGGTTGATCCTTGTGCTCATCGGCCTGGTGCTTGCCATGATGGCGGTAGCGCCGAAGCAAGAGGATTTCCATCAGGCGAACTCGGCTGGAATTCGTATCTTCGGGCCGCCGTTCGCAATCCTGAGCGTGGTGGCCGGCGCGGGTTCCGCCTGGACAATCTGGGCGCAGGGCCAGGTGGGTGCGATCAAAGGAGCCCCCACCTTGGCGGCGACAATCAATCTAAGTTGCGACGCGCTGCTTGCCTATGCGGGAAAGGCTCTGATTCCGGCCCGAATGAGTGTCAGTTACACCTGGGCCACATTCCCATCTGTCAGCTTGAGGGGGCTGCTGGGTGCGACGGTCCTTTGCCTGGTGATTTGGACCGGCATGCGCTTCGCGGGTTCGGCTGAGCGGAACCGGCGGCTTCTGGCGTTTGGACTTTTCTGGTTCCTGATCGCGTTGATCCCGGTGTCAAATCTGGTGCCGACGAGCACGAAGATGGCAGACCGCTATCTTTTTCTGCCGACCATTGGAGCAATTCTCGGGATCCTCGCGCTTGCCGCTGCGTGGTGCTCCGGGTCCCGGCGCCGCCAATTTGCCGCCTGTGCCGCACTCACACTGGTTGCTGCCCTCTTCACTGCCTGGTCCTATGACCGCACAGAAGTGTGGTGCGGCAAATCGACCTTGTGGCATGATCGCCCGCAGCCCGATCTGAGCCTTTGGACGGCCGCCGTAGCAACAAATCCGGAAGATACTCTCGCGCTCATCAACCTGGGCGTGACGCGGCTTCGCCTCGATCCGCCTGACGTCGAAGAGGCGCTGGCGAATCTTCAAAAGGCATTGCAGTTAAGTGAGGCCAATCAGTCAAAAAACGCTGGGAACAGGATGTTGGTGCTCACGCCTGTCTACCAGGGACTTGGAGATGGATATCTGGCCAAGGCATCCGCGCTTACTGCTGCTAACCCAGGGGAGACCGGCTGGCGGGAGAAGAAAGAGGGCTACCTCAACTCAGTTAGGTATTACAGGCTGACGTTGCCGGCACCCTCGGGGTTCGTTCCTAACGACATCGGAGTTCTTCGCAGGTTTTCGGAAGCCTGCGAAGCACTGGCTCAAATGGAAACGGTTGAACTTGGAGGGTTGGGGCCTGAAGCGCGGGATGGAATTCGGCGCGAGCGCGATTCGCTGCGTGCCGAGTCAGACCAGGCACTCTACCGAGCGCGCGAGTTGATTATCGCCAGCAGAGCTTCCCCAGCGGACCCGGATTACCGGTTGGTTGTGCTCGAGCAGGGCACTGCGATTTTTAATCGCGAAATAGGTGCGTCTTTCAGTGAGAAAACCGATGACTACAGGCAAGCGCTGGCGCATTACCAGGAGGCAGCGACACTCTTTCCGGATGACCCTCGGCCCTTCCTCTACGAAGGACTCTGCTACGAGCGGCTTACCGCAATCGCGCAATCAGACGGGGAAAAGCAGCGACTGTTCGCCCTTGGCGAAGGGGCGCTACGCAAGGCGGCAGCTCTTCATACCATATCGTCCGACTATAGCCCCTCTCTGCCTTATAGAGGGCTGGCGCTGCTCTACTCTCACATGGGAGACTATCGGGCCGCGCGTGACTCGCTAAAGGAGGCGCGGCGAGCTGATCCTGCGAGCGCCGATGCTGCTCAGATTGACAAAGATATTCAAAGCCTCGAGAAATACGTCGGGACGAGCGCTGAGAAGAATTGAGCCGTCGTCCATCATGTCAATCTGAATCGCCGACACTCCCGAGGTCAGCCGCAATTCTTGCGGCGATGTCTTCTACGCAACTGCGATGATTCCTTCACGCCGATGTGTGTCCGCGCGCGATCGCACTGCAAATCTGGACTAGAATGCGGACAATCCTTAGTTCGACAACCTTCGCCGCTGGAAATAGGGCATTCCTCGATTCCATCTTTCATTGAAAAGCAAAGCGCAGCCAAACTTCTGCAGGACGGTCGAAGAACATGTTTCCAATACTCTGCATTCGGGATTTGGACCGCTAAGTCGGCAATGCACCCAGAACGAGATTGGATTTGAAGAGTTTCGCTGTAGCCAGAATTCAACAATTCTTTGACCGCTTCTCTCATTGACGGCGCCAAGCGTGAGTTGTTCCCAATTGACCATTCTTAGTCGCACAGGATGAGAGAATTATTGAGCGTAGTCAATTGCACAACCGCGGAGAAGCCACCTGTCCAATGCTATTGGAAAGGCTCCTTGCGCGTCGGTTCGCAGGAATTTCATGATCATTTTCTTGCCACTCGATGTCGGTTTGCAATTGACGTGAGACCCACTGACCGTACTTTGGAGAGAATTTGTGCTGCAAATGAATTCGAAATGTTGCCGGGCCGGTGGCTTCGCCAGGAAGTTCGACGCCGGCGTCCGGACGAACGCCTCCTTCCACGCCATTCTTGCCTTTGCCGTCCTCTGCCTGGTCGCGGCAGGATGCGAACCGAAAGCACTCGCACAAGCCACAATACCTGCTTCTGCGCAGCATCGGGGCAAGGCCGCAGGTCCATCGAACGCCCAGCTTGCCGATCCGAACATCGAGGCCCGCGTGAATCGTCTGCTTCGACGGATGACCCTTGAAGAAAAGATCGGGCAGCTCGTTCAGTACAACGACACCGGCGATGCCACTCCCGCACCGACGGCCAAAGATGCGCAAGGCGCAATCGCTGCGGTAAATCCGGAGACCGCAAATCATGTAAACGCCATGCAGTTGGCTGCCGCGGGGCGCCTGGGTTCAATGCTCAACACCATCGGCGCCGAACGCACAAACACCTATCAGCATCTCGCTGTAGACAAGAGCCGACTGCACATACCTTTGCTCTTCGGCGCGGATGTCATTCATGGTTTTCGTACCATCTATCCGGTGCCCCTGGGCCTGGCCGCGAGCTTCGATCCGGAGCTTGCGGTGGCCCTTTCCCATATGGCAGCCGAAGAGGCGACGACCGCGGGCGTTCGCTGGGTTTATTCCCCGATGGTCGACATCAGCCGCGATCCCCGCTGGGGTCGAACCGTCGAGGGCGCCGGTGAAGACGCCTATCTTGGCGCCGCGATGGCCCGGGCCTACGTTCGCGGCTACCAGGGAGAAGACCTCTCAAAGCCGGGCAACGTTGCCGCTTCGGTCAAGCATTTCGCGGCCTATGGCGCAGCCGAAGCCGGCCGCGAGTACAACACCACAGACATGTCCGAGATCCGCCTCCGCCAGGATTACCTGCCTCCCTACCAGGCCGCTGTCGAGGCGGGCGCCGCCACTATCATGAGCGCATTCAATTCGCTCAATGGCGTACCAGCAAGCGCCAACCCGTTTCTTCTAGCCAAGACCTTGCGCGGGGAGTGGGGCTTCAATGGATTCGTCGTGAGTGACTACACCGCCGTGATGGAGTTGATGAACCATGGCATTGCGCTCGATGCTGCGACTGCAACTCGAAAGGCCATCACCGCCGGCGTCGATGTGGATATGATGTCGCATTTCTACGACACGCAGTTGCCTGGGCTCATACGCTCCGGTGAGGTTCCGATGGCGGTGGTCGATGAGGCTGTGCGGCGTGTGCTTCGGGTAAAGTTTGCAACCGGGCTGTTTGAGCGTCCTTACGCCGAGGGCGTCGAGGTAAAGGCCGCGGTGGCAGCGCACCGGCCACTCGCACGCCAGGCCGCGGAAGAGTCCTTTGTGCTGCTTCAGAACGACAAGTTTGCCGATGGCGCCCCGCTGCTTCCATTTATGCCGGCACACAAGCGGGTAGCCCTCATCGGACCACTCGCCGACGACAAAGGAGACATGGTGGGCGCCTGGGCAGGCGCAGGGAATGAAGACGACATCATCACGCTTCGAAAAGCGCTGGAACAACGTGCTCAGCAATTGGGAACCACTCTTTTCTACTCCAAGGGAACCGAAATCGATGGCAATTCGGAAGGTGGGTTTGCTGAAGCCATCAAGGCGGCCCAGGCAGCCGATGTTGTCATTCTTGCGCTGGGAGAATCAAGCGCCATGAGCGGCGAGGCTGGTTCACGCGCATCCCTCGATCTGCCTGGCAACCAGCAACAGCTTCTGGAAGCTGTCGTCACTGTTGGCAAGCCCGTCGTTCTGGTGATCTTCTCTGGCCGCCCTCTGGTCCTCGACTGGGCGGCCAAACATGTTCCTGCAATCTTGGAGGTCTGGTTCCCCGGAACCGAAGCAGGGAACGCCGTCGCCAACGTTCTCTACGGAGATGTTTCTCCCAGTGGCAAGCTGCCCATGAGCTTCCCTCGCGCCGCCGGCCAGGAGCCGCTCTACTACAACCAATTCCCGACGGGGCGACCGCCGACGGGAATCGACCTGTTAAAACCGCCGGGCGACGGCACGCGCTTCTTCTCCCGCTACATCGATGTCCCCAACACCGCACTATTTCCCTTCGGCTACGGGCTCTCCTACTCCAGCTTCTCCTACCAGGATGTAACGGTATCCAGGAGCAGCATCCCGTTGCCGCAGGCCCTCGCGGACCGAACGGAGCCACTCCTCAATGCGAGGGCGACCGTGACCAATACCGGGGACCGCACGGCAACCGAAGTTGTTCAATGTTACGTGCGTAATATGGGTGCAAGTATTGAGCAGCCTGTAAGAAGTCTCGAGGGGTTTCGCCGCCTCACTCTTGCTCCCGGTGAGTCGAAACAGGTCAGCTTCGATCTGGGCTTCAAGGAACTTTCGTTTTTCAACCTGGAGAATACGCCAACCATTGAAGCGACCCACTACACCGTCTGGATTGGAGGCAGTTCATTGGCCAGCCAGGAAGCCAGTTTCGAGGTGGTTTCTCATTCCGGGGCGGCAAATTCGTACTAACGCGAAGCGAATCATGGTCTTGCGATAAGCCGCGAGCCTATGCCTCAGCTAGCAATTTGGATTCACGACGGAATTCGCCTCTTTTATCCATCGCATTCGGGTCGCCAGTCCAAGCGATCGGGATGCACAAGGATAAGTGCAAAAGTGAACAGCATTTTATTCTGAGTTGAAGGATGCTTGGTCCATGTGCCGCATCTGGCGCTAATGAGGTGGACTATGCTCCATAAGCCCGTGAAACTCCTCATTATCGAGGACGATGATTCAACTCGCGCCTCTTTGACAAACATCTTTTCTGAACTCGGGTATCTTGTGCGTTCGGGTGCAAACGGCTTCTCAGGGCTGTCAGAGATCCGGAGGGAGATTCCCGATGTCCTCCTATCCGACCTCAATATGGTGCGAATACCGGGCTTGGAATTCCTCATGGTTGTCCGCCGCTGGCTTCCATCAATCCGCGCGATCGCCATGGCAAGAGTATTCTCGGGAAATCGCGTTCCGCCTGGGGTTGCCGCCGATGCTCTCGTCCAAAAAAGCGCAGGCCCTGCTCGCTTAATCAAAACCGTGGATGCTATAACTCAGCCGAGACGCTCGAACTGTCGCCTGAGCATGGAGAATTCGCACGGATTCCAGGTTCTCGAAGAGATCCCTTCTCATCCCGACATCGAGCAGCTGACCTTTCCCGCCCCTCGTGCAATGGAGATTCCCGCTCCGCATACGGAGCATCAGGGCAGAATGTTCCTGGTGCCAACAGTAACCCCGGACAAGGTGGTCTGCTTTTCATGAATTGTCCGTCTTGCGGTAGATCACGGATCACTTCCTCGCGGCTTTGCTTGTCAGATTTTCCGGAGCCGCTCATCGGGCGCTTACCGATGCGATGCAGGGATTGTGTAGCAAGATTTTTCGCTTGGATACCGCAGGTGCTTATTTCCAAATGGATTTCACAATCAGCCAGCTGAAGGAGTGCTGAAGTTCAAAAGACTCCGAAGGCGTGGAGCCTCGTAATTCTGTTCTTGTTTTTTCGCTCCGAGACGGCCCGATCGCCTCAATTCATCAACATCCCGCCCCCGGGGTTTTATCCATTTCGGCCGCCGGGAAAGCCGAAGACAACCACGCGCGGGGAGGGAAAGCTCGACTCTTACTCCTTGAAGGCATGCACCACAAATCGTTCGGGAGCTGAGCCGACAAGATGAAATGGGTAACAGGTTACAAGCGTGATAGAAGGCATGTTCGCCGGGGAAAGAATTCCGGTGTCTTCAGGTGCGACAATCCGCATCCAATCGACCCGGTAGCGAGATAGGCCAGTTGCGGTCTGAATCTGGATCTCGTCGTCGATACGAATGTCTTTGAGCGCGCGGAAAAATGTATCGCGATGGCCGGCGATCCCGCTGTTTCCCTGCTCTCCGGGAAGAGCTGTGCCTTCGATGTGTCCCACGCCGAGCCGCAGAGCCTGCGCTGAGGTTCCCTCAAGAATTGCGATCGCCATCCCAAGCCTTGGAATCCCAATGCGGCCCAGAACATCCCCTTGTTTGGCGACGACGGCTGAAAGATTTACGTCTTGTTGTTTTTGCTCGAAGATCTGCTTTTCAAGGGTCTTTTCGGCAGCTTCCTGGTAGAGCTTTGCATGGAGCAGTGTAAGCGCAACATAGGAGACCGCAAGGACGCCTGTGAACAATAGCAGCTTCCGCGTCCAGTGAAGGAACCGGCGGCCCCGCATCGCAAGACATTGCTTTTCAGTTGCGTTCATTGTATTCGAGTGCCTATGCTGTCACGATGAAAGATTTCTGAGGGGACTCAGTGTCCGGCGCGGGTGCGAAACCAGCGCGGAACAGGAGGCGATATTCGCGTACCGCCTCCTGATCCGCGCATCTGTTTCGGATCGCGTCAGATTCCGTGCGATCTCCACCTCAAATGATTTACGCGCTCCGCTTCATCAGACCCGACATGAGAAGGCCTGCACCCAGCATGAGCAGGCCGACCAATCCAATGAGAGGAAGAACACTCGCTGTCTTAGGTAAGGTAGCCGTGGCCACCTCGGGCGCAGCTGTAACCGCCGGCTCGACTGTCGCGACTGGCGCTGCTGTGGCAGGAGGCGGCATCTCAACAGCAGGCGGCAGTGCGGCCACGGGCGCAGCTGCGACTGCAGGTTCTGCTGCCGGAGTAGACGCTGATGCGGCCGCAGGGTCCGTTGTTGCCGGAGGTTCTGTTGCGGCAGCAGGCTCGGTTGCAGCGGTCGGCTCCTGTGTAGTCGCGGGCGCAACTGCAACAGTTTGCTCTGGTGCCGGCGGAGGTGCAACTACAACCGCCGGCCCAGCGGAAACGGCGGGCTCGGTTGCGGTTACAGTTTCTGGCGCAGGCGAGGATGCCACTGCGACCGTTGAGCCACTTGTGGCGTTTGGTGTAGCTTCGACCGCAGGTGCGGGTGCAACGGCAAGTGCGGGAGCGACTACGGGAGGAGCATCCACAACCTGTGCGATCGCCACCGTTTCTCCGGCTGGGTTAACTGCCTCAATCGCGGCCGTCTTTAGAACTTCGACGGACGAACTGGCCATAACGACAGCGGTGGAAAGAACCGGCTCATTGGTTTCCTTGGACAGTTGGAGGGCCCTGGGCTTTTCATAAACAATCTGGTCACCCCAGATGCGGCCAGGGCAATACCAGGCCTTCAGAGCTTGAGGATCTGCAGCGGGGCGATCGCTAAACATAACCGTAATCAAGTCCGGGGCTTTCAAGCGGGAATTCGGGACCCCAAGCAGAGTGGCATACACTTGAGTGCCGTCCTGGTTGGAAATTTGGATGATGTCCCGATCCGGGGAGGATTCGAGAGCCTTGAAAAGGTAAGTGCCGGCGGGCAAAGTCTGGGCACTGAGGCCGGGGACTTCGACAGGCACAGTAAAGGTGACGACAGTCTTACTGCTCTGCTCATTGGCCATTGCTTTCGGAGCCACGAGAAGACAGAGTACGACGAAGCAAAATCCTGTTCCGATTCCCTTGAGAAGTTTCATTATTCTCCGCGAGTTTCTCCGACTAATTTGCACGGCTGTTATGATGCAACCTCTTGATGTTGTCGGCTTCACTTAAGGTTGCACGCCGGGGAATCCGGCAGCCTGGGCTCAATGGCGTGCCAATCAAGGGCAAGTGTTGCGCATGCGTCTGAGGTTTGCTGGCCAATATTGACCGCGGCGCGATATGGAATAGAATTCATCGGCGGAGTTATAAGATCCGGCACCGGGAGATGACTCAGGCATTCGAAAGCAGTTTCGCAGAGATCTGCTCGACAGGCCGCCCAGGAAACCCCATGTGCACAGCTTGATTGCGATAAGCATGAGCCTGTGTGAAAGAGTTCATATAAGACTGCGCTACACGATTCCATACCATCTGGCGAGCGTAGATGTAAGCGCGCTTGCGCATTGCGTTGCGTGCCGAATCGTCGTCCAGAAGATCAATTGCAGCAGATGAAATCGCATCCGGGTTTTCGAACGGGACTAGAACACCGCGTCCGTTGTCGAGGAGCTCAGCGGCATGCCAGTACGGTGTGGAGATGATTGCCTTCCCGGCGCCCATGGCATAGGCGAGGGTTCCAGACACAGCCTGCGCCACCTGACAATAAGGCGTGATGTAAATGTCGGCTGAACCGACCAGCGAGACCATCTCCTGTGGGCTGACGAAGCGGTTGTGGAAGATCACTTCTCGCTCAACTCCGAGTTCCCTGGCCAGCGCTTGCAACTGGTCCCGGTAACGATCGCCCTCGCGGGCCCTGAGATGCGGGTGAGTGGCGCCCGCGACGACAAACACAGCATTTTTGTGCCGCTCAAGGATGCGCGGAAGGGCTTGAATCACGTTTTCCAATCCCTTGTTGGGAGAGAGAAGGCCGAAGGTGAGCAGGACAGTCTTTCCGGCGATGGCGAGCACATCCTTGTAATGCTCGGGCTCCACATAGGGCAAGTTGGGGATACCATGAGGAATCAGATCGATCTTTGTAGCTGAAACACCAAAGACATCCTGGAGCACGCGAGAAGAGTAGTCGCTCATCACAATCAGACGATCGGAGTACGCGGCGATCTGTTTCATGACACTTCGTTGATCGCTATCCGGCTGACGAAGTACGGTATGGAGCGTTGTGACGACCGGCATGGTGAGGTGCCGCAGCAACTCCAGAATATGGCTTCCAGCTTTTCCCCCAAAGATTCCAAACTCGTGCTGCAAACACACCAAATCGACATTGCGCGCGTTGAAAGCGACGGCAGTTGCCCGGTAGGAGGAAAGGTCGCCTTCGGCAATCTCGCTTCGAACCCGCGCAGGGTAGCGATAGGTGGATTCCGCGTCATTCACTGCAGCTACCTGCAATCCGGTTGTACCGTATTCGGCAGCAAGCGCATCGCACAAATCAGTAGTGAAGGTTGCAATCCCACATTGCCTGGGAAGGTGGTTTCCGATAACCGCAATCCGCCCCGGACGTGAATTCCTGGGCGCTGCAAGCAGCCGGAATTCCGGCTCTTGTCCGAATATTGAAGCCCTCGCTTCGCGCGGCATCAAGGAATTAGCTTGCGTGTTGGAGGAGAGGATCTGTGCAGACATTTCGTACTCCTGACGACAGTTATGCGTAGGTCATTGAACTCAGGGCAATCGGTCAAACAGAGTTCAGCGGCGAAGCGCCAAAATCATCGTCAGAGCTTCACTCGTGATGAAGACCAGCAGGAAGAGGGCTGCGTCCATACCCGCCCACTGCCTTTGAGACCCGTCAACGACTGGCGACCGCGACCCCGCGTCCGATTCTGCTTCGTCCATTGCTGCCGGACAGACACCAGGCGTGAATACGAAGCACGCGGCAGCGGAAGCAACCAAGTCCCCCAAAAGAGGGCCAAATCCACGAATGCGGCGAAGGAGTTGACGCATCATCGTCTCAAGCTACCGTAGCAAGCTTCCGTTGGCTGTTCAGTTTTGATCATAAGGAATAGGTCTGGACGAGCCGGGTCTCGAAGACAATGTGTGGTAAAGCGCCAGTGAACGACCTTTGCTGCGTCCAGATAAAGGTCTCGGGGTTCACTTTCACGTCGATGCTGCCGCAGATGTTGCAGGCGCGAGCCGGATGAATGAAGTTGCGGTGTCATGGTCGTTGCAGAGTATCGCTCAGCAATCGTTGGGCGAGATTGGCGCCAAAATCCGGTCTTCGCCGGTCCAAAGCCTGAAGTTAGTCATTCAAGAATCCCTGGTGCGGCGTCCACGGCACCATCGTCCTAAGTAAGGCTGCAGCAGGCACACGGCACCCTCCAAGCCCCGAAGTCCCCCACATACTCATCAATGTGACTTACAGCTTTGACCAGAATTGCTCACCCTTTGGAACCAACCTTCGCAACCAAATGCGCTGCGTTCCTGAGCAAATTAGCTCAGACCGCCAGAAACGAAAATGGGAAACTGAGTTCTGACTGGCGACGAATCTGGCTCTCACAATCCTTCATCAGAAATCGTTTTGGGCTGCCAGGACTCAATCGCGAAACACTCGGCCGGGGCGGCGTAAGTTGTTCCTGCCATTGCTTTTTCAACTCGACTGCCTACCTCGCCTTTTAGAGAAAAGCAGGCGCGCGCTGAAAGTCCGGGACTCAAATAGCAGCTTCCGAGTCCACGATGGAGGCACATGGTTACCTCGCCCCTTCCCACTTCGATGCTTGAGTCAACATGCGATTCCCTTCTCGGATACACACCTACTCTGGCTCAAGGAAGACGCCGGCAAGCTGAGGTCATAGCTCGTGCCCAGACTGGCGACCATGATGCATTCTCTGAGCTTTACTTGAAGCACAAGACTCGCGTCTTTGCGATTTGCATGCGCATGGTGCGAGATTTTGCACTTGCGGAAGATCTTACCCAAGACGCGTTTCTTCAGGTTCACCGGAGGATCGCATCCTTTCGCGGCGATTCCGCCTTTACCACGTGGCTTCACCGACTCGCCGTCAACACTGTGCTTATGCATTTGCGTAAGCGCGCACTCGCTGTCGTATCACTCGACCACTTGATGGAAGATGTCCCTGAAGAGCGCGCCGGCCGTCGTTTCGGCACTCGCGACCTTGTGCAAGCCGGCGTAGTCGACCGCCTCGACATTGACCGTGCATTGGCTACGATGGCGCCCGGGTATCGCAGCATCTTCCTCCTTCACGATATTCACGGCTTTGATCATGCTGAGATTGCTAGTATGCTCAAGTGCACCCGCGGCAACACAAAGTCTCAGCTGCACAAGGCACGGCGAGTGCTTCGCGGCAATCTTTCTTCAAAACGCGATTCAGCTCACCACGAAAATGATTTGTTTCTCGTGCCGACCCGGCCGGAAGCGCCACTTCGACCGACACTGAAACCCGACGCCGTTGCTTTGAGAGCCTAGTTTGCATCCATCGCGCCGGCCACGTAACGAGTACCGTCGAAAGTCGCGGTCACTCTGACATTGTCTCCTTCCTGTAAAGTAAGGCTTGTTGGGACCTTGGAGGGATCAAAGAATACTTCGTGACTCTTCCCGTCCCTTGGATCGCTCAGGATCAACAGTCCTGCATGCATGTCAAGCGACGAGATACTTCCACCAAATACGAATTGAGATCCCGGAGTTGCCAGGATCGCAATTTGGCTGACAATGCCTCCGCCTCTTCTGTTCGGCTCAAATGTGAGCGAGACAAGTGATCCTTTGACAAGGTCCGGCGATCCGGCGTGCGCCGAAGACTCACCGGCCTGGCCCACGCGAGAGATGGGCGTATTCACGGGGACGAGTAGCCTCAATGGATCACGAGACGATGCTGCAAGAACAGTCAACTCCTTCGTATCTGAGTTGTAGCTCAGCACCTGTCCCTGGAACTCGCCTTGGGGGGCTCGCGATGACAAATGAATACTGAGAGCAAACACATTTGTTCCGTCCAATATTGTCTGGATCGACCCACTGTCATTGGAATGCAGATCGCGTAACGGGATCTTCTTTCCATCGAGAAAGACTTGAGTGCGCTCGTCAAACAGTATGATCATTGGTCTCTGTCCGAATGTTTTCAACCGGAATTGATCGCGCACAGGATCAAGATTCTGGATTTCGCCTCCTATTATCGTGCTTTTTCCTTTGGGAGCAGCTGGAAGTGCTGGCAGCTTTGTTGATGCACTCTCAGGCGCCAGCACTGGCTGCGGATTTGCAGTTTGTGCTGACCTTGCACCTACGGCCAACATTTGAGCAGCAAGCACGCCACCAAGTATCAATGCTGCACGAGAACGATTCATTTAGCTCACTCCTAACCGCCTTGCAAATTCGAAGCACAAGTAGTTTGATGCGACGAGCAGGTTTCGGTGGCCTATCTCAACTTTAGGCGAGACAATAACCGCGTTCATGCAGACTCCGCAGTCCTACCTGGCGCATCTAAATAAGTGTGCATACCTGACACTCTTCTTCGTCGGCCGCACCGAAAGGTCAAAAGAGCACAATGTCACCCACGCTATTAACGCTAATTGCAGCGACTTTGACCGTCTCTTCCTTGGGAACGCCTGATGCTTGGGCGCGCGACACCGTGACACTCACCATCGCAAAGCACAGCGAATTGACCCCTGTGCAACGCCTTAATCGTCAGGGTGTCGAGGCTGTGCAAAGGCACCAATACGATAAGGCCGAAGCGCTTTTCTATAGGGCATATCTTTACGATCCCGCCGATCCGTTCACACTGAACAACTTGGCGTACATATCGGAATTACAAGGACAACTGGATCGAGCCCACAAGTTCTATGCGCTGGCATCGGAACAGAGCAGCAGCGCCACTATCGACAAAAGCAATGCAAAAAGCCTGCAGGGAAAACCAATGGAGTACGCTTTCGAGGGCCTGCGCGACGCGCCAATGCTGGTGAATCGAATGAACGTCGATGCTATCGACCTTCTGGCGGAAAGCCGGGGATTCGATGCCATTGCTCTTCTGCGGGAAACACTGTCCCAGGACTCCCAGAATCCATTCACGCTTAACAATCTTGGGGTTGCTGAAGAAGCCATCGGGGACTACGAAGATGCATTGAAATACTACGGTGCAGCTTCTGATTTGCACTCCTCAGAACCGGTAGTCGTAACGATGGATCGCTCGTGGAGAGGGAAGCCGGTTAGTAGTATGGCCGCAGAGAGTGCGCGGCGGCTCCAGGAGCGGATTCGAAAGATGGACACTTCTGAGGCGCATGCCATCATGTTTACCTTGCGTGGAGTGTCCGCGACAAACAGGAACGAATGGCTTGAGGCAAGGGAGGACTTTCTGCAAGCTTATTCCCTCGATCCCACAAGCGCATTTTCGCTCAACAACCGCGGGTATGTTGCGGAAATGGACGGCGATCTCGAAACGGCCGAGTTCTTTTATAACAAGGCTCGAAAGGCGGACGATTCGAACGTGCGTGTCGGACTTGCGAGCATGCATTCCGCCGAGGGCAAGAAGCTATTTACAGTCGCCGCTGAAAGCAACCTGCATGTCGATGGCGAACTTGACAAATACAGCCAGGATCGTCATCGGCAAACAGGTCCGATCGAACTGACCCCTCGCATCAGCGCGCCTAGCGGCGTTTCCAGCGTGTTCCCAGAAAAGTCCTTGCCTGCAGATATCCCGCCCGCCGTAACCCCGTCGGTCGCGCTTTCATCTCGCTAATTCTGAGAGAGGAACTCACGAATGTGATCGAACCCACACCGCAGTCTCCGTCTCGCGAGTCGATGACTCTCCTATCCCGGCTACTCCTGGTTCCGCAGGATGGCAACGATGCACATTCGTCAATATCCGAAGGGCTGAGGTCGGAGGCTCGAAACATCAGCCGGGAGGAGTTTAATAGCCTCCTGAAATTGGCGGAATCGAATCATGTCGTCGTGCGCGGTCTGGAAGTTTTTCTTAAGATGATGCCCGAGGCAAAGGACGACATTCGTGCTGAGTGGGCACGAACCGCTCTCGTGGCCGAGCGGGCACGCATCACTCTTGCTCTTGGTTTCCTGAATACTATTTGCGCGGCGCTCAAATCCGAGAAGCATGACGTCGCGGTGATCAAGTCGCTCGATCACTGGCCCGATCTTGGCAGTGACCTCGATCTATACACAGATTCGCATTCGGAAGACATATCAGAGCTAATGAGCAGGCGCTTCGGCGCTCAAATTGCCAAGAGAAGTTGGGGAGACTGTCTAGCGGGCAAATGGAACTTTTCTGTCCCGGGGCTCCCCGAGGCGGTCGAGATTCACATGGGCCGCCTGGGACAGACTGGAGAGCAAGTCGCGGCCGCCTCATGCCTCATAGGAAGATCTCGGTTGGTTGTGATCGGCAACCATACATTTCGAGTTCCGTCAGTCTCAGATCGCGTGATGATATCCACTCTTCAGCGAATGTACCGTCATTTCTACTTCCGTTTGTGCGACATCGTCGATACTGTCGAGTTGTTGGAAACAGACGCCATCGATTTTGAGGAGTTGCAATCGTCAGCGACTCGCGCGGATATCTGGGAAGGGGTCGCGACTTATCTCGCCATTGTATCGGACTATGTGAAGCAATATCGCGGTTCAAACCTTAGTCTTCCGCAATTCGTGATATCTTCAGCGCGATTTGGCGGCGATCAGATCTTCTATGGTCGCGGTTTCTTGCGGGTTCCGATCATGCCGCAATCTGCAAAGCTTTATGGATCCCAACTTGCCGGCCTACTTCGAAAGCGGCAATTACAGGCTTGCGCCCGGCTCAGTCTCCTGCCATGGCTTGCGACGGCCGCTGTAGTTGGGCAACGAATTACGGGGAGCGACAAGGGCATTTGGTAAGTCATCCACTCAAACTCGAGGAACACTAGGATTAGAACTGAAAGAATCGAATGCATTCGTTATTAGTCAACCTGTTGTCAACCAAGAGAGGAAGGGCCGGGACTGTTGCCTCCGGCAAAGTATTATGAACAATTTGATATCTACGACTCACAAGCCTGTCTTAGGCAGGATGCCATCTTCCAACGGTTCCGGCCGCCCAGTTCAGGGCGTACGTGGTCCTTCGCCGACAGCCGTGGCGCCACGGCCGCCGGGTGGATGTTACTCGACGATGCCGGCCACGAAGGAGTCTAATTCGCGACCGATATTTACTGTTGATCCACTGGCATTCGAGCGCGATCCGGCGTCCAGCGCTGTCTCATTCGTCTTCCATGTCGTTGTTGTCACTCTGGTCTTATCGCTGGCGCTGAAGGCCCGCACGATTGTTGCGCTGCAGCCGGTCACAAATGTAACGCCGGTGGACTTCAAACTCTCAATTCCTCCCATGACCATGCCCGTTGCGAAGGTGGAGGGAGGAGGAGGGGGAGGAGGCGCCCATGAAGTGGTGGAGACCATCAAAGGACAGCTGCCGACGATTGTGAAGCTCCAGGCCATGGCTCCCCAGATCATAAGAATCGACCAACCGAAGCTGGCGATTGAATCGAGTGTGCAAGTGAAGATGCCAGAGAGTAGTAATCTGCCCATTCTCGGCATAGCCCATTCGCAGCAGATTTCGCTTGCTTCGCAAGGAACGGGCAGAGGTTCAGGAGTGGGCCAGGGTCTTGGCGGCGGCATTGGCATGGGTCACGGCAGCGGTGGGGGCCCGGGCAGCGGTGGAGGTTACGGCGGCGGTCTGATGAGTGTGGGTGGTGGAGTTGCCGCACCAGTGGTCATTCACTCTGTTGAGCCGGAATTCACAGAGGACGCTCGAAAGGCGAACTTTCAGGGCAGTGTCTCGATCAAGCTCATCGTCGATTCGCAAGGGAATCCGCAAGACGTTCAGTTGGTTCGTCATCTGGGGATGGGGTTGGATGAACTGGCCGTCGAAGCGGTGCGACAGTACAGGTTCAAGCCGGCCATGTATCAGGGGCATCCCGTATCGGTGCAGATCGTAATTGACATGGACTTCCATCTGCATTGATTAACAGGACTGCAACTATCCCAGCGGAATGAATCTTGGAAGATGCTCTTCGCGATCGGCGTTATCCCATCACTGCCTGGCATTTTGCGCAGTCTGGGCGTGCTGGGGCGCGAGCGCGGGCTTCTGAGCATAGTATCCTCGACGTGTTCTCACGATCATCTTGCCATGCTTTGGTGCATTCGCCTCGACGCGCACAACCCGGTAGCCCCCCAGGCTGACGGGGTTGGTGGAATGATAGCCGATGGTGTACTGGCCTCGAATATCGCGCGCGACCGCCGTTGCGATGTTATCCACATCCTGCAAGGAATGCGGGAAGTAAGCAATGCCGCCCGTCTGCTGGGACAACTTCTCCAGAGCATCTCTCGCTCGCACCGATTCCTCCTTGTCTGTCCCGAAAAGCAGCCCGATGGAATAAACTACCGGTCCTCCCAGGTTCTGCACGCGACGAATAGCTTGCTCGAGGTCAAGTCTCGATGCATTGTCAGCTCCATCCGTGATGACCAGCAATATCTGCTTTGGGAGTTTCGCGTGATTGACCAATTCATCCGCGGAGGCGGCCACCGCATCGTACAAGGCTGTGGTGCCCTTCGAATCGAATTGCGAGAGTCCCCGATTCAGCGCTGAAATGTCCGAAGTAAAGCCCTGATCGAGAATGGCTCGATCGGAAAAGTTCACTATGAATGCGGCATCCTTCGGATTTGATTCTCTCAGCAGATTCAGCGCGGCCGCATTGACCGCCGCGCGCTTGTCGCGCATCGAGCCTGAGTTATCAACGAGAATGCCCAACGATACTGGCTGGTCCTGATGCAGAAACGAACTAGTGGCCTGCGGTGCGCCGTCCTCCCATACGCGGAAGTCGCCACGGCTCAAATCCTGGATCGGCTGGCCCTTTTCGTCTACCACCGCACAGGTCAGCAGAACCTCATCCACGTCCTTGTGCATCGTGTAGCTGCCGTCCTTGCCTTTCTGAATCTCACCGGGCCCGGCTGGGGCGAGAGGCGATGTTACGCTCGCGGGCGAGATGCCTTCAATATCGGGCGAGGGCACCGGATCGTGGTCCTCATCCAGACGCGGTTGAATCTCCGGAAGCGTTGGATCGCGCATGGCAGCCGGCATTGTGGGCCGCGCCTGCGCGAACGGTGCGGGCTGGATCTGGCCAAGTAACAACGATCCAGAGCTGCCAAGCAGGGCCAGTGCTACTAAATGGGTAGACCGAACGGCGCGCGACCTCGCCACGCTTCTCAAGAGTTGAGAGGTGTCGTTGGACTTGAGGGATTGCATTTTCTTGTAGACAAATACGATAAAGAACCAAACCCAACACAACAATGCGTCCCAATTGAAACGACGGATAGGCGGTGCGTTTCTATTGACCCACGTCATCAGGCTGTCCTCTCAACACTCCACCTATTGCGCAATAGAACTCGAATTTATCGCAGGCGCCTGTTTCTCTGGAGAGATCTGATCCATCGGCAATTCCAAGGAAAAGATAGTGGTCGAACCCTGATCCGCCTGCACCCAGATGCCATGGAAGGCGTCCTGCAATTCAGGGTGCAGCGCCAACAGAGCCATCATCACCTCGGTCACCTGCTTCCGTGCATTTGGCGGATCGTGCAATTGGGCCGTCTGGGCGGTGTCGGGAGTGTACCGGACTTCGAGGTCCAGCGGACCAAATAAAGCTGTGGTGTCGATTGTCGTCACTTGAAAGGCAGAGCCGCGCGCAGAAAGCATGAGCGGCTTCGTACCGGGAAGATTGCCGGGATGCACACGGTCCGCTTCATGCTGCAGCTTTTCAAGATTGGGACTGGACAGGAATTCCAGCGGGTTTAGAACATAGGCTGCCACACGGTAGTAGAGCCAGGCATCCCAATTCATATTTCTCTGTGCATAACTACGCGCCGATTCCCAATACCAGAGGCCATCGTGACCTGCTTCCAGCATCTGCCTGCTGAAGAATCCCCCAAGCATCCAGCGATGATCAGCTGTCTCAGACAGAATCAGTGAAATCTGTTGGGGTTTTGGGACGCCGGTAGCGTGAAGAATGGCCAGCGCATACGTTCCCGCCGGCAGATCAGTGAAATTCAATACCACTACCGGCGATCCACAATAGAAATCTGTTCGAGCGGCGGCCTGAGACTCGGTCGTGGCGTCCAGCTCATAAAGGCTGTCGACCGTTATGGCCGCCCGTTGCAAAAGAGGCTTCAAGCTGCCAACCGACTCTGCGATCCCTCCGAAATCCGCTGCAACAGCAGGAATGGTATTCGCTCGAAGGGACTGCACGTCTCCACTTTGCACCTCCCCAACCAATGCGCGCGCGGCGCTTGACAGGGTATCGCGCTCTGCTGTCGTCATTTGCGATTGCGTCTTGCACGACGCGGCCTTTGCGGTAAGCGGCAGCATCAATCCACAAGAGGTCAAAAGCAACAGGATGGCGCGCGGCAGGTATCGCTGACTCGAGAACATGACTGCACCTTTCTGTGGAGTCCGCCTGCAGAAGCACAGAATCTATCGTGCCGGCATACCAATAGGATGCGAGAAACACGTCCCCAGGTCGTAACTTAAGGCGGGAACTCAGAAACACTCCGCGGCATATGCGAATTACTTCGATCATTCAAACGCTGCAAGCGCTGCTTTGGTTGGGTCGCCTTTCCGGCACAGATTCCCATGAGCCGCTCCCGAAGCCGCGAGGCTTTTTCTCTACAACTTTAGTCTGCTCGTGATTTAGCAGAATGCATACTCAGCGTCGGCTCGGGAGCCTAGGCCCGCGTTGATTCCGTTGCACTAAGAGCACTTTTGAGGCGGCGCCCGCTCACACGCATCCACATATCAATTGGTCACTTAGTCGGCTAGTTGGCTCTTGGGAGGAAGCAAAATGTTCGTAATACGTGCATAATTTACACATAACTAAGCGGTTGGCAGCCAATTAAACCTATTTCGAATTATTATTGATCACTTTTGCACATAACCCCCGAAAAGCGTACTGTTTTATACAGACATCCGGTTGATTGCATGATCCACGTTCTTGGGTTCGAGATATTGGCGGAAATGTCGGGCGGATATAAGCGACCTGTTGAGCAACAGTAAGAACACACGTCGATATCTGCACCTACGCTTCAGCTAAATCTAGGCTCATACCTCTTTGGCTCCTGCGTCTGCCGGATCGGGAAAGAGAACTGCTTGCTTCGTGAGTGCCAGAACTCTACACGAGGAGCGGACGACGACCTGGTGGGCATCGATTTTGGGTTCAACCAGATCAGTTCGTTGATTCCATGCCAGTTGGCCTTCTCCTTTCGAAACGAGGCGTCGATGAGGCAAGCAAGTGAAGTTGGTCCGTGCCGAGGACAAAGAAAAAGGACAAACGCAATCTATCTGTCTCCTTCCTCCCGGCTTTGAAAAACAACGTTTCGTCTGGGCTGACCCTTCGCGCGCGCAGGGTCCAGAGGATAGCTGCGCTCGCAAATTCTTGTCGAAGGAATTCTCGTGGAGACTTTCCGTTACTTCACTTTCGCGCTTTTGATCCTCGCGGGTTGTGGCGGCGTATCCAACACGCCGATCTCGCCCAAAGCCGGCAGCCATACCACGGCGCAGGGTCAAACAGTGATCTCTAACATTCAGACTTCTTCGGGAAACTGGCGCAGTTGGGTTCAACTGCCGCCCTACTTTGCGGATTGCCCGACACCGTGTTCCGGTACCTCAATCGAAGAGATCTTCAAAGTCGCGGATCCCTCGTTGAGCGGCAACGCCACGATGTTCGATCTCAACACGGCCAGTCCGTATGCGGATGCGCTTTTCTCTGCGCAGTTGATTGGTCAGAACTCGCCGCAAATACCCGATGCCCTCCATACACTTTTACCAACCATTCATAACTTCATCTATGACAGCTACTTCTATGTGACGAAGGAGAGCATAACCCAGGTTTTGGAATTCGACATAAGCATGTATATGGACGGTGCCGGAATGATCTGGGGAACCCAGTGCAACCACCTTGGGGATGGAGACTGGGACATCTGGGACAACGTGAACAGTCTGTGGATCTCAGCGGGCGTTCCCTGTCAGTTCGTTGATGGCTGGAACCATGTCACGCTGAACATGCAGCGGGGATCGGACAATTCGCTGCTCTATGAGTCAATCGCGCTGAACGGAACGACTTACGCACTCAACAAGACCTATCCTCCGGGGGTTGCTGACCCGACCTGGTGGGGTGTAACAGCAAACTACCAGATGGACGGAAACGCATCATCTACCGCAAACACCACATATTTGGACAACTTCAGTGTCACGTACTGGTGAGAACAGATTGCCCAACTACCGACAATCGGCTTGCACCCGGCGGCCCCAAAGGAATCTCACGAATTCTGACTTTTGCCGAGGCCTTGTCCAAAATAGGCACTTTCGAAGTAGAGATCCAATCAATCCCGGCCGGGACTATCCCGATTCGAATGGATGGACCCTAACTCTAGCTGTAGTTTTTACCAGGAGCTCAACTATTTTCGTCGAGGTGCGAGCGCAATTTACAAACCCACCTGTAAGTGGATTTCCGCCATTGATACTTATGATCAACTTTTTGTTGATGAATCCCGCGTAGCGCACGCAACGAGTGTACTGTTTTATACAGACATTCTAAAAACCGCCGATATTGTGTATTAGAGCTCATTACTTGAGTTTGAACTTAAAAGTCGACACGAGGTGCGGAAAGTGGATGCAAAAGAGTTCGGATGTGTCGATACGGTCACTCGAGCGAAGCTGTTGAGCCTAACCGGTCCGAGGTGCTCGGCCGCTGCGGTACTAGAGGCAAGTGGAGCGCAATGTGTGTTCTTAGTTCAAGCATTGCTTTCCATCCCTTCGATTGGAGCATTTTTTGCTCAGGCCGGGGTTATAGGAAACTGACCTGATTTTGCCTTATACCTGTGGTTTTGCGCTGCTGAATTAAGCCGAGGTACTCATCTTTCATCCTGGAAATGTGCAGCGGGAGTAAGCTGCGCAAGACGACGCCATAAGTGTGGCCCGCAAGCAATGGTTCGCGGAAAAGCATAGAGATCGTCTCTGTCCACGGCTGGAAGACGGAAATCCATTTGAAGTCCGAGGACACCCTGATGAAGGCTCTCTACTGCGCCGCATTGATTCTCGTAATATCTTCGACGCCTACGTTCGCAAGCGTCACCGTCGGCAGTCCAGCAAACGGCGGAACTGTCAGCTCCCCTGTGCAGTACATCGCCAGCGCAACCACCGCCACATGTTCGAAGGGCGTAGCGTCTATGGGCGTATACGTGAACAACCAACTGATCACTGTCCAGAATGGACCCACCCTGAGTGCCCCTGTTTCCCTCGCTCCGGGCGCGTACAATACTGTCGTTGAAGAGTGGGATTATTGCGGGGGTGCAACGCTTACACCGGTCGCCATCACGGTCACCAAGCAGTCTGGTGTCTTCGTGACCTCACCGGTAAACAACAGTACCGTGAGTTCGCCGGCGAACTACATGGCAACGGCCGCTACGACCAGCTGTTCAAAGGGTGTGGCGTCAATTGGTGTCTACGTAAATAACCAACTGGTTGTTGTCCAGAACGGGGCGGTTCTGAACGCGCAGGTAAACCTGGGTGCAGGAGCCCAGAGCACGGTTGTAGAAGAGTGGGACAACTGCGGCGGGGCCTCTTATGTGCCCGTAAACATCATGGTGCAGCAGCTTGGAACAAAACTCTCCAGTCTCCAGGCCAGCACTGGATGGAACAGCTGGGGCCAGGGCCCCCCAAATTACGTTGATTGCTCGCCCTCACCGTGCAATGGATTTCAATTCTCACATACAGCAAATATCTCTTCGCCTTCACTCAGCGGCAATGCGACACAGTTCACTCTTGGGGGTTCAAGCGGCACTGCTCCTTGGGGCGATGTGTTGTTTTCGCTTCCGGTGCTGGGACAGTTTTCAACGCAGAACCTTCCCGATACCGGCCATACGCTCCTTCCAACCTTGCACAATTTTACCTATGACGCTTACTTCTATGTGACCAACGCTTCCATCACGCAGGTCCTTGAGTTCGACATCAACATGTACATGAATGGCGTCGGAATGCTATGGGGCAACCAGTGCAACAATCTGGGCGGGAAGGAATGGGAAATCTGGGACAACGTAAATGCAAGATGGGTTTCCACCGGCGTTACCTGTACTCTTATAAACAACGGCTGGAACCACATAACAATTCAAGCGCAGCGGGGATCGGGCAATTCGGTTGTATATCAATCGATCACGCTGAATGGCGCGACTGCCAGCCTTAATGCAACCTACCCCCCGTTTTCCGTTCCTATCAGTTGGTGGGGAGTCACGGTCAATTACCAAATGGACGGAAATTCCGTTCAGGCTTCGAATACTACGTATCTTGACGGCTTCAGCTTGACGTACCAGTAAGATCCATCGAGTCGCCGGTCTCTCAGCGGACTCTAGTCGGCCTCAAGAGATCTCTCGCTCAAAGTTGCACATTACGAGTGTCATGAAGCGGCTGGACGGCGTTGCGGCCTGTCCAGCCCATTCGGCTCTTTGCCGTTAAGCTGATGTGACATGCGATTGTCGTCCTCTCGCTCCGGAATTCTGAATGACAGTGTTCCTGCGGCAAGCCCAAGAATCACTCGCGTGACTTCCTCGATCGGCATCGAGGGAATCACTGTCATCGCTGCGATCACATCGTTGAGCTCCAGGTAGGACTGGCGATTGGTATAAAGAAACTCAAGGGGATATTCAGGCTTTCGCGCGCGAGCCTCGACCGGATCTGCATCCAGAAAATAGCTGATATCAGGCCTTGGAACGAGCTTCATGATCACCCGAATATATTTCTGAATCGCCAGATTGCGCACTGTCAGGTTCGCGAGTTCGTCGTAGATATATCGATCAAAAATCACAAGATCGGCATCTGTGCGCAAAGCCCTTTGCACACCAACTCTGAGCGATATAGCGTCTATCAGGTAAAGCAAGAGCCGCACCCCACTCATCAGGAATGATTTGACATTCTTGTCTCGCCGGTTGATCGGCACGGAGGGTGTTCCAATCCCTTTATCACCCCTGAAGAGGCGATGCCCAGTGGCTTCCCGAATTCCGGTCAGCCTCGCAATGTCATCCCAGAACCTGATCACCAAAACGCGTCGGCCGTCCTCTTTCAGCCGTATGCAAAGTGCCTCGATCTGAGTGCTCTTCCCGGCGCCATCAATACCGGAGAAGCTTACGAAGCCGGCTCGGCCAATCTTTCGGAGTTCACGCATTACGATGCTCCCTAGTTGCTACGGCTGATTCTGGCTCGATCTCAATTTGGACGGCTAGGGCTCGAATGGGAGAGAGCCACGACCGTTCCGATGGCAACGGCAGCGCCCACGACTATACTGACTCTGATCACGATGGAGCGCGCACGCCGCTGTTTTGCAGGTGCAATCACTGCACCGGCGGGCCTTGAGGCCGCAACACCGGAGTTCTTCATGTAGGGAGCTGCAGCAGAACCGACCGGCTTCGGTGCAGCGTCTTGTTGTTGCACCGAGGTTGCCTGCGTAGGGGCGGATTCTCCGCTCTGTGCCGCAATTTGCGATTGGGCGGGGACCGGAATGTCAGAGGATGATGCGTCAGATTTGCTTGCATTTGGGTCTAAAGCCTGGCCTCGGCTGCCCGAGCCTTGGGACTGTTCTTGGGCAGGGACAACGATTTGCGGCTGCTGATCGTTGACAGTTCGTTGCTGCGACACTGCAGCCCCCTCTGCTAGCGGCATCGCCAGCAAAATCGCAAGACCGAGAGCAATCTCCCTTCTCAAACGACTACCTGTGATTTTCATTTGTACACCCAACCCTTCTTGCCCTGCGCTTCACAACGAGCAACTCAAAGCGACTATGCTAACTTCTCAGTCGTCCGCTGAGAGATGCTGGGTTCAACTCCCTGAGACGCCCTCTCAACCGAAAGCCGACGGAAGCTGTTTACCGCTTCCGCATTCGTGTCAAATATTTCAAACAGTCGATCTACTCCAACCAGCTTCAGAGCGGACCTCGCTCCTGCAGAGACCGCCGCAAGCTTCACGTCGCCGCTGCGCTTTATGGCTTCTTCCAAGCAGCAAAGCAGAAGTTGGATAGCCGGTGTGTCCATCTCGGCTGCATTGGAGCAATCAAGCACGATATACGGACGGTCATCATGCAAATAGCTTTGCACTTCCCCTAAGAAACTCCGTCCCAGGGCCGCATTCAACTCTTTCGGAAACTTCTTTACCTCTAACGTGCACGCCCGACGCCTCATGTTTTCCTCCTACGGTCGCTTCCTTCATCCCTTCCCTCTCAATTAGCTGCCTTCGAAAGCGTCAGCATTTGCATTATTTGCGCAAGCTCAGCCTCCGGATTGCGAATTGCGCCTGCCACTTTGTTTCTCCCATATCGAAGAAGAGTCATGAGGTTCGTGCTGTACCAGCAGCACTCTGACATACGAGGTGACAGCCCGCAGAGAAAACGAAGTTTATTCAACGTGCTTGGTGACGAAAGCATTGCCGCGACAAGCCGATGATTGCCGTCCACAATGGTTAGCCGATCGTATTCGTTAAGACCAATGAGAATTACGGCGCTGAATCCTGGATCATCCAGACGAAGCTGATCGCCAATCGACGCTATCTTTGACCGGAATGGCTCATCGACCGGGTCCTGACGCGTCCGCATGCCTTCGACAATTTCTGTGATCGAGAAGTTGCCGCATGCGAGTCTGCGCCACTGGGCCCGCGGAAACGCTCTGATCTGGCCGAGATTCGTTTCGTTGATCTCCATCTCATACCATTCCGTCCCAGCGGGAATCTGCGTCCATAAGGAATGGTGCCGGATGAATAACAGCGCGCGGCGCATCGTATTTTCGCCGGCGTCGTCAAGATTCGGATTGTTTACGACTTCACGCAGGCTTTCCTGATACTCGCGAAATGCTGGAGAATCAAAGTCGCTCTTCAGAAAACCAGCAATCACCTCGTCTTCAGACACGCGACGAATCAATCTCGCGGGCCTCCCGCTCACTGACTGTGGTAATTCTTTTGGACTAAAAAGCAGATCGGCAAGAAATGGCACGGCCACAACAACGAGTAAGACGAACATGAGGATCAACTGTACGAGAATTACCTCGCGTAAGGACGAATGGAAAACGCAAATTCCGACCACGACAATACCACTAAATGCGAGCTGTACCCAACTCGTATTTGCGATCTTGTAGGACATCTCGAAAGTGATGATTACGACACTCAGCGAGTAAATGATTGCCGTAATGGCATACAGCGCCAAAAGATACGGCAGGTTGTACCTTCCAGCGATCTCAAATCCAGAGCCGAAGAACGTTGTCCAAATTCCTGAAGGCGCGACGCCAAGACATAGGACTAAGACGGTTCCGAAACCCAATACGAGCAAGAGAGAGGTTGCGATGACTCTGAGATCCCTTCTCTCCTCATCACGTGTCCCCGCAACAAGCGGAAACATGGAATTGACGACGGCTGAGGAAAAGGAGAATATTACCCTGCCAACCATTGCAACTGCCGCATAAAGTCCGGCCACTCTTGCAGGAAAAAAGTGTTCCACCAGCACAATGTCGCAGTTATTGATTAGCACCTGGCCGAAGAAAAACACCATTGCCTGAAAGGTTTCGCGAAATGCGTACCGAAAGTGAAGCGGATTCGGGACCTTAGTCGCCAGCATCGGGGCGATTGTAATGTAAGCTACCGCGACCGCCGCGGAATTGGCAGTGATCACTCCAGCAACGCCAAAGCCCGACAGGATCATCAGGAGCGATCCTCCAAGCCGGACAACTCCTTCCACAACGAGATTGGTGGCAAGTTTACGAAATCCATAGGTGCCTTGGACGTAGCCTCTCCGGCACCCCAGGGGAACGTAAAAAACCGCACCGATGGCAAGGAGCGCGACGAGAGCGGAGCTCGGAAGATTTAGATATTCTGCAATCG
>Ga0181516_10000480_pt1 | contig 36944 bp, 31 predicted proteins | sample PEATcosm2014_Bin_25_FD_121104 | JGI IMG/M metagenome (GOLD analysis project Ga0181516, IMG submission 121104) | Peatland microbial communities from MTU Mesocosm Facility, Houghton, MI, USA - PEATcosm2014_Bin01_10_metaG | ecosystem: Environmental > Terrestrial > Soil > Wetlands > Peat | place... | reverse complement strand
CTTGACCGAAAGAATCAGCGGCGATTACGTCGCTGCTATCTCTCTGGCAAGGGAGTTCTTCTCTGCCGTCGAAGGAGTCTTCTCGGCCTTTAGCCGGCAAGACCAAACGAGGCTGGGCTCCGATCAAGAGTTCAATGAGCGGCTCAATCAAGTGGTGGCCGCGTTGAAGGCTGGCCACGCGGCGCTCGTTCAGTCAATTCGTGACAGCGAAGTCTTTACGGTTGGATTCACAAAGCAGTTTTCGCAGTCGGAACACGACCTTGTCGTTCTCGATGGACTGAAGAATGCCATTTCTGAGCAGAAGAAGAGCTTGCAAGAAGTCAAGACCAGAATTTCGGCTGAGAAGAAGGGTGTTATGAAGGAACTTGGCATTGCTGAGTGGAAACTGGAGAATGAGAAACTGAAGGCTATCGTAAGCCGTTTCACCATCTTTGCCCACAAGAAGATGGCGGCGGGGCTGGGAGAGTTTGAAGTCGAGGACTCAGTCGAGTCGGGCGATGTGACGCTATTCTGAGTGGATTCGAGAAGGAGCTGGACGTGAGCAAGAGTATTTTGGTTGTCGACGACTCGAGCGCGATCAGGCAGAGCATTGGGTTTGTCTTGGAACAGGTCGGTTTCCGGGTTGTCCATGCGCAGGACGGGGTCGATGCGCTCAAGAAACTAGAGGGCGAGGGGTTCAGCCTCGTGATCACAGACGTCAACATGCCTAACATGGACGGCATTTCGCTGACCAAAGAGATCAGGCAGTCGGCAAGCCACAAGTTCACTCCGATCCTCATGTTGACGACGGAGTCACAAAACGAAAAGATGCAGGAGGGCCGGGCCGCTGGAGCCACGGGCTGGATCGTCAAGCCCTTTGAACCGGACAAACTCCTGGCTGCGGTGAAGAAGCTAGTCGGCTGATTCTCTCAGCCTTCCGTGGATTTCAATCAGCTTGGGCATACAGCTGAGAAACACGTCAAAAAGCACGGGGTCAAACGACGTTCCGCGTTGCTGAACCATCATGCCAACAGAGACGTCGAGGGAGAAAGCCGGCTTGTAGATGCGCTCAGTCGTGAGCGCGTCAAAGACGTCTACCAGGGCCACGAGTCGGGCCGACAACGGAATCTCCTGTCCTTTTAAGCCGTGCGGGTAGCCGGTGCCGTCCCACTTTTCATGATGACTGAGAGTGATCTGATGGGCCATTTGCAAGAAGGAGTATTCCGGGAAGGTCTGCTGAATCTTTCGAATGGTGACGGCCCCCAAGGTCGTGTGGGTCTTCATGATCTCGAATTCCTCGGGTGTCAGCCGTCCGGGCTTCATCAGGACCTTGTCGGGAATGCCGACTTTGCCGATGTCGTGCAGAACGCTAATCTCACCGATGGATTCGAGAAAGGACTCGCCCATCTGTTCGCGGTAGATCTTGCTCTCGGCCACAGCCAGCGCCAAACACGTTACGTATTCCTCAACCCTATTGAGGTGGAAGCCGGTTTCATTGTCCCGCGTCGCGGCCAAGTCCGCCAGAGACTTGATCATCAGCGAGCGGGCGGTCAGGAAGACTCTCGTTTCTCTCTCACTGTTATTGAGAGTTCTGACTGGTTCGCTCAGCAGCCGGCGCACCCGCAAATGCAGTTCCTCTTCGTCGTAGGGCTTGCGGACGAAGTCGGCGGCGCCCTTGAGGAAGGCCTGCCTGACAATATTGGGATCGGTTTCCGCGGAGACCATGATGACAGGGATCCTCATGAAGCTGTGGGAGTTCTTGAGGATGTCGAGGAATTCCAAACCATCGACTCTGGGCATGACCATGTCGACAACGATAAGGTCGGGGCGCTTTGAGCTCAAACTCGCCATCGCATCTTCGTAGGTTTCCGCGGTCTCCACGAGGTACAGCGCTTCCATCTGGCGCCGGTAGAGTCCCAATTGTGAGCGGCTGTCGTCAATAAACAGCAGCCGCTTTGCATGAGCCGGTGGTTCAGCCATGAGTTCCTCCTTAGCGATCCAGTTGCCTTTTGACAATTTGCGATACGTTCTCAAGATTGAAGGGCTTGGTCACGAAGTCGGCGGCTCCGACGGCCACGGCCCGGGCTCGCTCGTCCGGGCCATCGAGCCCTGTAATCAAGACGACAGGCAACGAAGCCGTCTTAGGGTTCTTCTTGAGAGCCCGACAAACCTCAAAACCATCGAGTCCTGGGAGCTTCACGTCAAGAAGGACGAGGTCCAGTTCGCTGGAATTGGCAATTTGAAGAGCTTGATCGCCGTTCGTCGCAATCCTGACCTCGTAGTCAGAGGTCTCCAGCCATTCGCCCAGGACCTGGAGGTTTTCGATCGTGTCATCAACAAGCAAAATGATGGGTCTTTCTCTCATAGCGCTATTCGGACGCCCCGCTTGGGAGCAAACTTTGAAAAGGAAACCCGGATCTCCACGACTTGCGGTCCTCGTTCTTCCATGGTGATCCTGCCTCCCTGAGAAACCATGATCTTGCTGGCGAGGGGGACCGCGAGACCCAACTGCTTTCCGACGCTCGATGGATGGAACTGAACCGAAGGCTCAAACAACGAGAGAATCTCTTCCCGAGCCCAATCGGGCCGCTCCGCCAACACTTCCAAGACCGCCAAGGAATCCACTTCAACCGAAGACACCTTGAGAACCGAGCCGTTCTTGGCAATAAGAACAGCGGCATGGAACACGGTCGTTAGCGCTTGGAACGTCAAGTCCAGGTCACCTGAAACCAGTCTCTCTGACATCTCGCCGGTGGCCGGGTCTTCGTTGAGACTCAGTCCCCTCTCGGTGAGCGACGGACCCAATTTCCGCAGGCAATCAGCGACGACCACGCCCAACTTGATGGGGTAGGACGGCGCAGGTCTATCGCCGCTGTGGGTGCCACCCATCAACAGCGCGTTGTTGATCGTTTCGAACAGTTCAGACTGACTCGTCTCGTAGGTGGTTTTGAGTTCTTTGGCCTCCGTCTGGCCATCACTCAGCGATTCGAAGGCGCGTCTTGCGAGGGTAATGATGCCCTTTTCAGAGGCCCAAAGTTTCTGGTAAATCAATTGAAGGAAGTCATACTTGGCCGAGTCAATCGTGAGGAGCCGCCGGTGGGCCTCGACGAGCGCCTCGCTGCGTTCCTCAACGAGTTCCTCAAGTTTGTGTTTGTGCCGCTTGAGTTCTTCGAGGGCGTTGTGCAGCGCCAATTGGTTCCGGATACGGGCTCGAACAATTTCCAACTTGAAGGGTTTTGGAATGTAGTCTACGGCGCCGAGACGCAACCCCTCCGCCTCGTCGTCCGTCGAGTCCAGAGCCGTGAGAAAGATCACAGGAATGTCACGTGTCAGCCTATTCTTCTTGAGCTTCTTGCAAACCTCAAAACCGTCCATGCCCGGCATCATGACGTCCAAAAGAATCAAGTCCACGGTTGAGCTTTGGGCGATCGAGAGTCCGTCCTTGCCGTTGGTGGCAACCAAGACTTCGTGACCATCGGCTTCCAGCAGCTCGCCTAAAACCCGCAGGTTTTCAGGCGTGTCATCGACAATCAAAATGACGTTGGGGCGCTTATTCATCGTTGACCTCTAGTCGGTGAAGCTCGTCTAGATTATAGTTCGCAATCTGGGTCGAAAGCCAGTTGGAAAGGGCAACGTTTGTCGTCTTTGCCGAGTCAGCAAGCCGCCGCATTGCTGAGAGGTTTCCCTGGGATCGTGCCCTTTGAAAGTCACCCCGCCACTGCGGCGGCATCGAGTTGACCGATGGGGTCTCGCCCCCTTCGGATCTCGGTGTTGTTTTCAGGACTCTGTTTGAAGAAAGCCTAACGCCGGACAGCTGAGAGATCAGGCCGAGCAACGCGTCTTCGCGGAAGGGCTTGGTCATCAAACCGTCGAGTCCAGCCTCGAGGAAATGCTGTTGGTCGTCCTCGAAGGCGCTGGCCGTCAGCCCGATGATGACGGGAGGCGTCGAGACTGGAATCGCCCTGAGTTGCCGCGCCACTTCGTCCCCATCCATTCCTGGCATCCTCAAATCCAGCAAGATGATGCGCGGCATGCGCCCGCGAGCGGACTCGATCGACTGAACACCGTTCGACGCTTCGCGAACAAGGAATCCGATGGGTTTGAGCATCTCCGTCAGCAAGAGCCGATTGGAGGGGGAATCGTCGACGACAAGGACTTCGATTTCGCCTTGGCCCGGTTCGAGGACGACCGACGGCGTGACGGGGTCAATCGACGGCCCGACTTCGGTCTGGGGGGCCCGAAATTCAACGCAAAAACAACTGCCCTGACCTGGCACGCTGGTGACCGAAATCCCTCCCCCCAGCATTTGGGCAAAGTGTTGGCTGATGGCCAAACCGAGGCCCGTGCCGCTGGCGGCTTCCTCTCCGCGCAGGGTACGCTCAAAGGGATTGAAGATCATTTCCAATTCGTCGGGACTCAACCCAATTCCTGTGTCTTCAAACTCAACCGCGACTCTCTCGGGGCCGGCGCTGAGGGCCCGGACCGTGACTTTCCCCGATGAAGTGAACTTGATGGCGTTGCCAAGAAGATTGATCAAGATCTGACGCAGTTTCCCAAGGTCGGACAGGATAACCCTGGGCAGGTCCGACGATTTGGTGAGCAGGAACGCTAGGTTCCGCTCGGCGGCCCGCTGAGAAAAGAGTCCGGCAATTTCATCCAGAAGCGTATGCAGGTCGACGGGACCTTCCCGAAGCTCCTCTCGTCCGGCCTCGATCCGTGACATTTCCAGGATGTCGTTGATGATCTGCATCAGGTGCTCGCCACTCTTCAAGATTGTTTCAACTTTGCCTTTCGCTGGCGCCGAGAGTGAATTGTCGTGGCGCAACAGCTGGGCAAAACCGAGAACAGCGTTCATCGGCGTCCGTATCTCGTGGCTCATGTTGGCAAGGAAGTGGCTCTTTGCCTTGTTCGCAGCGTCGGCGGCTTCCTTGGCGACAAGCAGTTCCTTGGTCCGGGTTCTTACCTGTTCCTCGAGGTGCTGGCGGTTGTCCTCGAGTTCGGCTTCCATCTTCTTCCGGGAAGTGATGTCCTTCGCGAAGACAGAAATGGCGTAGGCCTCACCTTCCCGGCTCAACACGTGGAAATTCAGCCAAAGGATCCTCTGACCGTCCCGAGTCGTGTACTCCCTGGTCAGGGACTTGTGGACGAGCGCGTCATGGTAGAGGCCCCTCCACTGGTCGGCAAGGTCGCGTGGGTTCAGCGCCTCGGGCTCCGCCCCTAGCCTCACCTCGATTCCAATGGCCTTGAGGTAGTCCTTGTAGCCTCGATTGAAGAAGAGAATTCTGAAGTCCACTGCGTCAACGGTCCAGATCAAGTCGTCGGTGCTGTCCACCACCGAAGCCAGGAAAGACTGCGACTTCTGGAGTTCCGTCCTGACCGAATCGAGTTCATCGAGCTTCTTGGCCAAGAGGCCGTTGGCTTCGAGAAGCTCAAAGCGGCTGCTGGAAACCTGAAGAGACATGCCGTTGATAAGATGAATGAATCGGTCGACGTCTTGGTAGGTGGAGTAGGGCACCGAGGTGCCGTACTGGCCCGCCGTGATGGCTTCGATGGCCCTCTGGATAGGCCGGAAAGGGGCGAGGATTCTTTTTTGCGTAACCAAGCCATGAACCAGAAGATTGACAAGGGTCGTCGCAAACACCAGAAGCACAGCGATGGTCGAAAAGAGCCTCTGCATGTCGGTGAGGCTTCTGTCGCTAAAGCCGATTTGAAGTTTTCCAACGGAAGTCTTTTCCCAAAAGAGTTGGCGCACCTGCGGCGGAATGAGCGAAGGCTTGGGAGGAAAATTCTGTGCCAAGATCGGCCCCGAGATGTCGGAGTCGAGCTGGATGCCAGAAATGTCCCCCGAAAGCAAAAGGACATCGCACATTCGGACGGCTGCGGCGTCATCCATCGTATAGAGCGACTCCTGCAGCATGATCGCCGCCTGGTTCGCGGTCGACACGGACTGTTCGATCAAGTGGGAGCGCAGGAGGCTCGTGATGATCAGGAACGATGCGCCCAAGATCAGAACGATGATCCCCGATGAAACGGAGACAATCCACAGAAGAATCTCGTTCAGGAGGGTCCTTCTCCGTGATCGGAACGAGATAGGAGACCTCCTGCGGCTCCTCGTGGGCCAGCCAGTCAAGTCGGCTACCCCCGTCCCTGGGCCCGCGTGTAGACCAAGTTTGCGATCTTCTCAAGGGGGAGGACGTAGTCTATGGCGCCTCGTTTGATCGCCTCGTTGGGCATGCCGAAAACGACACAGCTGGCCTCGTCCTGAGCGACGGTCAGTGCCCCGGCGTCCTTCAGCTCCTTCATGCCCCTGGCCCCGTCGTCGCCCATCCCGGTCATGATGACGGCGACGGCGTTCTTTCCCGCGTGGACGGCGCTTGACCGAAACAGAACGTCGACCGAAGGGCGGTGCCGGGTCACCAGCGGGCCGTCTTTGACTTCGACAAAGTACAGGGCCCCGCTTCTCTTGACGAGGGTGTGAAGGTTGCCGGGGGCGATCAGGGCCTGCCCGCGAAGCACGGGATCGCCGTTCTTGGCCTCCTTGACGTGCACGCGGCAGAGGCTGTCGAGCCTCAGCGCAAACGAACGGGTAAAGTTCTCGGGCATATGCTGGACAATTACGAGGCCAGGGCAGTCCTCGGGAAGGGCCTCCAGGAACACCCTTAGGGCCTCGGTTCCCCCCGTCGAGGCGCCGATGACGATGATCTTGTCCGTGGTCTCGGTGAGGATTTTTTTGCCCGCAGCGGGGAGGATGGCGTCGGCCGTCAGTTTGGGCTGTCCTGAGGGTTCCAAAGTCTGCCTGACTCGAGACAGGCGCGCGCCGGACGCGGCGCGCACGGCATCCTGGATCTGGATGGCCGATTCCTCAAGAAACTGTTTCGTGCCGAGTTTGGGCTTGGCAATGACGTCGACGGCACCGTAACTGAGGGACTTCATGATCGAGTCGGAGCCTTCCACGGCAAGACTGGAACAGATGATCGTTGGGATCGGGTGCTGGCTCATGATCTGCTGGAGGAAGGAGAGTCCGTCCATCTTTGGCATTTCAATGTCGAGGATGATCACGTCGGGGACTTGCTGCTCAATCTTGGCCACCGCCAAATAGGGGTCGCCCACGGCGGCCATGACTCGAATGTCGTCGGTCTGCTCCAACAGATGGGCAAGGGTTTGCCGCACCGAAGCAGAATCGTCGACAAGGAGCACCTGAATCAACTTTTTTGCCATTCTGACTCTCCTTAGGCTTTTTGAAATACCGCTTGGGACACTTGGCGGAGGGAGAGATTGAGTCCGATGATCGATTCCGAGTGCCCCAAGAAGAGAAGCCCCTTGGGTTCCAGATGGGCCAGCAGCGAGTCCAGGAGGCGCTTCTGATTCGCGGGTTCAAAGTAGATCAAGATGTTGCGGCAGAACACGATGTCGTAGGACCGGCGCAAGAACCCGGGGCTGCCCAGCAGATTTCCAGAATGGAACCTCATCCTTTGCCGCAGTTCTGGCACCACCCGACGAGTTCCTTTCTCGCGGTCCTTGCTGTTCATAAGGTAGAGTCTGCCAAACTCCGGATTCACGCCCTTGGTCCTTTCCTGCAAGTAAACGCCCCGTTGGGCGACTTGGATGGCCCTCTCCGAGAGGTCCACCCCCTCGATGAAAAAGGGCAGTTCCCGTCGCGCTCCGGCGCTGTGGGACACGGTCATGGCCATGCTGTAGGCTTCCTCGCCCGTGGAACAAGCCGCGCTCAACAGATCGAGACTGGTGCCCTTCTTTTGGGAGAGCAAGGAGGGCAAGACCGACGACAAGTATTCGAAGTGCTTGGGTTCGCGGAAAAACGAAGTCTCGTGGGTCGATATTAGGTAGGCGAAGTGCAGGAACTCGTCCTGTCCGAGCGGATTTGTCGTTATGAATTCGAAATAGCTCCGGTACGAAGAGAAGCCGCCAAGCTGCAACCGCTTGGCGAGACGACCCTGGAGGAGGCTCTTCTTGCTCACCGGCATCTTGATTCCAAATTCCCGCTCGACGAAGTCGCTGATCAGCTTTCGCTCAGCCTCCGTCATGCGGAGAACGGTCCCGGCGGCAAACATGGTCATTCACCCTCTGCTGCATTCCCAGCATCGACGGGAACCTGATCGCGAATCATCGAGATCTCACTTTCAGAAAAGACTTTGTCGGCGTCGAGGATGATGACAAAGGTTTCTCCCTTCTTGGCAATCGCCTGGATCAGGTTCGTGTTCATCTTCATTCCGAAGCGTGGCGGGGGTTCGAGCTCCTTCTCCTCACACAGCATGACCCCCTTGACCGAGTCGACCATGGCGCCGATGACGGTGGTTTCATCGCCCGCCTTGATTTCAACAATGATGATCGACGTATCGACCGTGGGTTCTTCGGGGGGCAGCCCGAATTTCTTCCGCAAGTCGACCACGGGAATGACGCTTCCCCTCAGGTTGATCACCCCCGACACGAAGTCCATGGCGCTGGGGAGCGGGGTGATTCGCACCAAGGAAAGAACCTCTCGCGCTTTGAGCACATCGAACGCGTAGCTTTCTCCTCCGAGCTGAAATCGGAGAACCTGGGACTGGGCCTGTTTGTGCATCTTTTCCACGGCTGCACCCCCTCTCAGCTTCGCTCGAAGTCGTCGTCTTCCGGGTCGGGCCCTTCCAAGGAGATCTTCACGCCCCGCGATGGGTTGTGATTCGGAAGGGGAAGGTGCTGCTTGGGGCCGTTGATCTTGCCCTGTCTTGCATGGCCCGCCTCCGAATAAGCCGCCTTGCCGTTGGCCGGGGCGGGCTGGACCTTTTCACGCCGGCCCATTTTTAGGAAGACCACCGCGTCGCGCATCGTTACGGCTTGGCCCGCCAGCTCTTCCGACGTCGACGCCAGTTCCTCAGAGCTCGAGGCGTTTTCCTGCACCACGTTGTTCAGCTGCTGGATGGCAAGGTTGATTTGCTGAACCCCGCTTGCCTGTTCGGAGCTGGCGGCGTTGATTTCGGTGACAAGGTCGGCCGTCTTTTGAATGTCGGGGACGAGGCGTTCCAGCATCTGTCCCGCTTGCTCGGCTATGCTCACGCTGGACTTCGTCAGGCCTTCAATATCACGGGCCGCGTCCTGGCTGCGTTCCGCGAGCTTCTGAACTTCGTTGGCCACGACAGCGAATCCTCGTCCATGTTCGCCGGCCCGTGCCGCCTCGATGGCGGCGTTGAGCGACAGGAGGTTGGTTTGCCTCGCGATTTCTTGAATCACGACCACCCGCTCCGAGATGGACTTCATGGCCTGCACGGTTTGTTTCACCGCCGATCCGCTCTCTTTGGCGTCGAGGGAAGACTTGGAAGCGATCTTCTCGGTTTGGCTGGCGTTGTCGGCATTCTGCTTGATGGTGGCCGACAATTCCTCCACGCTGGCAGAGATCTGCTCCACACTCGAGGATTGCTCGCTGGAACCCGTGGCTAGTTCCTCGGAGGAACTAGAGATTTGAGTGACTCCTGTGGAAACGTAGTTGGTCGAATCTTCCACAAGACGGAGGGTCCTCAGGATGGAGTTCGTCAACAGGATGCCCAGCAGAATGGAAAGGAGGACCGCAACAATGGCGACCGCAACGCTGATGTAGATGGAAGTATCGATCAGTTGGGCGTCCGACTTGTTGAGACCGACGATATACGTCACATTGTAGTCGTAGACAGTCTTCAAAGTGGCGTCCAGGTCTGCCTTGGCCTTGGCAAACTCGGAGCTCCGAAGGACTGTGGCCGCTTCTTTATTCTTGTTTGCCTCTCCGAGATCGAGAGTTGTCTTGGCCAATGGCTGGTATTCGTTCAACCAGACGGATTTGAAATTTCCATAATTGGTTCGGTCCTGTGCATCGATGAACGTCTCTTCGTAGGCCTTGAGCTGCTTTTCGATCTCGGCAATGCCAGAATTGTATTCCGCGAGCGCCTCCTTGTTTCCTGCGTCGTCGTCAGCCAGAGCCGCGTCCCGGACCGCGAGCTTGACAGCGGCGATCCCTTGCTGCAGCGAGTCGAGCTGCATCAGGCCGACGATGCCGTTATCGTACAGGTCCTTTTCGGCGGACTTGATCGTCTCAAGGCTGTATATCCCTATGGCGCCGATGATCGCCGCCAGCACGCTGACTACGAAGAAACCACCGACCAGCTTAAATCTGAGTGACATAGAATTCTCCTTTTCAGTCTGCCAATTTCAGCTTCAAAATCTCAGGAACATCGAGGATAAGGGCCACCGATCCGTCGCCCATGATCGTCGCGCCCGACAGGATCTTCATCTTCCGGAGCGTGCTCGAAAGCGGCTTGATCACCACCTGCTTCCGGCCCACCACCGCGTCGACCATCAACGCTACCTTCACCCCCTCTCCATTGACGATGACGAGACGGGCGACACCGTTGAAGCGGCCACCGATTCCCAGGCATTCGCGGATCGACAAGACGGGAATCGACTTGCCCCGGAGGTTGATCATGGAATCGTTGCCGGGGCCGAAGCGGATTTCGTCTGTCAAGTCGACGCATTCCTGAACTTGAGCCAGCGACAGAACGTAGTCGTTCTTGTCGACACGAACCACCAAGCCCTCGATGATGACGAGCGTCAAAGGAATAGACAGGGTGATCTCCGTTCCAGTCCCCCACTCGGATTCAATTTCCACTTCGCCCCGCAACTTCTCGATGTTGCGCTTGACGACGTCCATTCCAACGCCCCGGCCGGAGAGGTTCGTTGTCTTTTCGGCGGTGGAAAACCCTGCCTGGAAGATCATGGACCAAATCCGCTGCGGGTCGTTCTCGGAGGCGTCAAGGAGTTTCCGCTCGACAGCGCGTGTTTTGATCTTGTCGACGTTCAGACCTGCGCCGTCGTCAGAAACGGTGATCAGCACCCGCGACCCGATTTGTCGCGCACCCAGATGGATCGAACCAACAGGGTCTTTGCCCGCTTGGGCGCGGGCCTCTTTCGCTTCAATTCCGTGGTCGGCGGCGTTGCGAATTAGGTGAACGATCGGATCCTTCAGCGCTTCGATGACGTTTTTGTCGAGCTCGGTCGACCCTCCTGAGTATTCCAGGCGGAGTTCCTTGCCGACTTGCTGAGAAAGGTCGCGAACGAGTCGCTGGAAGGACGAGAACAGCTCCTCCAGCGGCACCATCCGGATGCTCATCGTTGTGTCGCGGAGATCGGCCGTCAGGCGCGCCAGATTCTCGGAAATGGCGGTGAGGGAGCCGCGGTTTTCCTTCTTCGCCTCGAGCTCAAGGATGGCTTGAAGAATCACCAGCTCGCCGACCAGGTCCACAAGGCCGTCAAGCTTGTCCTTCTGCACCCGTATGGTCGCGACTTCCTGGTGGGCCGCTCGCTCGGCCGGCGGCTTGGGCCCCTTCGGTTCGCTGGGGACGGGCACTGGGTTATCGGCCTCCGCCGGCGCCTTTGGGCGGGGTTCAGGGCCTGCGGCGGCAATCTTCAGGGTCATGTAGTCCTCAACAAATAGGAACACTTCCCTGATCTGCGCCTCGCTCGCCGCTGTCGAAAGGTCGACCGACCAGGAAAAATAAACGGAAGTGGGGTCGAGTTCCTCGAGGGGAGGCAGGCGGTCCACGTCCACCGCCGTGCGGACCTGGCCCAGATCGGCCAATTCGCCCAAGAGCACCTCAATCTTGACGCCCCGGTTGAGGATGTCAGGATTGGGGACGAGTTCAATCCGCCAGGTGCGCATGGGCGATTCGGGAACTGGCACTGTGACCTTCGGTACGGCGACCGGGGCAGGCGCGGCTCCGGCAGGCTTTTCCTCGGTCAGTCCGCTGATCTGGCTGAGGATGACCTGATCTGTCGGGTCCGGAGCGGGGTCCCTCAGCAAACGGTTGATGGCGTCGGCCGCCCGCAACCCGATGTCGATGATCAAGGGACTGATGGCCTTTTTGCCCTTTCGCACTTCGTCGTACAGGTTCTCGACCTGGTGGGTAAACTCGGAGACTTGTGTGAACCCGAACATCGCGCCCGAACCCTTGATGGTGTGGAGTGCGCGAAACACTTCGTTGACAAGTTCCCTGTCTTCCGGGTGCCGTTCGAGGTCAAGCAGACACGTCTCCATCCGGGCAATAAGTTCTTGTGCCTCCTCGAGAAACAGCGCCGTGTTTTCGGTGAACGTCATGATTGGCCCTCGACCATGGTGAGGTAATGCTCCAACTTCAGACCCAAGACCGCAGCCTGCTTAGAAACCGGATGTTCCGTGTCGAGGCTTTGAACGAGAAGGTGCCGCCCCTGAGAGCGCAAAGACTTTTCGAGGCTTAAGAGAATTTGAAAGAAGGTCAGATCGACGTCTTCTATCGCGCCTAAATCAAGGCGGACCAGGGGCGAAGGCGATTTCTGCACGTCTCGGAAGGCGCTTACCCATTGCTCAGCGCTGCCGATCGAGGCCGACCCCGTGCAAGCGACCTCTAGGTAGCGCCCATTGTCGGCGGACTGAACAGCCATGCAAGCTCCTTCTTGGCAACTACACGACTAATAGTGTCGTATATGGCCATGGGGTGTGCAAGGATGATCGCGAGGGATTTTCAAGAACCGACGCCTTCCTCACCAAACTTGCCCGGTGGCTTTGATCACGGGCCCCCGTGACCGCAGCGTGTGTTATAGTCTCCTTATGACGCTTTCCCACGGCGACATCGCCGACTGGACCGCCCGGCTGCTGGCAGCCTCGGGTCTGTCCCCCAATCATGCGGCCGACGCCGCCGACGTGTTTCGCCGCGCCACCCTCAGGGGCCTGGGCCACCACGATCTGTCCTACCTTCCCCAGCGCCTGGGCTGGCTCGAGTCGGGGGCGGTCAACCCCGCTCCCGCCCTGGCCAAGGTATCGTCGTCGCCAGCCACCGAGGTGTGGGAGGGTGACGGCGGTCTGGGCGAGGTGCTTTGCTACCACACGCTCCGCCGGGCTATCGCGCTGGCCTCGTCGACGGGGCTGGGGTACGCGGGGGTGCGGCATTCCAACCACTTTCTGGCGGCGGAGCCCTACACGCAGGTGGGGGCCGAGCAAGGATTCCTCCTCCTGGTTTGGTCGAACACCGACGCGGGTATGGCGTTTCCCGGGCAGTCGGGGCGGCAGATCGGGAACAACCCGCTAGGCTGGGGCGTGGGGACGGGGCACGCGGCGCTTTCGGCCGACCTTTGCATGGCCTACTCGTCCCTGGGCAACCTCAACGCCCTGGCCGCTTCGGGCACGCCGGCGCCGGCGCACTGGGGCCGGGGACCCGATGGCAGCCCGACCTCCGACCCCAAGCAACTGCTGGCCGGTGCTGTGGAGCCCATCGGCGGGCACAAGGGCCTCGCGCTGGCGCTGCTGGGCGAGGTGCTGGCGGGGGTGCTGACCGGCGGCCCTACCCTCGACGAGGTGGCCCCAGGGGGCGGCCTGCGCACCCACAACCAGATGATCCTTGCCTTCGACCTTGAGGTCTTCGGCGGCATCGCCACGGTGGAAGAAAGGCTGGTTTCGCTCAAGACCCGGGCCCACCGCGCGGGCCGGACCCTCCGTCTGCCCGGCGACAGGAGCCACATGGCGACGATGAGGTTCAAGCACGAGGGTGTTTCCATCCCCCCGGCCCTGGAGGCCGAGCTCCGCCGCTGGTCGGAGAAGCTGAGAGTCCAAGTTCCCTAAAGGAGGATTCATGAAAGCACTCGTTCTCGAAAAGACGAAAGTTCTGTCTTTGCGGGATATTTCCATCGACGAGCCCCTGGGGCCTTCCGACGTGCGCATCCAGCCCAAGGCCGTCGGGATTTGCGGCAGCGACCTGCATTATTACCTGCACGGAGCGATTGGCCACTACGTGGTGAACCAGCCCATGGTGTTGGGGCACGAGGCGGCCGGTTTGGTCGTCGAGGTGGGCCGCGAGGTCCGCAACGTGAAGGTGGGCGACAGGGTGTGTATGGAACCGGGCATCCCGCGCCTGGGCAGCCCCGAGACGCTTTCGGGCCGGTACAACGTCGACCCGGCTGTGCGGTTCTGGGCGACTCCCCCCGTGCACGGAGTTCTCCGCGAAACCGTCGTGCACCCGGCCGCGTTCACCTTCCCCATTGGCGACAACGTTTCGTTCGCCGAGGGCGCCTTCGTGGAACCGTTGGCCATCGGCGTACACTCTGCTTCGGTGGCGTCGATCAAGCCCGGCGACGTGGCGGTGGTCACCGGTGCGGGTACCATCGGCGTGGTGACGGCTGCGGCGGCGCTGGCGGCGGGGTGCTCCAAGGTCATTTTGGCCGACGTGCTCGGGGGCAAGCTTGACCTGGCCCGGGCGCTGCTCCCGGTCGTGACAGTCAACCTGAAGACCGACGACCTGGCCGACGTCGTCAAGCGTGAAACCGGGGGTAGGGGAGCCGAAGTGGTTTTTGAGGCCAGCGGTGCGGCGGCGGCCGTCCTTTCGAGCGTCGACCACCTGGCCCCCGGCGGCAGGGTCGTGCTCATCGGCATTCCCCAGGCGCCGGCGCCCATCGATATCGTGAGGGCCCAGGCCAAAGAGGCACAGTTCCTCACGATTTTCAGGTACGTGAACGACTACCCCAGGGCGCTGAGGCTGCTGGCGTCGGGCAAGATCGACGTGAAGAAGATGATCACCAGCCGCTTCGGGTTCAACGATTCGGTGGCGGCCTTTGAGTTTGCGGCCCAGGGCCGCGCCGACACCATGAAGGTGATGATCGACCTGTAGGCGCTCAGCACTCCTCGAAGTCGAGGCAGGCCTGGACGACGGCGTCGGGCCTGCTGTCGAAGAGGCTGCTCACCGACTCGTGGTCGTGGATGCGGCGGATGGCCTCGGCGAACAGGGGCGCGACCGACACCGTATGGAACTTGGGATGGTTCCTCGACCACGGGTTGTCGATGCTGTCGGTGACGGCCACGACCTCGATGGGGCTGGCCTCGATGCGGGCAATGCCTTCGGGCCGGATCAGGCAGTGGCTGAGCACCGCTATGATCCGCTTGGCGCCGCGGTCCTTGAGCCCCCGGGCCAGGTCGGCGAGGGTTCCGCCGCTGATGGTGAAGTCGTCGACCACGACGCAGTCGCGGCCCTCCACCTCCCCCATAATCTCGAGCACCTCGGCCTTTTCGTCATGGCCCCGGCGGACCTTTTCGCCCACGGCCATGGGGAAGCCGAGCTCCTCGGCAAACCGGCGGGTCTGTTTGAGGAAGCCCAGGTCGGGGCTCACCATCACGGGGTTGTCGAGTTTCTGCTGGCGGATCCATCCGGCCAGGACGGGCAGGGCGTAAATGTGGTCGACGGGCTTCTTGAAGAAGCCCTGGATCTGGGGGCTGTGGAGGTCGAGGCACACGACGCGGTCGGCCCCGGCCAGTTCGATGCTCTCGGCGCACACCCGGGCGCGGATCGAGACCCGGGGCTCGTCCTTCTTGTCGCCCTTGGCGTAGCCGAAGTACGGCAGGATGGCGGTGACCGAGTTGGCGCTGGCCCGCTTGAACGCGTCCATCCAGAACAGCATTTCGGTGAACTCGTCGTTGGGGTTGAGCCCGATGGGCAGGACGAGGTAGACGTCGAGGCCGCGGACGCTCTCTCCCACCCTGACGAAGAGGTTCCCGTCGGAGAATTTTCGCACGTCGCCCAGGCCAAGCCTGATACCGAGGACTTGGCAGATTCCCTGTGCAAAGGCGACGCCCGAGCTTCCGGCGAATAACTTGATATCATCGGTCAGCATGAGTGCCCCCGTCCTAGGCATACCAGGATAAGGCAGTCCGAATCAAGTTCGTGCTGACGCGCCGTTACCGCCGCTTTTTGTAGCGGAACCCCGCGACAAGGGCAACAATGCCGCCGACCGCGATGGCTTCTCCGGCCAAAGCCGTACCGTTGTTGCCCGCGAGCCGGCCGCCGGGAATGATGTTCAAGCCGTGGAGCATCCAGAACGTCCCCATCAAAATAAGGACCACTCCAATGGCATAGATGGTGAGTTTCATCGAATCCCCCTTCGTCCACTCTCCGGATTCTCCCCCCCGCTGTCAAGGAAGCAAAGTTTGGTGCGAGGGGGCCGCGCATGCTACCATGACCCATGCCCACCCGCCTTTCCCCCGCGCTGGCCGGCGCCCTGGCTGTCATGGCCTGCGCCTTTTTGTGGAGTACCGCCGGCCTGTTCATCAAGCTCATCGACTGGAGCCCGTTCTGGATCGCCGGCCTGCGCAGCCTGATTGCCGGTGCCTTCCTTTTGACAGTGGTCAGGACGGTGAGGCTCAACTGGAGCTGGCCGCTGGTGGCCGGGGCGGTCGCCAACGGTGCGTGCATGGTGCTGTTCGTGCTGGCCAACAAGCTCACCACCTCGGCCAACGCCATCCTGATCCAGTACTGGGCGCCGGTGGGTACGGCCGTGCTGGCGGTGATCGTGCTCAAGGAGAAGATCCACAAGGAGCAGATCGTTGCCCTGGTGGCGACCCTGGCGGGCCTGGTGCTGCTGTTCGCCGACAAGCTCAGCCCGGGGGCGCTGTGGGGCAACCTGGCGGCGCTGGCCTCGGGGCTGACCTTCAGCCTCATGTTCCTGTTCACCCGGATGCAGAAGAACGGCAGCCCGCTTCAGTCGCTCATGCTCAGCCACTTCTTTGCCGCTGCAGCGTCGCTGGCCATCGCCGCCTTTGGGCCGCCGCCGACGTTCACCCTGGGCTCCACGGCCGCCATCTTCGCCCTGGGCATCGGCCAGATCGGCCTGGCGGCGGTATTCTTCAGCTACGGCATCAAGAGGGTTTCGGCGGTGACCGCGAACTTGCTGGCCGTCATCGAGCCTGTGTTCAACCCCGTGTGGGTGTTCCTGCTGCTGGGCGAGACTCCGTCGGGGGGCACCCTGGTCGGCGGCGGGCTCATTCTGGCAAGCGTCACTCTGGCGAGCGTTGTCGGAGCGCGGCGGGCAAGGTGAGGTTGGCGAGCCATTCGTCCCTGGGCATGGGCTTTCCAAACAGGTAGCCCTGGCCGAAATCGCACCCCCACGAAGTCAGCAGTTCGGCCTGCGTCTCGGTTTCGATGCCCTCGGCGACGATCTCCTTGCCCAGTTCGTGGCAAAGCGAAACGATTCCCCTCAGGATGCCCCGGGTCATCTCGGAGACGAATCCCCTGTCGACCTTGATGGTCTGGATGGGGAACCTGTGGAGGTAGGCCAGGGACGAGTACCCCGTGCCGAAGTCGTCGAGCTTGAAGTGGTACCCCTGACCGATCAGGTTCAGAAGCAGGGGTTGGACCACGTCGGCCCTCTGCATGAGCGCGCTTTCGGTAATCTCGAGGTGGATGGCCTTGGCCGGCAGAGTGTGGCGCTCGAGGCTCGACATCAGCACCTCGGCGAAGTCGGGCTGCATGAGCTGAAGCGCCGAGACGTTCACCGCCACGAAGTACGATTCCCCGGGAAACTTGTCGCGCAGCAGGGCCGCTGTGCGGCACGCCTCCATGAGCACGATCAGGCCCAGGGGGACGATCTGGCCGCTTTCCTCGGCCAGGGGGATGAACCTGTCGGGCGCGATGCGTCCCAGCGCGGGATGGTTCCACCGCGCCAGCGCCTCGCACCCGACCACGGTGCCGTCGGCGAGGTTCACGATGGGCTGGTAGTGCACCTCGATCTGTCCCAGCAAGATGGCCTGGCCCAGGTCGTTGGTGATCCTGGTTCGTTCCAGCGAGGCCTGGCGCATCGAGGGCTCAAACAGCACCCGGTTGTTCTTGCCGGCGGCCTTGGCGTGGTACATGGCCATGGCGCCGTCACGCAGCAGATCCTCGGGGTGAGAGTACTCTGTCGTCCCCACCAGCACCCCCAGGCTGGCCGCGGGGACGATGGCATTGGCCCCGTGGCGAAGGGGGACCGAGAGGTCTTGGGCGATGCGGTCGGCCACCTCGACGGCCTCAGCTGTGGAGTTCACGCGGTCGAGCAGCACGGCAAACTCGTCGCCCCCCAGCCTGGCCACCGTGTCGGCGGAGCGCACGGCGGCAAGAAGCCGGGCCGTGGCCTCCCTGAGGAAGGCGTCGCCGGCGGCGTGGCCGTAGCTGTCGTTGACAAGTCTGAAATTGTCGAAGTTGATGATCAGCACCGCGAAGGGTTTTTCGGGTTCCCTCCGCTGCCTCTCGATGGCCTGCCCTAACCGGTTGAGCAGCAGACTCCGGTTGGCAAGGCCCGTGAGCGCGTCGTGGAGCGAGAAGTAGAACAGCTGCTTTTCGGTCTCGCGGCGCCTTTCGAGCTCGTCGGTCACGCGCCTGTGGCTTTCTGTCAGCTCGCGGGTGCGTTCCTCGATGCGGTCTTCGAGTTCGCGCTGGGCCCGCACCTGGTTCGAAATGTCGCGGAAGATGCACACCCGGGCGATGAGCGAGCCCCGGCGCAGAACGGGCGACCAGCGAACCTCGAAGGTGACGGGGCAGGAGGCCGACCCGAGGGTGAGGGTGGTGTCCTGGTCCCGGGGCGGAATAAAGGGGTAAGAGCGCGACAGGTCGGCCAGGGAGCGGCCGGCGTCGAGGCGGTGGAGGCCCAGTTCGCGGACGGCGGCCGGGTTGATGAAGACGACGCGGTCGAGGGTGTCGACGATGAGCATGCTCTGCTCGAGGCTGGCCAGCAGGGTGTCGCGGACTGCGGGCATCAGGGCCAAGAACCGGAACCGGGACAGATTAAGGACGAACAGCAGGCCCGTGACCGTGAAAGCTATGGGCGTGGGGTCTACCGCGGCCCAGGGCCACAGTTTGACCACGTAGAACACGTTGGCCGCGGCGGGGACGAGACCGGCGCCCATCAGCATGACCGCCTGGAGCCTGCCGGTGAGCGAGCGGCCGAAGAGCGCCTGGATGATGCGGACGGTACCGAAGGCGACGAAGAAGTACGAATACGCCGAATGGATCCAAAACCACAGTCCGTACTGCTTGGCCAGGACGACGAAACCCGGGGTTGACTCGAGGTGGAAGCCATGGCGGACCAGCCCCAGCCAGGGGTCGAGCCACACCAGCACCACGGTCACCCCCGGGACGATCCACAGCAGGCTTTCCGGGTGCCACAGCTTCCAGCGGCCGTCGTCGTCGTTCTTGTACAGGCGGGTGGCAAAGCGAAACCAAAGCACCGGCAGCACCGCGATCGACACGTACTGCAGGTCCGAATACACGAGCTTCCCGGTCAGGCTGGGCGCCACCAGCTCGAGGGCGTTGAACAGCGCCCAGCTGCCGGTGGCCACCATAAGCCAGCCCATGAGCCGACCGCTGCGCGACTCAGAGGCCCTCGACCTGAGGTAAAACCACAGCAGCAACGAGGTTGCCGCCGAAATGAACAGCAGAAAGACCGTAGCGGTCAGAACCATGGTATGGAGTATAGTTCAGTTTTTTCGGCTTCGCCTTGAACTTATCCGCCCAAATAGGCCTTTTGCACCTCCGGGTCGTGGGCCAGGTCGTCGGCCTTGCCCTCCATGGTCAGCCTTCCGTTGGCCAGGACGTACGCCCGGTGCGCCACCTGGAGCGCCATTCGAGCGTTCTGTTCCACGAGCAAAATTGTCGTTCCCTTGGCGTTAAGCTGGCGGATGATGTCGAAGATGGCCTCCACCAGCAGGGGCGCCAGGCCCATGCTGGGCTCGTCGAGGAGCAGCAGCTGGGGCGCCTGCATGAGTGCGCGGCCAATGGCGAGCATCTGCTGCTCGCCCCCTGACAGGGTGCCACCCTTCTGGTGGCGGCGCTCGGCCAGCCGGGGAAAGTTCTGGAACACCAGTTCCTTCCGTTCGGCGATCACCAGCCTGTCCTTGACCAGGTAGGCGCCGACGTCGAGGTTCTCCTCGACGGTGAGGCGGCCGAAGATCTTGCGCCCCTCGGGCACCTGGCTGATCCCCTTCACAATGATCTTGTCGGGAGGGAGCTTCTGAATCTCGTCTCCCTCAAACTTGATCGTTCCCGTCTTCTGCTTCAGCAGCCCCGAGATGGACCGCAACGTTGTCGACTTGCCGGCCCCGTTGGCCCCCAGCAGGGTCACGATCTCGCCCCTGGCGACCTTCAGGTCAAACCCCTGGAGCGCTTGAATCGGGCCGTAGCCTGCTTTGAGATTGGTGATTTCAAGCATGGGCCGCCCCCTTTCCCAGGTAGGCTTCGATGACCCGGGGGTTGGCCTTGACTTCTGCCGGATCGCCCTCGGCGATCACCGATCCGTATTCGAGGACGGTGATCCGGTCTGATAGGCTCATCACCATGGCCATGTCGTGTTCGATGAGCACGATGGTCACCCCCAGGTCTTTTTTCAGGTTGAGGATCATCGTCTTGAGATCCTCGGTCTCCTGGGGATTCATCCCCGCCGCCGGCTCGTCCAAGAGCAGCAGCGACGGCTCGAGAGCCAACGCCCTGGCAATTTCGAGGCGGCGCTGGTCCCCGTAGGGCAGGCTCGAGGACAGGTTCCCGGCCCTGTCCGCGAGGTGCATGTACGCGAGAAGTTCCCGGGCCCGGGCCTCGGCTCTCTTCTCCTCCCGGGCAAATGACGGCGGCCGGAAGATGGACGCGAAGTAGTTGGTCTTGATCTGATTGTGGTGGCCGACCAGGACGTTCTCCAACACAGTCATGCTTGAAAACAACCTGATGTTTTGGAAGGTCCTTCCAATCCCCAGGGCCGCAACGGCGTCGCTCTTCATCCCTGTGATGTCCCGGCCGCCGAAGAGGATTTTTCCTTCGTCGGGCGCATAGATGCCTGTCAGAAGGTTGAAGAAGGTGGTCTTTCCCGCGCCGTTGGGTCCGATCACCGACAAGATTTTTCCGGTCTCGGCCACCATCGACACGTTGGCGACGGCGGTCAGGCCGCCGAAACGCTTCGTAACGTTTTCTACGCGCAGTTCCACGCCCTTCATGTCAGTTCCTTCTCTGCGTTTGCTTCGACCTTGTGCCGAGCCTCGGGGATGAGGCCTTCGGGACGGAAGATCATCATCAGGATCAAGACGATTCCGAAAACCAAACGCTCAAACTTGGCCGGATCGACCTGGTTGGGCATGCTCGAGAAACTGAACCCCAGCAGGCTGGCTCCGCTTTGCCTCAGAGTGTTCAGGTACTCGGAGAAACTCTTGAGCACGTCGAGGTTGAGGATGGTTAGGGCCGCGGTTCCCAAGATGACCCCCGTGATCGACCCCATGCCTCCCAGGACGACCATGCCCAGGATGGTGATCGAGGCCAGCAGGGTGAAGCTCTCGGGGCTGACGAAACCACGCTGGGCCGCAAAGATGACCCCCATGGCCCCCGAAAACGCCGCGCCTGTGGAGAAGGCCAGCAGCTTCGTCTTCACCATGGGGATGCCCATGGCCTTGGCTGCGACCTCGTCTTCTCTGAGGGCGACCCATGCCCGGCCGAACTTTGACTTGCTGAGGTTGACGTTGACCAGGACCACGATGCCGATCACCAGAAGGACGAGCAGGTAGAAAAACAGCTGGTAGTCGGTACTCTTGCCCTGGGGTATGCCTACCGCGTGGAGCAGCCCCTGGAACGCGCCTATGGGCGGCCGGGCAATGGGGCTGATTCCCTGGGGGCCGTTGGTGATGTTGACCGGGTGGTCGAGGTTGTTGGCCAGCACCCGGACCACCTCGCCGAGGCCCAGGGTCACGATGGCCAGGTAGTCGCCCCTCAAGCGCAGGGCCGGCAGACCGATCAAGATGCCCGTGACGGCCGTTGTCACAATGGCCACGAACATGAACGGGTAGAACCAGGTTCCCCCCAGGGGCACGTAATTCTGAATGAAGGCGGCGGCCTGGGGCGATCCGAAGATGGCCCAGGTGTAGGCGCCGATGGCGAAGAACGCCGCGTATCCCAGGTCGAGCAGGCCGGCCATACCGACGACCACGTTCAGTCCCAGGGCCATGGCCGCGTAGATGCCGATTTGGATGCTCAGTTCCAAAAGGAACGTGTTGGCAAATCCGGCGACCGGCACGCTGACGAGGAGGATCAGGGCCGACAGGCTGATCTTGAACCAAAGCGGCACGTCGCGCACCCGGATGAGGACGATGAGGGCCCCCACCAGGACGATGAACAGCAGGTCGCTGCCCGTCTTGAGGGCCAGGCCCACTGTGGTGAAAAACACCAGCAGGCCCAACGCGAACACTCTCATGCCGCTTGAAATGCGGGTGGTGGCGGCCGCGACGAGGGCCAAAAGGGCCGCCAGCGCCTGGAAGAACCCCGGGTCGAGGAAGGTGAGTGCAAAAGCCAACGCCTCGAGGGCAAACACCAGCGAGACTCTGACCCCCGGGGGCAGGGTGTGGGTGAAGTTCTTCATACCTTCTCCTTGACGACCTGGCCAAGCAGTCCTTGGGGTCGGAACAGCAAAAGGAGGATAAGAATCAAGAAGGCGATGATGTCCTTGTACTCGGTGCCGATGGCGCCGTTGGTCAGGGTCGGCAGGAAGGTTCCGGCGAGGGTTTCGATCTCACCGAGCACAAGCCCGCCCACCACGGCGCCGGGGATGTTCCCGATGCCTCCCAAGACGGCGGCCGTGAACGCCTTGATCCCGGGCAAGAAGCCGGAATAGGGAGAAATCGTCGTGAACTGAAGGGCAAACAACACGCCTGCGACTCCGCCGAGGGCGCCGCCGATCAAAAAGGTGCGCGAGATCGTCTTTTCGGGGTCGATGCCCATCAGCCCGGCGGTCTGGGGATCCTGGGCGACGGCCCGGATGGCCAAACCGAGCTTGGTCCTTCCGACCAGGAAGGTCAGGCCGATCAGCATAACCAGGGCAACGACGATCAGGACCACGGACTTGTACTGGATGAAGACACCCATCAGCGTGAACGACTGCTCCAGGGCATCCGTGTCTTTCATTGAAAGGTAGAATTCGTTGTGCCAGAGGCCTTCAATCAGGCGAACCAAGTCTTGAAGGACGAAGCTGACACCGAAAGCTGTGATCAGCGGAACCAGCCGGTTCTTCACTCCGCGCTTGCGGAGGGGCCGGTAGGCCATGCGCTCGACCGCGACGGCTGTGAACCCCGAAATCAGGCCGCCAAGGATAATCGCAATGATGAGCAGAATGGCCTCATTGGGGATAATGGGGCTCATGATCCGGAACACTTCGACGCCGACGACGGCGCCAATCATGAAGATCTCGGAATGGGCGAAGTTGATGAGTTCCAGAACACCGTAAACCATGGTGTAGCCGAGGGCTATCATGGCGTAGACGAAGCCCGCGAGCAGGCCGTCGAACAGGATCTGGGGAAGCAGCGTCAGCAAAGTGTCCAAGACATTCTCCAATAAAGGCGGCCCACCCGGGGGTGGACCGCCCTAGCGTAAGACTTGAGATCAGATCAAGACAGAAGGGCCAGCTTACATGGCCGTCTTCGGAGGCGCGACCACAAGCTTCTTGAACAGCTTGTTTCCGCTCACGTCGTCGGTGCCGCCGTACTGCATGATGAAGTAGCTGGCAGTGGTCCGGTCACCCTTGTCGTCAAAAGAGATGGGACCAGTCAGACCCGTGAAGCTGATGGTCCTGACGGCCTTGGCCACGGCGTCGAGGGTCGGCTTCTTGCCGCCGGCGTCCTTGATCGCGTTCTCGATGGCGGCCAGCAGGAGGTTTGTCGAGTCGTAGGAGTACACGGCGTAGCCGCCCACTTCCTTGCCGAACTCTGCCTGGTACTTCTTGACGAAGTCGGGGTAGATCGAGGTCGGGCCGGCCACGTCGGTGTAGTAGGTCATCTTCGAGTTGGCAGCGCCGACACCCTTGATGTAGTCGTTGGCAACGATGGCGTCACCGCCAAGGAACGGAACCTTGACCCCGCGTTCCCTCAGCTGCTTGGTGAAGGGGGTCGCGATGTCGTACTCGCCGCCGAAGTAGATCAGGTCGGGCTTGAAGGCCTGGATCTGGGTGATCAGCGAGATGAAGTTGGACTTCTCCTCGGTTCCGATGTTTGCGTTTCCAGGAATATTCACGCCCAGCTTCGTGGCTTCCTTGACAAACTCCGCGGCGATTCCGGCGCCGTACGGGGTCTTGGAGTTGACCACGAAGATCTTCTTGGCCTTGAGTTCCTGGACGGCAAAGTCGGCGGCGGCAGGGCCCTGGATGTCGTCACGGCCGCAGATGCGGTCGACGTTGGGGAGCATGCGGTCGGTGACCTTGGGGTTGGTGTTGGCGGGCGACACGACCACCAGGCCCGTTCGGTTGTAGACTTCGGAAGACGGGATCATGACCCCGGAGTTCAGGTGGCCGATGACGCCCAGGATATCCGGGTCGTTGATGATGCGGTTCGCGTTGGCCACACCGGTGTCCGGAACGCCTTGGTCGTCGTAGGCGACGAACTGAAGGTCAAAGCCCAATGCCTTGAACTTGTCGACGGCTTCCTTCACAGCCAGTTGTGCCGCGTTCTTGATGTACTCGCCTTGTTCGGCTTGGCCGCCGGACAGGGGGGACTGGGACGCGATCTTGATGACCTGGGCATTCAGCCCGGCCGCCGCGACCAGAATCAAGGCCGCGGTAAGCAGTTTCTTCATGGTACCTCCTCAGGTGACTCAAGAACCTTAGCACGTTCCGTGCCACGAAATATTAGGGGAACAAAGTGTTTTCGAGCAAGGAATAAACCGAGGAGTACCCGCCGCGAACCGCACTTTTAAATTACATTTATGATAGATTGGCTACAATTCCGTAGCAAGCATCGCCGGCGGCGTCTTGCTCGTCGACTTGGTTCCGACTAGGCTGGGGCATGGTCACCCGTCTGGCGTCGGAACGCGTCAATTTCGCCACGCATTTTGCGGGCTTTCTTGTCTGGATTCCTTTCACTGTGCTGCTTATGGTCCTGGTACGGGCACGGCTCGATTTGGTCGCGGTGGCGCTGGTGTACGGCCTGGGGGTGCTGTTCCTGTTCTTCTGCAGCGCCTGGTACCACCGCCACAAGCGCGCCGAGAACGAGAGGACCGTGTGGCGCACCCTCGACCACTTCGCCATCTTCGTGATGATCGCCGCCAGCTACACCCCCGTGGTCTGGATCTGGTTCGACGAGCCGTGGCGCACCGTGACGCTGGTCTTTCAATGGACGGTCACGCTGGCGGGTCTCGCCTTCAAGCTGTTCGCGCCGCGGGCACCCCGATGGCTCGATCCGGTGCTGTACCTGCTCATGGGCTGGGTGGCGCTGCTGGCCATCGTCCCCCTTTACCAAAAGATGCCCCTGCCAGTGTTCTTCGACCTGTTTTGGGGAGGCGCCTGGTACACTGCGGGGGCCATCGTCTACGCCTTGAAGCGGCCCAGGCTCAAACCGGGGTTCTTCGGGTTCCACGAGCTGTTCCACTGCTTCATCCTCGGCGGCGCCGTCACCCACGGTTCGATGGTCCTGCGCTCGCTGGTCATCGCGGCCCGTTGAGCGGGTACACCTTTTCGAGGAATACCTTGAGCTGGTCCCGGGTGTAGGGCTTGGGCAGGAAGCCTTCAAGGCCCCGGGCCGACGGGGCCGCCATCACCGGGTCGTCGCTGTAGCCGCTCGACGCGGCGGCCTTCAGGGCTGGGTCGAGCTGGCGCAGCTGTTCGAGGACGGCCAGACCGCCCTTTTCGCCGGGAAGAGTCAGGTCGGTGAGGAAGAACCCGAACCGGCGTCCCTCGCGCCAGCCCTGACGGAAGGTCTCCACCGCCGACGCCCCGTCGCGGACCCCCACGGCGTCGTAGCCGAACTCCCGCGAGAGTTCCACAGCGGTTTCAAGAATCAGTTCCTCGTCGTCGAGCACCAGCAGGCGCGCGGGGCCGCTGTGGTTCAGACGGGCTGACGGGGGCAGCGCCGGGAACCAAAGGCTGAACCGTGCGCCTTCGCCGGGCCGCGAGGCCACTTCGATCAGTCCCCCGTGCTTTCGCAAGATGGAGTACACGGTGGCCAGGCCCAGGCCGCTCCCCTCGCGCTTGGTCGAGAAGAACGGGTCGAAGATCCGGGGAAGAACCTCGGGGGCGATGCCGGGGCCGTCGTCCGCAAAGGTCACGGCCACGTAGGGCCCGGGAGTGAGCCCCGCGGGCATGGGCTCGTTCTCGGGCACGTTGCGCGCCGACAGCCAGAGCGTACCGCCGCCGGGCATGGCTTGGCGCGCATTCATGCCCAGGTTGTCGATGACCTGCCCGAGTTGGTGGGGGTCGACCTCGCACCACCACAAGTCCTCGGGCAGCTCGATTTCTAGCTTCACGTTGGCGCCTGCCAAGACGAAGCGCGCGCTGGCCAGCAGGGGCGCCGTCAGGTCGAGCGCCTTCTTGACGGGTTCGCCGCCCTTGCTGAAGGTCAGCAGCTGGCGGGTCAGGTCCTGGGCGCGACCGAAGGCCGAGAGGGCCCGGGCCAGGTGCCTGTGCGACGGCGCGTCTTCGGGGGTGGCCTTGAGAGCCAGCTCGATGAACCCGAACAGCCCGCCCAGCAGGTTGTTGAAGTCGTGGGCGATGCCGCCGGCCAGGACGCCCAGCGATTCCAGCCTCTGCGAATTGAGCGCGGTGCGCTCCATCCTCTGCCGCTCGGAGAGGTCCTGGGCAACGCCCACCTGCACCCCCGGCTCGACGTCGACAAGGTCGACGCGGACGGGGATGGTCGCCGTATCGGCCGACAGGCGTCTGAGGGGCAGGCCGTTGAGCGGCTCGCCGCCAAACATGTTCTGCAGGGCCTGGTTGGCCCGGATGACAGTGCCGTCGCGGCTCAGGAACAGCCCCAGGGGCGAGGCCTCGAACACCGCGCGCAGCTGGGCCTCGCGTTCCTTGAGCTCCGTCTGGGCTTGAACCAGGTTCGTGATGTCCCTGGCGACGAGCACGGCGCCCTCGAAGCGCTTCCCCGCGCCCAACCGGGGAGACATCCGGGCGCTGAACCAGCGGCCGCCCGACGGGTAGGGCAGCGTGTACTCAAAGGCGGCCACCGGCGCCCCCGCCTTAACGGCCTCGAAGGCGTCCCGGTGCGCAGCCAGGACGTCGGGCGGCAGTCCAAGCTCGTCGACGCGCCGGCCGATGATGGCCTCGGGCCCCAGGTACAGGTCCCCGAGGTGGGCCTGGAAGAACTCGACGTAGCGGCCCTCCGAGTCGAAGGCCGAGACAAAGTCGTCCATGGAGGTCAGGGTGGAATGGAACAGCGCCTGGCCCTCCTTGAGCGCCTGCTGCTGGCGCACCGACTCGCTGATGTCGTCGATAAGGAGGGCGAACCGCACGCCTCCCAGGGCGATCGCCGTGATCTTGACGTGGCGCCCCTGCTGCTGCCCGAAGGTCTGGAACCCCTCGAGGGTCTGGGGCCGTCCGGTGGCGAAGGCCCGGGAAATCACCTCGAACCGGGAGGGCTCGAGCTCAAGTTTGAGCTCCGACGCCGTCCTTCCCTCCACCGAGGCCGACGGGCGGCCCACCCAGTGCTCGAAGGTAGGGTTGATCCCCCTCACCCTGACGTCGATCACGCGGCCCGACGCGTCGCCCAGGATATCGCCCAAGAGGATGGCGAAGGGATTGGCCTGAAACAGCACCTGGAACTCGTGGAGGACCGTCCCTCGTTCCGCCTCGGCGGCCCTCAGCTCGGTGAGATCGTTGAGGGTGAGCACCAGGCCTTCGATCTTGTCTTCAAGGGTGCGGTACGGGAGCACGCGCAGCTGTATCGTCCTGTGGCCTGCGGTCAGCTCGCGCTCCTCGGGGATGAGGTCGCGGAGCACTCGGGTCAGCAGGTCCTCGAGGTCGCCGCCCAGCACCGACCGCGCCACGTCGGGGAGCCTTCGTCCCAGATGCTTGTCTTCGAGGGGCAGGACCTGCAGGACTTCGGGGGTAAAGCGCTGAATGGCCAGCTGCCTGTCGAGGAAGACGATGCCCAGGCGCGCGCTGGCGATGAGGTTGGCCCAATCGTTGTTCAGCTGCGCCAGTTCGGCGATGCGCTTTGCCGAGGCCGCGTTCACCGATTCGAGCTCGGCGTTGGCGATCTGCAGTTCCTCGCGGCTTGACTCCAGCTCCTCGTTGGAGCTTTGAAGCTCCTCGTTCATCGACTGAGTCTCTTCGTTGCCGGCCGCCAGCTCCTCGTTCGCGGTCTCGACCTTGAGGACAAGGTTGTGAAGGTAGAGCCTTGTGTCGTTCAGCTCGCGTTCCAGCTCCTCGACCCGGCGGTCGTGGCCCGAATCCGACGGGACCGCTACGCGGTCGGCGACTTCAAGTACCTGGAACACGATGAGAAAGTGGGGCGAACCCAGGACCGGGGCCTCGACGGGCCTCACCGTAATGCGCACGGGGCGGCCGTCGGGGCCGGGCAGGTGGAACCCCTCGGCGACCACTGTTCTGCGGTCGGCAACCGACGAAGCCAGGGCGCCGGCCACCCCCACCTGGAGAGAATCGACCACATTTTCGACCACCTGATCGGTGGGGCGCCCCGTCCGGCGGCGGAACAGGGGGCTCGTGTCGCCCCAGACAAACTGGATGTTTCCGCCGGCGTCGACAAGGACACTGGGGATGGCGTAGTCCCTGGCGATGAGGTCGAAGACCAGCTCCTTGACTGTCAGGTCTCGCGGGGGCGGTGTGGAGGCAGGCATGGATTCCATCCTTTTGCGGGGGGGAGCGGTGTGCTGGGGGACCACGGGAAGGCGGGACTTGGGACGGCGGCGATACAGCTTCACCTTCTTGTCGAGGGGGTCGAACCACTGCCGATGCGGGTCGACGGTTTCGCTCGTCCCCATGAGGAGCAGACCCCCGGGCTTCAGTGCGAAGGCAAGAGACGCGGCAGCGCGCCCCTGGGCCTCGGGGTTGAGGTAGATGAACAGATTGCGGCAGCTCACCACGTCGAGCTGGGCGAACGGGGGATCGGCCAGCACGTTGTGAACGGCAAAGGTGATGTGGTCGCGAAGCTGCTTGCGGACCCGCCACCCGCGGGCCTCGCGCTCGAACCACGCGTTGAGCCTGTCGGGGCCGAGGCGTTCCACCACAGAATCGGGGTAACAGCCCCGGCGGGCCGATTCGACGGCCTCGGAGCTCAGGTCTGTGGCGAAGATCTTGAGATCGGTGGAAGGGGAGACCCTGTCGAGGAATTCGCGGAAGAGGATGGCCAGCGAGTAGGCTTCCTCGCCCGTGGAGCAGGCGGGCGCCCACACGCGGACGGGGCCGGGCGCGCGGTCCTTCCAGCCCGCCTCCCACTCGTCCCTGAGACGGTCAAAGGCGCGGCCGTTGCGGAAGAACGACGTGACACCGATCAGCAGGTGCCGCTGGAGCGCGAGCGCTTCTTCGGGGTGCCTTTCGGTGTGCTCGCGGTAGGCCTCAAGCCCAGGACAACCCACGTGGATCAGCCGCTGCTGTATCCGTCGGCCCAGGGTTGTTGGCTTGTAGTGGGAGAAGTCGCAGCCTGTCTGCCGGGCCACAAGGGCAAACAAACCGACAAGCGACGACTCGTGGGCTGAGTCGGCCATGACGAAATAGTAGGTCTGGGTTTGCCTGGTGTCAATTCGATCTTTTGCGAACCAGAAGGGCGCCCGAGTTAGCGGACCAGGCGGAGGCGCTCCACCCCGCGCTCCTCGAACTCTTTGTCGTACTTCTCCTGTTCGCGTTCGATGCCCGCGTCGGCCTCCTCGGCGGCTTTCCCCTGCAGGTCCTTGCCGATCTTGGCCGGGTTCTTCTGAAAGTAGTCGCGCCGAGCCAACTGCTCGACAAGCTCGGCCCAGAAGTTGTCGGCGTCGTACTCGTCGACCTGCTCGAACAGCACCTGCTCAAACTCGGGCGCGTAGGCGAACCGTCCCTGGGCGTCGGTGACTATCCTCGTCTTCTCGCCGGCCTTCCACGCGGCGCCCAGCACGTGCTGAACAAAACCGTCCATGGCAGCGTCCCTGTCCTCGGGGCTCTTGGTGGCGTTCTTGACCCAGGCGCCGAAGAAGGCGCACTTGAGCAACTGGGTGAGGGACTCGTTCTCGAAATCAATGGAGATCTTCATGGACACTGTTGTATCAGAAACCAGCGCGAAGGCTCAGGGGGAGGGGGCTGCTTCCGTTCGCCGGACAGCACTGCGGCGCCCAGCCACATCAGGTACGCGGCGCCCACCATTTTTCACGGCCGCTGAATCAGGGTCGCAATTTGGGCTTTGACCCCGGGCCAATCGCCGTCGATGATCGAGTACCACGCGGTGTCGCGGTTCTTCCCCTTGTCCCAGAAGTGCTGGCGGAACAGACCCTCGTACTGGAACCCCAGACGCAGGGCGGCGCGCTTGCTGGCCTCGTTTTCGTTGTTGCACTTCCACTCGAGGCGCCTGTAACCCAGCTCGTCGAAGACGTAGGCGAACAGCAGGGCCATGGTGTTGGTGTTGACCTCGGTCCTCTGAGCCTTCTTCGTGTACCAGATGGCCCCCACCTCGACGGTGCCGTGGTCGGCCCGCAGATTCATGAGGGTGACCGCGCCCACGATCTCGTCCCAGCGTCGGCCGAAGACGGTGTAGGTGAGTTCCGCCGGGCGGGCGAGTTTGGCCTCGAGGTAGGCCAGAAACCTCGCCTGGTCGCCAAAGGGTCCCGCAGCGGGGTGGTACACGAACAGGTCCTCGCCGTTGGTCTCGAGGCTGGCGGCCTTGTACAGGCCGGCTCCGTGGGCCGCCGCGTCGGCCGGGACAAGGCGCACAGCGGAATTTTCGAGGATCCGGTGGGGGTCGGGGAGGGGCCAGGCCACGCGGAGGCCTAGAACTGCGCCGACGTTTCGGTCAGCACGGCCTTCAGGATGCCCACGGCCTCGTCCAGCTCCTTCTTCGAGACGGTCAAGGGAGGGGCGAAACGAAGCACGTCGGTGCCCGCCCGCAGCACCAGCAGACCCCGGGCCTGGCAGGCCGCGATCACGTCGCCGATGAGGGTCTTCTTGGCGGGGTCGTGCTTGAGCCTCAGGCCGCGCAGCAGCCCCATGCCCTTGACCTCGGTGAAGGTGAACTCCTTCTTGAGGCTCTTGAGCAGGCGCTCGAACTGCTTGCCCCGGCGCGTCACGGTCTCGAGGAACTTGGGCTCGGTGATGATGTCGAACACCCGGTTGGCCACGGCCGTCGTGACCGGGCCGCCGCCGAAGGTGGTGCCGTGGTCGCCCACGTGGACCAGGTCGTTGACCTTGGCGGGGATCAGCGTCGCCGACAGGGGCAGGCCGCCGGCCATGGGCTTGGCCAGGGTGACGATATCGGGGACGAGGCCCAGCTGCTGCCACGAAAAGAAGGTGCCCGTGCGCCCGTACCCTGCCTGAATCTCGTCAGCGATGATGAGGATGTCGTGGCGCCGGCAGGTCTCCTGGAGGGCCCGGGCAAAGCCGGGGCTCAGCTTCTCGAGGCCGCCCTCGCCCTGGAGGGGCTCGATGAGCACCGCGGCGAAGGTCCTGTCGAGGCGGGTGAGGGCCTTGATGTCGTTGTAGGGCGCCACCTCGCACCCGGGGACCAGGGGCGAGTAGGGCTTCTGATACTTTTCGGTGAAGGTGAGGCTGAGCGACCCAAAAGTTCGGCCGTGGAAGGCCCCGGTGAAGCTCATGAACTTGTGGTGGCCCTCGCCCTTGGTCCTCAGGGCGTAGACCCGGGCGTACTTGAGCGCGGCCTCGTTGGCCTCGGTGCCCGAGTTGCCAAAGTGGACGGCCGCGAACGGGCTGCCCGCAGAGGCCCCGGTGCCGACAAGCTTTTGGGCAAGGTCGAGGGCTGGCTGCGTGGTGTACAGGTTCGAGACGTGGGTGAGCTTCTCCATCTGCTTGCGGGCGATGAGGGCCAGGTCCTTGCGCCCGTGGCCCAGGGCGTTGACCGCGATGCCGCCCGTGAAGTCAAGGTAGCGCTTGCCCGCCTTGTCCCAGACCTCGGTGCCCTTGCCGTGGTCGAGGACAAGGAACTCGTCGGCGTAGTTCTTGGGGAAGGGGGGCTGGTGGACGATGGCGTCGGTATTGGTGTCTGTCATGATCTTTTCCTCCTAAACGATGGTGGTGCCGGACTGGCCGGCCAGAAGTTTGACGAGGTCGCCTTCGCGCTGGAAGCCGCCGATGACGACCTTGCCCACTCCGGCGGCGACGGCCTGGCGGGCGCTGCGGACCTTGGGGACCATGCCGCCCGAGATGACCCCCGCAGCGATTTCGGCGTTCACCGAGGCTTCGTCAAGGCGAGGGAGGACGGCGCCGTCCTTGAGCACCCCGGCGATGTCGCTCACGTAGACGAGGGCCTCGGCGCCGGCGGCCATGGCCAGTTCCTGGGCGGCCTCGTCGGCGTTGATGTTGAGGCCCTGGCCTGCGGAATCGGTGCTGGTCGAGTGGACGATGGGGAAGTAGCCGGCGGCGGCGAGCACGTCGAGCACCCGCGGCCGTACGTTCACGATGCGGCCCGTTCGCCCCACGTGGCCGTCGATCAGCCGCGGTTCGCCCGTGAACAGCCCGCCGTCCTGTCCTCCCAGGCCCACGGCGTCGAGTCCGGCCGCCCGGGCCCGGCGCACCAGGTCGATGTTGATCTTGCCGCCGAGGACCATGTCGACCACCTCCATTTCGGCGGGAGAGGTGAGGCGGATGCCGTCGCGGAACTCAGCCTTGAGGCCCAGCTTCTCGCTGAGCGAGGTCACTTCCTTACCGCCCCCGTGGACGAGGACCACGCCGCGTCCCCGCAGGGCAACGAAGTCGGCCAGCAGGGCCTTCAGCAGCCCCTGGTCCGTGGCGACCACGCCTCCGATTTTGACAATGATCATTGTGTGCTCCCGTAAGCTGATTCTCTAGAACAAGTTGACAACGGAAAGTCCTGCGGTTTCGGCCAGGCCAAACCGCAGGTTCATATTTTGGACGGCCTGGCCCGAGGCGCCCTTGACCAGATTGTCGAGGACGCTCGAGATCACCAGCGACTCGCCCTCCTGCACTGCGGCCCAGTCGCAGCGGTTGGAGCCCCAGACCTGGGCCGAGGCGGGCAGACGTGCGCCGATGTGGCGGGCAAACGGACGGCCCGCGTACGCGTCGGCCCAGGCCTTCTCGGCGTCGGCCAGCGACTTGCCGGGCTTCAGGTCGACGACAATGGTGGCCTCCATGCCCCGCTTGAGGGGGACCAGGTGGGGGTTGAACAGCACCCGGGCCGGCGCGACAAACCCCAGTTCGGTCTCGATCTCCTGGGTATGCCTGTGCTTGCGCCCGGGGCTGTAGAGCTGGACGCTCTCGGTCAATTCGGTGAAAAGGTACTTCTGATCGATTTTCTTCCCGGCTCCTGAGATGCCGCTCAGGGCGTTGATCACGGCCCGGGGTTCGACCAGGCCGGCCCTGTACAAGGGCAGCAGCGGCAGCAGCGAGCACGTCGTGTAGCACCCTGGGTTGGCGATGAGGTCGGCCTTTTTCACGGCGTCGGTGTGCCACTCGGCAAGCCCGTACACCGCCTTGTCGAGGAGGTCGGGCCGGGGCGGTTCCTGGCCGTAGGCCTGGGCGAAGACAGCCCTGTCCTTGATCCGGAAGTCGGCCGACAGGTCGATGACCACGGCCTTGCCGAAGAAGGGCGCGCACACGGTGGCGCTGGCAAGGTGGGGGAGGGCAGCAAAGACCACGTCGGGGGCCAGGGCCGCCGCCGCCTCCACCGAGACAAACACGCCGCCGGTGATGTCGTACTTGGCCGAAAGCGTGCCCAGCCCCGGGTCCTCGCCCGAAACCGCTGCCCCGGGCTTGGAGCTCGAGACCGCGATGATGTGGTCCACCTCGGGATGAGTCTCAAGAAGCCTCAAGAGGACCATGCCCGTGTACCCGGTAGCTCCGATAACTGCAGCTTTCAATGCCAACCTCCTCGCTCGTCTCTCATCCCAAGTTCCCGCCAACTCGCGACCAGCACGCCTCGGGCCGGCGGGTCAGGGCGGAGCCCAGAACCATGCGCCTCATCCTCTTGTCCTCGCGGAAGCCTCGGGACGCTAGAACCGTAGGCGCCGCCGGGTTCTCAGTAGGAACCACCACCCGCACCGCGCCGTCCATCCGGCGGTGCAACAACGGCACTCCCGCAGCCTCGGTGCCGGCCACGACAAGGCCCTCTCCAGCCATGGGCAAATAGTACCCGCCGGGCACCACCCAGGCCTTGGGCAGGTCTCGGGCCAGGTACCCTTCCCTCGATTCTCCCGTAACCTCGTAGTCAAGCTCCAGAATACTCTTTGAGTCCTCAGGAGACCAGGGGGCCAGCCCCCGGGACGCGTCGGGTTCGGCGGGGGCCGGATCGCTGCGGGGCCAGAAGCTATACTCGCCCTCGACGCGGAAGCCGGCCCGGTCGTATAGGGGAAAGCCGAGGTCGGTGGCCACGAGGCTCACGGTGACCACGCCTCGGCGCCGGGCCGTATCGACAATGAAATCGACCATTCTGGTTCCCCAACCTTGGCCCCTTGACCGGGAGGCGGTGACGACCTGGGCCAGCCACGCCGACCGGCCAAAGGTGACGAGGCTGCCCATGGCGGGTTCACGCTTCCCACCCGGGCATCAGGCGGAGCAGGGCGCTTTGCAGGGCCGCGAAGTCCGAGCCCTGCCTCAGGATGATCAAAATGGTGTCGTCGCCGGCCACGGTGCCCAGCACCTCGGCGACCTCGAGGTTGTCGAGGGCCCAGGCGGTCGCCTGGGCGTGGCCGGGCAGGGTCTTGAGGACCACCAAGTTCTCTGACGACTCCATGCTGAGGTAGCCCCTCTGGAAGTCGCTGATCAGGTCGTCGCGGCTCCGGTCCGACTCCTCGGGAAGGGCGTAGACGTAGCCGCCGTCGGGGGCGCTGACCTTGCCCACGCGCAGGGCCTTCAGGTCGCGGCTGAGCGTGGCCTGGGTCACGTCGAAGCCGTCCTCGGTCAACAGGGCCAGCAAGGCCTCCTGGTTGGCGGGGCCGTGGGTGCTGATGGCGCGCCGTACCGCCTTCAACCGCTCGTTGCGTCCTTTCATGGCGCCAAAATAGCACCGATCGCCCAGGGTTGCAAGACTATCTTGAAATAAAATACAAGTATATTGCATAAAATTGCATTAGCGTCAGAAGTCGCAACCTTGACACACCTCCCCCGTCGGCCTAAAGTCTCAGCACCGAAATCCTCCCGTGTTCAGCATCTTTTTCATGAGAATTTAAGATAGTTCCCGTTTCATCCCGCCCGAGGATTCACTAGACTCGGTACACCCCATTCGAGGAAGAGGCCAAGCATGATCAAGAAGACGACCAACGCGCCAACGCCGAAGTCTACCGAACATGAAAAGCGCCTCCGCGAGGTCTGCCTTTCCGATGAAGAGAGCGCGCTCCGCCGCCTTGAAACTGTAAAGACCGGCCTCACCACCGACCAGGTCGACGAGAAGACCAGGAACTTCGGCCCCAACATCCTGGCCGGCGAAAAAAAGAAAAGCGCCGTCATCGAAATCCTCGAGCGGTTCATCGACCCGCTGGTCATCCAGTTGCTGGTGATCCTGGTGGTTTCGTACGCCATGAACCTGGACACAAGCACCCTGGACCCGGCCGTCCAGGGGAACAGCCCCAACCTGCTGCTGAGGATTCTGGCCTACCTGGCTTCGACCAGCGACCCCATCACCCCCAGCGTGGTGGGCGGCATGATCCTCATCAGCGTCTTTCTGGCGTACTTTCAAGAAAAGCGTTCTTCGATGGCCGCCGAGCAGCTCAAGAAGCTGGTTCAGGCCACGGCCGTGGTCATGCGCGACGGCAAGGAAATCGAGGTCCGGATGTCCGAGGTGGTCCCCGGCGACATCGTCGTGCTGGCCGCAGGCTCCATCATCCCCGCCGACCTGAGGATCCTGGCGGCCAAGGACTTCTTCGTGAGCCAGTCGGCACTCACCGGCGAGTCGATGCCCGTCGAGAAGTACCACCAGGCCGACCCGTCCAAGACCGAGGTCTTCGACCTCCAGAACGCGTGCTTCCAGGGGAGCACCGTGGTTTCGGGGGCGGCCAGGGGCGTGGTGGTCAACACCGGGATGCGGACCTTCCTGGGGTCGATCTCGGCGGGGCTCGCGGCGCCCAACGAGGCGACGGACTTCGACAAGGGCGTCAAGAAGTTCGTCTTCCTCATGATCCGGTTCATGGTGATCATGGTCAGCATCTGTTTCCTGATCGTCGGCCTCAAGGACCACAACTGGCTCAACGCCGTGCTTTTCGGCCTGTCGGTGGCCGTCGGCCTGACGCCGGAAATGCTCCCCATGATCGTCACCGTGTGCCTGTCCAAGGGCGCCATGTTCATGTCGCGCAAAAAGGTCATCGTCAAGAAGCTCAAGTCCATCCAGAACCTGGGCGCCATGAACGTGCTGTGTACCGACAAGACGGGCACCCTGACCCAGGACAAGGTCATCCTCGAGAAGCACGTCGACATCACCAACCGCCACTCTGACGACGTGCTGCGCTACGCCTACATGAACAGCTACTACCAGACGGGGCTGCGCAACCTCCTCGACCTGTCCATCCTCAGCCACGACGATCTCGACGTCGAGACCACCTGCAAGAAGATCGACGAGATCCCCTTCGACTTCCAGCGCAAGAGGATGAGCGTGGTCATCGACTACGAGGACAACCACGTGCTGATCTGCAAGGGCTCGGTGGAGGCCATCTTCTCGGCCTGCGACCGCTACCAGATCGACGACGACATTTTCCCCATGATCGAAGTCATCAAGAACGACATCACCGAGGAGTACATCCGCCTCTCGTCCCAGGGCTACCGCTGCCTGGCCATCGCCTACCGTGAGTTCACCAAGGACAAGACGAACTTCGGAGTGGCCGACGAGTCCGGGCTGGTCCTGCTGGGCTATCTGGCCTTCCTCGACCCCCCCAAGGATTCGGCCGAGAAGGCCATCGCGTCGCTGCGCGAGCACGGCGTGAGAGTGAAGGTTCTCACCGGCGACAACGAGCTGGTCACCGCCAAGGTCTGCCACGACGTCGGGTTCGACGTCGAGAAGGTGGTCACGGGCAAGGAACTGGCGCAGCTGGGCCCCGAGGCCTTTGCCCGGACGATCACCGAGCACGACGTGTTCGCCCACCTCACCCCCGACCAGAAGGAGGCCATCATCAAGGGCCTCAGGTCGCTGGGGAACGTGGTCGGGTTTATGGGAGACGGCATCAACGACGCGGCGGCCATGAAGGCCGCCGACGTGGGCATCTCGGTGGACACCGCCGTCGACGTGGCCAAGGAGTCGGCGGACATCATCCTCCTCGAAAAGAACCTGCTGGTCCTTGAGG
>Ga0181516_10000476_pt1 | contig 37195 bp, 29 predicted proteins | sample PEATcosm2014_Bin_25_FD_121104 | JGI IMG/M metagenome (GOLD analysis project Ga0181516, IMG submission 121104) | Peatland microbial communities from MTU Mesocosm Facility, Houghton, MI, USA - PEATcosm2014_Bin01_10_metaG | ecosystem: Environmental > Terrestrial > Soil > Wetlands > Peat | place... | reverse complement strand
TGGGCACCAAACACGGGTATTGAAGTGCATTTCGATCAGCGCGAATTCGATCTCAAGTGCGAATGGGGGCTGGATGGCCTGCTCGCGCTCCAGCCCTTCAGCGACGCGATTGTGATTGTCGATATCTTGTCTTTTCAACGCTTACTGATATCTCGAATCAAATATGGAATTTGTTTGACCCAGGCTCAAGCCGACTGGCTCGACCCGCCCTCGACCGAGGGGGCGAAACATGGTGCAGATGCCCGACTGGGCATAAGACACCTTGGCGCACAATTAGTGCGAACACAATAGATTTTAGAAACTATGCATTGGCGAACGTCGGTGGATGCTTCACATAGATGTTTAAGGGTATTCCATGATGGACAGATGGGTACACTCGTCCAGGGTTCCGGCAAAATTGCGGCTGCGAATGATTGCATCTAAAACGTTTTGGCAAGTGCTTCGCCGCACTTCCATCGCTACAATGGTCGGATTCGCATCGGCTTCCCGCCTACAACTCTCCGTCTGTCAGAAGCCATTCTCAGGCAGCCTCTGATCGTGAAAGCAGAGTTTAGCCGATGGCCTCTCCCATGCCATGGAAGCTCCAAAATGGAGTTTTGTTGACGGCAAATGGCTTACGAGTCGGCTGAGTCGGCAAAACCGACCCAATGGGCACCAAATGCTACCTAATTTGCTACCAAATCTCTAACCGAGCGGTCTTGGCATTACCTGTGGGGGCAGCCCGATTCTCTTAAATTGGCTCCCTCGTTTGTAGCGGTTGCAGCCGAGCGGCATCTCCATCGTCGCGGCTTCCTGGCAGAGTTCTGGGAGTTGGTTCAGCAGCGGGGTGCCGGCTCCCGCATGAGCTGCCACTGGGGGTTCACGAATCGCCGCTCAAGGTAAGCGAATGCTCCGTCGACTGAGGTTTCAGACATGACAGCTGAGACTAGCCATATCTCCGCTTCTTCCTCCCGCCGCAGCCGTCCGGTTCAGAATCGCACCACCACGCCCGCGCTGATCCGCAGGTTGTTCTGGTGGTTGTCGACGCCGTTATCGAAGGTAGTCAAAAGATAGTCGGCCTCAACGAGGCGCACAGAGAAGCGGCGGGTGGCATGCACATCGAGGCCTCCGCCGAGGTTGGCTGCGAAGGCTGCTCCGGCGTTGGAGGCGGCAGAGTTCGAACCTTGAACCAGGGTTCCGCTGGAATGGGCGAGGCCGATCAGCGCCTGACCGAAGGGTTGCAATGGGGAGTGGCCCAACCGCGGAAGATAACGCGCTCCCGCTGTGAAAGCGCTCAGGGTAAGGGTGTCGCTGGTGCTGGAAACAGTACCAGCATGGGCCACCGTCACGTCGCCCACCAAGGCGAAGCTTCCCGGCTTGACGGGCCAGGCAAAGGTGGCGCTGCCGCCGTTGAGGTTAAAGCAGCCGCAGCCGCCCGGAGGCGCGTTGCTTCGCAGGTAACTGTAGTTAAGGGCCAGTTCGGCGCGGAGCGGCTTATCGCTTGCGGAAGCTGCCTGGGCAGTGGCCTGGGCAACGGCAAGCTCAACGGAGACAGCGGCGATGGTCAACAGCAGAACGAAATTATGTTTGATCCTGAGTCGCATGAGGTCTCCTCTACTGCTGCACTGTGAGCTGCACGGTGGTTGAATGCGTGTCGACGCCGCTGGTTCCGGTGATGGTGAGCGTATAGGTCTGGTATTGAATGAATCCGAAGCCGCCGCCGCAACCCGTGAAGGAGGCTGCGCAGCCCAGCGAAGCCAGGCCCGCGACCAGCAGTAGGAGCTTAGCTCTCCACACCTTGCGCCAGCGCCGGAAGGGCAGCATGAAGAGCAGAGCCATAACCGGCGTGGCCACTGGCCAGAAGTTGGGCCGGGCCAGATTCGCCGTGGCAGGCAGTGTCACGGTCAGCGTGGACGATCCGCCCCCGGAGCCCGGCGTAATCGTGGGAGGACTGAAGCTGCCCGTTGCGCCCGTGGGCAGACCCGAGACGCTGAGCGTCACGGTGCCCGTGAAGCTGGCGCCCACGTCCGCGACGGTAATCGGGAAGGTCGTCGTACCGCCAGGCTGAACACCTTGCGAAGTTGTAGTGGCGGTGATCTTAAAGTCCGGCACAGGCGCGTTGACAACGATAGTTTTCTGCACCTGCGGCGCGGCGGAGTAGTCGGCATTTCCGGCCTGGTTGGCGTCGATGACGAGATTGCCCGTCGAAGTGACGGTCAGTGTGCTGCCGCTGATCGTTCCCGTGCCGGTGCTGCTGCCGTCGATGGTGAAGACAACCGCATTGCCCGATGCGCCACCGGTGGCAGCCAGAGGAACGGTCAGGCCTGAGGAATAAGTAACCGGCGACGAGGGTTGCGTGAAGTTGATTGCCTGCGGCGCTTGATTGACGACCGCAGTTCTTTGTACCTGCGGCGCGGCGGTGTAGGTGGCATTTCCGGCCTGGTTGGCGTCGATCACGAAGCTTCCCGCGCTGGTGACGGTGAGCGTGCTACCGGAGATGCTGCCCGTGCCGGTGCTGCTGCCATCAATGGTGAAGACGACAGGATTGCCCGATGCGCCGCCGGTTGCGACCAGAGGAATGGTCAGGCCCGAGGAATAAATGACCGGCGTGGTCGGCTGCGTGAAGTTGATGGTCTGCGCATTGGGCGAGTTGGCAATGACAGTGCGCTGCACCTGCGCGGCCGCGGAGTAATTGGTATTGCCTGCTTGGTTGGCGTCGATGACGAAGTTGCCAACACTGGTGACGGTTAGCGTGCTACCGGAGATGCTGCCCGTGCCGGTGCTGCTGCCGTCGATGGTGAAGACAACCGCATTGCCCGATGCGCCGCCGGTTGCGGACAGAGGAACGTTCACGGACGTGCCGCTATAGATGACCGGCGAAGTCGGCTGCGTGAAGGTGATGGTTTGCGCGGCCTGATTGACGGCCACGGTTCTCTGCACCTGCGGCGCGGCGGTGTAGGTGGCATTGCCGGCCTGGTTGGCGTCGATGACGAAAGTACCGGCGTTGGTGACATTCAGCGTGCTACCCGTGATGGATCCAGTGCCGGTACTGCTGCCATCAATGGTGAAGACGACAGGATTGCCCGATGCGCCGCCGGTGGCGACCAGAGGAATGGTCAGGCCCGAGGAGTAGGTGACCGGTGTAGCGGGCTGCGTGAAGTTGATGGTCTGCGCATTGGGCGAGTTGGCAATGACAGTGCGCTGCACCTGCGCCGCCGCGAAGTAATTGGTATTGCCTGCCTGGTTGGCGTCGATGACGAAGTTGCCAACGCTGGTGACGGTTAGCGTGCCGCCGGAGATGCTGCCCGTGCCGGTGCTGCTGCCGTCGATAGTGAAGACAACTGGGTTACCCGATGCGCCGCCGGTAGCGGACAAAGGAACGTTCACGGACGTGCCGCTATAGATGACCGGCGAAGTCGGCTGCGTGAAGGTGATGGTTTGCACTGCCTGATTGACGGTCACGGTTCTCTGCACTTGCGGCGCGGCGGTATAGCTGGCATTTCCGGCCTGGTTGGCGTCGATGACGAAAGTGCCGGCGTTGGTGACGTTCAGCGTGCTGCCGGAGATGCTTCCCGTGCCTGTGCTGCTGCCGTCGATGGTAAAGACGACCGGGTTACCCGATGCGCCGCCGGTGGCCACCAGAGGAATGGTCAGGCCCGAGGCCCAGGTGACCGGTGTAGTGGGCTGGGTGAAGTTGATGGTTTGCGGTGTCAAAGTGCCGGTGGTTCCCGTGCCACTCACCGCGACTGATTGCGTGACGTTCGAAGCGTTGAGGTTGTTGTCGGTGAGGACCACGTCTTCGCTGAAGGGCCCGGTCGTGGTGGGCTTGAAGTTGATGCTGACATTGCAGCTTCCGCCCTGCGTGAGCGGAGATGCCGGCGCGCACAGGCTTGTGCCCGAAGTATTCTCCGGAAAGTCGGTTGGATAAGCTGGATCGCTACTGAGAGAGAAGGTCAGCGGCGCATTGCCGATGTTCGAGACCGCAACCGTCTGTGGGCTGTCGGTGCTAACGGAGCCGACATTGGTGCTGGCGAAACTGAGCGATGGCGGAGTGGATACGTTCAGCTCGACGACGCGCTCGTATCCGTCACTCGAGACGTAGAGGTTGCCATAGCCATCGACCGCAATTCCATAGAGATCGGCCCCGGAGACGAGAGCGAACGGCACCGTGACCGGCGTGCCGAAGGCCGTTCCATTCCATGGCACCTCGACCACCGGGCTGCTGCTGCCATTGGTAATGTAGACATCTCCTCCACCGTCCACAGCCACGCCCGCACCGAATATGCCGCTGGCCACCACGATCTCGGTGCCGAAGCTGGTTCCGTTCCAGGGAATTTCGACCACCCGGTTGTTGCCGGAGTCGGCAATATAGATGTTCAGGTTCGCGTCCACCGCCAGGCCGAGGGGATTATTGAGGCCCGTGGCCGCGGTAATCGTCGTGGGCGAATCGTAACCGCTGCCCGTCCAGGGCATTTCGATCAACGCGGTGGGAATGGTGCCGTGGCCGACTTCGGCAAAAAAGAGGTTGCCATGGCTATCGACCGCGACGCTGGTAGGAATAGGGTAGTCCCCATAACCGTAGTTGGCCAGGACGATCTGAGTGCCATAGCTAGAGCCATTCCACGGCAGCTCGACAACCCGGGAGTTACCTTCATCGGCGGCGAAGACGTCGCCGGCCCCGTCCACCGCTACGCCTTCGGGGAAATACAGGCCGGTAAAGGGCAATTGGACGGGTGTTCCATATGCGCTGCCCGTCCAGGGCATTTTGACGACCAAAGAGTTTATGTAGTCCGTAACATAGACGTTCAGGCCGGCGTCCACGGCAACGCCATACGGCAAGGCGGCGTTCTGGCCGGTGTAATTAGGCAGCGTGGACTGAACGCCGGGGCTAAAGGTGACCTCCGGGCCGGTTCCGATTCCTGGCAGGTAGGCAATGCCGAGGATGTTGTTACTGGCGTCGGCGAGAAGCACGGCTCCGGGACGTGCACCCGGAACCTGCGGCTTGAAGATCACATTGACCGTGCAGGTCTGCCCAACCGTGTAAGCGGTCGTCGTTTTGCAGGTTCCACCGGAGGCTTCAGTAAAGTCGAGGCCCGGCTGACCCTGGGTAAGAACCTGGATGGAATTCGGCGTCCCGGCTCTGGCGATATTCACGGTGACGGTCTGCGCCGCTTCAGCCGTGCCCACATTGGATGAAAAGCCAACGCCGGCTCCGTTGAGCGTGACCGTTTGCGGCGAGCCGGACGCGCTATCGCTCACACTGAGCGTCGCCGTGAAGCCAGCCGCCGAGGCGGGCGTAAAGGTGACGTAGATGGAGCAGCTCGAGTCGGCAGCCAGCGTTGTGCCGCAAGCATTCGTCCCCGTGGAGATCGCGAAATCAGAGGGATTGGTGCCCGTAATGCTGGCGGTAATGCCGGTGAGCGCGGTGGTAGTGCTGTTGTTGGAGAGGGTAATCGCCATGGCCTCGCTGGTTGTGCCCGCAACCTGGCCGGTAAATGTGACGGGGTTGGGCGCGAGCGAAGCGCCAGTCACGGTGGCAGGGATGCCGCCGCCGGAGAGGGCGGTCGGCTGAGTGGCTCCGGAAACGTTGAGATTGTTATCTGTCAACGTTAATGTGCCGGCCAGCCCGCCAACGGAGAGAGGAGCAAAATCCACGCCGACCAGGCAAGTGGCTCCCTCGGCAAGGGCCGTCGAGGTGGAGCAGGTCGTGTCTGCATCGAGCAGGAAGTTGGTGGTTGGCGTGATGCCGGTGAAGGCCAAGGGCATATTGCCGATGTTCTGGGTCAACAGCGTCATCGGGTCGTCGGTGGTGTCTGTCGATCCGACGGGTGTGGCTGTCATGAACTCAAACCCCAGCTCGGATTGCGCCGAGGTGGGCAGGTCAACGACATCCAGCTCGAGGAGAACTGAGGAGAAGCCGAAATAGACATCGCCTGCCCCGTCCAGGGCTATGCCGTTGACATTGCCGGTAGGGTGGACGCTGCTTGTGTCTGTGATCAGGGGGATCACTGTCGGCGAGGCAGGAATGCTGCCGCCCACCGCTTCCATTTCATATACTCCGTTGTCACTGGGAACAGCCTGGAAGAAATAGACGTCACCGGCGGCGTCCACGGCTACGCCCTGCACGGGCGGCAGGTTGGTGAGCAGTGTGGTGACACAACTCGAGGAGGAGCAGCCTGCCGGCATCTCTTTAATCGAGCCGACGAGGGTGCTGAGGTTTTCATCGACGACGAACACGTTGCCTTTGCCATCGACTGCAACTGCCTGGGTAGCATTGAATCCACCGCCCAATGTCGTGACGCAGCTCGAGGAAAGGCAGCCCGGCGGCATCTCCTTCACCGCATTGTTGCCGGTATCGGCGACATAGACGTTGCCGGTGCCGTCCACTGCAACCTCTCTGGGATTCGCCCATCCACCGCCCAGCACGATGGCGCAACTCGACGATGTGCAGCCAAGCGGAAGCTCCACCACTGATCCAGGACTCCCCGCGTTGCTGACGTATAGGTTGCCGCTTCCATCGATCGCGACTCCCTCAGGCTGCGTCAGATTGCCGCCGCTCATGGTGACGTAGCAGCTTGTAGTCGTGCAGCCGGCTGGAATCTCCGTCACATCGACCAAGTTTGCAATGTAGATGTCGCCGCTCGGGTCGGCCGCAACGCCGTCGGCAGCTTCACCGTGCAAAATGCCTGGGTTAAAGCCCACGAGGTTGAGGCCCAGGAAGTCGCCGGCCATGAAGGCAATCTGGGGTCCGACTCCGGTTCCCGGCAGGTAGGTTGTGCCCAGCACAACTCCGCTGGAGTTGGTGAGAACAACCGCACCCCAGCGTGCTCCTGAGTACTGCGGCTTGAAGATCACATTGACCGTGCAGGTCTGCCCGACGGTGTAGGCGGTCGTCGTGGCGCAGGTTCCACCAGAGGTTTCAGTAAAGTCGAGGCCCGGCTGGCCCTGAGTGAGAACCTGGATGGAGTTCAGCGTTCCGGCCGTTGTGATGCTGACTGTTGCCGGCTGCGACGGAAGAGCCGTGCCCACGTTGGAGACAAAGCTCAGGGAGGGGGCGGTGACTGTAACCGTGTTCGATCCCATGGCGTTGGCGTAGTTTAAGCCGCCCGCCGAGTCCGGCGAATAGGTTGCCGTGAGTGTGTCGAGGGCTGTGGCCAGAGATCCGGCGGGAATGTTGATCGTGGCGCTGCCGCCGCTGAGAGTCGCTGCACTCGACGTGTAAGTGCCGCTCGTCAGCGTTATGTAGCCGGTAGGCGTCGGATTGCCGCTGCCGCCGCTGACGGTTACCGTCACCATAAGAGCCTGCGCTGTTGTGATGATCGGTGAAGCCGGCGTTACAGTAACGGTCGGCGTCAATGCGGGCTTGTCTACGATCAGACTAATCACAACGCTGTGCTGGAGTCCGCCGGAAGTCGAGCCGGTTATGGTGAACGGGAAAGTCCCGCTCGGCGAGAGTTGGGAGGTAATCGTGACGTTGAAGTTCTGGCTGCCTCCGGGAGGGATGGTGACCGATGCCGGCATTGTGACGCCCAGATTCGAATCCCCGCTGACGCCGAGAGCGACCGTCCCCCCGAAACCATCCTCTGCAGTGATCGTGAGAACGTAGGTCGCGGAGTCGCCCCCCAGCGGAACCTCCATGGTGGGGGTAAACGTGGTAATCGTGAAGTCCGGGGTACCCGAACTAGCGCCAATGGTTCCGTTCAGGGCAACCTGCTGGGTTGAGCCAGCCACGTTGAGAGCGTTGTCGGTCAAAATGAGTGTGCCCGTGGTAGCTCCTCCACTTGTTGGAGAGAACACGACGCCAATCACGCAGGAACCGCCCGCGGTCACCGCGTTGGTAGTCGAGCAGGTTGTCGTGCCGGAATCGACGCCGAAGTTTGCAGTCGGCGTGATGGCGCTGAAGTTTAGCGGAGCGTTCCCAATGTTGGCTACTTTGAACGTCAACGCGGCGCTGCTTGCTCCCAGAGCAGTTTGCGGAAAGTCGAGCGGCGGGGTGGCGATCGAGATCTTCCGTATCCGCTCATTGAATGCGTCGGCAACGTACAGGTTGCCGGCGGAATCCAACCCAAGATTCTCAGGGCTGTTAAGGCTGGCGCTGGCGGCCGCGCAACCATCGCCGGCCGTGTCTGTTTGGCCCGCGCAGCCAGTGCCATTGCCCGGAACGAGGGTGGTAATTGTGCCGGTGGCCGCGTCTACCTTCCGAATACCGGCATTTTGCCCCGTAATGTATAGGTCTCCGGCGGCATCCACCGCAATGCCTATAGGAGGATTCAATGCGGCGCTGGTTGCTGGACCGTTGTCGCCGGAGGGGCCGACCGTTCCGTCGCCTGCAACGGTGGTGATGATGCCGGTGGCGGCGGTTACCTTCCGAATGCGAAGATTACTGAAATCGGCGATGTAAATGTTGCCGGCGGAATCCAATGCAACAGCGGCGGGGGCGAACAACTCGGCGCTGGTGGCCGGGATGTTGTCGCCGTTATAGCCGCCGGCACCTAGAGTGCCACCACCAAATCCGTTGCCCGCCACAGTCGTGATAATGCCAGTGGCCGCGTTCACTTCCCGTATGCGATTGTTGCCGTAGTCGGCAATGTAAAGATTGCCGGAGGTATCCGCGGCAACACTCTCGGGAAAAAATAATTCTGCGCCGACGGCTGGAATACCGTCCCCGTTGTAGCCCTGTAATCCCGGCCCATTCGGGGCGCAGCAGGCGCCTGCGACAGTTGTGATAATGCCGGTTGCCGCGCTCACTTCCCGAATTGCGTTGTTGTTGGTATCGGCAATGTAAATGTTGCCTGCGGCATCTAAACTCGCATCCCATGGCACGGTCATTTCGGCGCCAGTAGCTGGGTAGTTATCGCCCGTGTAGCCCCCCGTTCCGTTACCCGCTACGGTGGTGATGATGCCTGTGGTCCCGCTTACTTTCCGAATCACAAAATTGTCGTAATCCGCGATGAAGAAATCGTTCGCATTGTCAAAGGCGACACTGAACGGAGCGCTTAATTCGGCGCTCGTGGCTGGGCCGTTGTCGCCGGTGTAGCCACCCGCGCCGCCCTGACCCGGGCCGGCATATCCGTTCCCTGCGACCGCTGTGATCAGGCCCGGAATCAGCGCCGGTTGCGGCGCTATGCCAATGCCGCTCAATCCAAAGTAGAAAGGCCCGGCGTTGGTTTGCAGCTCCAGCGGAGCCTCGCGAAGACCCGGATATCCAGGCTTGAAGGTGATTGGCACCGTGCAGATGCTGCCTGCGTTGATCGGAGTCGCCCCGTCGGCCACGCATCCCGAGAGAGTGCCGAGATTGAACTCCTGTATTCCACCGGCCGACTGTGGAATGCCGATGCTGCTTATCGTGATTGGAACCTCCGTTGGAGGCAGGCCCGGCTGTTCGGTGTAATAGGCGCCGAAATACAGCAGTATGTTCTGCGACGGGGCACTGGCGCCAACGGAGGTCGCAGGGAAATTCAGGATCGAGTTGGGCGCGCTGACCTTTCGAACCCGATAATTGAGAGTGTCCGCAATATACAGATTGCCGTGGGAGTCTATCGCAACACCGTCAGGTATGTTTAGGTTTGCCAGAGTGGGAGGCCCATTGTCTCCGCCAAACGTCCCCTGTCCCTGTCCCGCGTCTTGGGGATTACCAGCCACCGTCGTGATAATGCGAGTGACGGCGTTGACTTCCCGAATCAGGCAATTGTACGAATCGGCAATGTATAGGTCGCCGGCGGAGTCCACTGTCACATCGTTGGGAAAGTAGAGGGTGGCGCTGGTGGCCAAGCCACCGTCGCCCGTGTAGTTCGGTGATCCGTTTCCCGCCACCGTAGAAATCTTCAAAGTGGACGCATTCACTTCCCGAATCGCGGAATTATAAGTATCGGCGATGTACAGGTTTCCGTTGCTATCCAGCGCAACGCCGGATGGGTGCCACATTTCGGCGCCGGTGGCCGCATTATTGTCGCCAGTGTAGCCCCCGCCCGTGGTGCCAGCGCCAAACCCGTTGCCAGCGAAGGTCGTAATGACGCCCGTGGTCAGGTTCACTTGCCGAACAACATTGTTGCCAGTATCGGCGATGTACAACAGGGTGCCGGAAGGATTCACGGCAAGGCCTAAAGGGTTGTCCAACTCGGCGCTGGTAGCCTGATTATTGTCACCTATGTACCCTGGGGTTCCGTTGCCCGCTACGGTGGTGATGGTACCCGTGGCCGCGGTAACTTTCCGAATGCGCGTATTGCCGTAGTCGATTACATAGAAGTTTCCCTGGGAATCGACCGCAACTGCTTGCGGATTACTCAACGGGGCGCTGGTGGCCGGGCAGCCATCGCCTATCGAGTCGGTCTGTCCAGCGCAGCCGGTTCCGCTCCCAGCCACAGTGGTGATCTCGCCTGTGGCCGCGCTCACCTTGCGAATGACGTTGTCGAAATCGTCGACGATGTATAGATTTCCGAAGGAATCCACCGCAACCCCGGTCGGGTTTCTCAACCCGGAGTCGGCTGCCGGGCAGCCGTCGCCGAGAGGGTCTGTCTGTCCAGCGCAGCCAGTCCCGCCTCCCGCAAAGGTCGTGATCAACGAACTGACGACCTGGACCTGCGCCTGCGATGCCGCGGCCAGCAGCAAACCCGCCAGGACCATGCCTGCACACCTGAAACGAAATTTAATCATCGGGGAAACCTCACTCTTTCTTGAACGTCCGTCACTACAGATGGCCGGGGGAAGCCGAACTTGCATCTTGGGGAATTGGAGTTCGATTTACAGTCGCACCAAGAGGGCGCGAATTTGGGGAAGTATAAATATTTTCGGCCGCTCCTTCATGGCTCCCATGGAGGACTCAAAGTCCAGCGATCGAGGACCCGTTCGCGTATTCACAGCTACCACGCCCGACGAGTTTCCGCTTGCGCAAGAATTGAACGCCAGCCGATTCGCGACTGCGTCTGGCTGGGCTGTGACCATCTGCGTTAAACCGCACAAGAAGACGGCAATCGTCAACAACATCCTTCCACAGCATGGCTTCTTCATCGCTCTACTCCCTTTTCTTCTCTTTCTTTGGTGCAGCTTCCAGTGCGCGGAGCTTCAAATGCCAATCGGGCTTCGACTTTTGTAGCGTTTCAAGAATTCGGTGTCACCTGCCGGGACCCTCTGAGACAGTCCTTCGGCGCTCGTGTGGCGACAGGAGCCCCAACAGACGAGCCTTCCATATGGCCCTCATCTCCAAACGGCGGAAAGCAGATGAAAAATGCCTCAGTTTTTCACGCAGATGCAAAGTGCAGCCGAAAAGGTCCGGTACAGCTGGTGTAAAAACAACGGGGAAAAGCACCGGCTGGCAGCGGGGAAAGACTAGATGTACCGCAGGGGGGCGGTTTTGCTGCCAGACAAGGGAAAGCGTATCTTACTTTTGAATAAGTGTAAAGATTGCGGTCAGCCTGCAATCCACCACGTTTCGCTGGCATGCACTGGGCTTCCGCGCAAGACCTGCCGTCATGGTCGCGCAACTGCGACCGGCTAAATAGGTTCCTCATGCGGAAGCCGTTCGCGCACCGTATGAGCTCAGGCCGTTGTCACGCATCCCGGCCGTTGTCATGCAAAAAGTGTCCTAGCGGCCAAATTTGACGGAAAATGCGGACGATGCTTAAATCGTACAAGATACCTATTTTCTATGATTTAAGAACGAAGCGAGGAAGATACAGGGAGTCCTGGCGGAGAGAGGGGGATTCGAACCCCCGATAGAGCTTTTGACCCTATAACGGTTTAGCAAACCGCCGCCTTCAGCCGCTCGGCCATCTCTCCGGGTCTGCTGGGATTATACCGGAAGCCGGGCTTGCAGTGCGAAGAGTAGAGTCAGGCCGTCTGCGCCGGACCGGATCACTTCTTCCGCTGTGTATCTTCCGTTAGCTCAGATTTCACTTTCAGTGAAGGCCAACGGTTGGTAAATTCGCAATAATGCCTCTTGCCTTCAATCCTGCGCGGCGGAAGATGCGGTTTCTGCCTCTGGTCGCAGCCACCTACTTCATGGTGTCGGGCGGTCCGTATGGGATCGAGGACATTCTCGGCGGAGCTGGGTTCCTGAAGGCTATCGTCATTCTGCTCGCCCTGCCATTGCTCTGGTCCTTGCCCACCGCGCTGATGATCGGCGAACTGGCGAGCGCCATTCCCGCCGAAGGCGGCTTTTACATCTGGGTACGGCGCGCGCTGGGCCCTTTCTGGGGTTATCAGGAAGGCTGGCTCTCACTCGCAGCCAGCATCTTCGACATGGCCATTTATCCAGCCATCTTTGTGCTTTACCTGGGCAAGTTCAGCCCAGGGCTCACAGCAGGCTGGCATGGATACGCCTGGTCACTGGCCGTCGTCGTACTCTGCTCCGCGTGGAATCTGCGCGGGGCGCCGGCCGTGGGCGAGGACTCCGTAGGACTGTTCGCGTTGCTGCTGGCTCCCTTCGCCGTATTCATCGCTCTTGGTTTCTGGCGCGGACTCACGCTGCACCCCACCGTGCAATGGGGAATTTCATCGGCTGGGTCCGGCCTTTCGACGGCGATCCTGGTGGCCATGTGGAATTACATGGGCTGGGACAATGCCTCCACCGTGGCCCAGGAGGTGGAGAATCCGCAGCGCAACTACCCTCGCGCCATGATCTTCGCCACCATACTGGTTGCCGTCACCTACGTCCTTCCGCTTGCCGCCATGGCGTTGGCCGGCCTCTCGGCAGATAGCTTCTCCACCGGAGACTGGGCGCTCGCTGCCAGGTCGCTCGGCGGATCGGGACTCCTGGGAGCGGGGCTGGGTTTGGCCGTGGTTGCCGGGGGCGCGATGACCGGCATCGGCATGTTCAACGCGCTGGTGATGAGTTATACGCGCCTGCCCATGGCAATGGCTGAGGACGGCCTGTTGCCCCGCGCGCTCGCCCTGCGCAACAGTCGCAGAGTGCCCTGGGTGAGCGTTCTGCTCTGCGGGCTGGCCTGGGCTTTGGCGCTCAAGCTTCCCTTCGAGCGGCTCATCTCCATCGATCTCGTCCTCTATGGATCGAGTCTGCTTCTCGAGTTTGTAGCTCTGATTGCCCTGCGCATCCGCGAGCCCAACATGCTCCGGCCCTTCAAGGCCGGAAATCTGGCCGCCGCCAGCCTGCTCGGCGTCGGCCCAGCGGCGCTGATTGGCTACGCACTCTGGGCCTCGCGCGACGAGAAACTCTTCGGCACGACTTCGGCGCTGCTGTTTGCAGTTGGTGTTGGCCTGTTGGGGCCGCCGCTTTACTGGATAACCGCCGCTCTGCGGGGCCGCCGTCTGGCCGGCGATGCTCACGCCGCCGATTGACACCCGCGCGTTCAGCCATTGCTCCGCGGCCAGACCTATTGTTGTTCGCGATGCTTCCAGTAACAGGCGTGTGCCTCAGCTCTCGCTTTGAGACCTTGGATGCATCCCCATCTGGCGGCTACTTGACGGCATTGCCCGCAGCGGCCTGATTTACCTTGCCATCTTGAAACTGCTTGGCCGCAAGCAGCACGTGATCGCGTGCATAGGCCGCATCGTGCCAGCCTTTCACCTCCACTCGCTTGCCCTCCAGATCCTTGTAGATCGAGAAAAAGTGGGTGATCTCCTTCAGCATGTGGGGATAAATATCGGTGTAGTTCCACACGTTGGCGAAGCGCGGATTGTTTTTTCCCACCGCTAACACCTTCTCGTCCAGCACGCCCTGATCCAGCATCTCCAGCAGGCCTATGGGACGCACTTCCTGGACGCATCCGGGAAAACTCGGCCCCGGCACCAGCACCAGCACATCCAGGGGATCGCCGTCGTCGCTCAGTGTCGAGGGAATGAAGCCGTAATCCCCAGGGTAGTGGACCGGAGAGTGCAAGTTGCGGTCCAGCTTGAAGACGTGCAACTGCTTGTCGTATTCAAACTTTTGCGTTCCGTCCAGTGGGATTTCGATGACCGCGCGAAAGACTTCGGGGGAGCGATCCCCGATCGGCAGTTCAAGATAATTGACCATTCCTGCGGTTTCTCCTGTTTCTTTTGGGCCCGATTGGTTGGGGAATGAAGGGGCCGGCGCGGGGAAGCGATCCGGAACTTCAGCGGCCGCCATCCGGCCGCCGGAGATACTATAATCGTTGATGATGAAGGCACATGTCTATGTCACGCCGAAGACGTCGGTCCTCGATCCGCAGGGCCAGACCATCCACAACGCCCTGCGCAAGATCGGATTTGCGGATGTAACCTCCGTGCGCCAAGGCAAGTATTTCGCGCTGTCGCTGGCCGATGGCCTGACTGCCGATGCTGCAAAGACCGAGGTGGAGCGCATCTCCCGCGAGGTGCTCACCAACCCGGTCATCGAAGAGTTCACATTTCGGATCGACGAATAGACGAACCCAAAAGAATCGAGCCGTGGCCGTCGGCTCTCTCCTGGTGTAAGAGGCTTTAGTACCCAAGCCCTTTTACGACGGCGCGGATGCGTTCGGCGCTCTCGCGCAAACCCGCCTCCTCGTCCACAGTCATCGGAATCGGCAGCGGCGGCTCGATTCCTTTGCGGCCCACGATGCGCGGCAAGCTGAGGCAAACATCTTCAAGCCCCCTGAAGCCATGCAGCAGGCCGCTCAAAGGCAGTACGCGCCGCTCGTCGTGCAGCAGAGCTTCGAGAATGTTGGTGATGGCCAGGCCGATGGCATAGTTGGTGGCTCCCTTGCCCTTGATGATCTGATCGGCCGCATCCTTCACGTTGTGAACGATTGCTTCCTTGTCGGCCCCGGTCAGCCGCCCATGCCCCTTCACGTCCCACTGGCTGAGCGAAATGGAGCCGATGGACGCGCTGGACCACAGCGGAATCTCCGAGTCGCCATGTTCCCCAGCGATGTACGCGTGAACATTCTGCACGGCAACGCGGCAGTGCCTCGCCACCAGGTAGCGGAAGCGCGAGCTGTCCAGCACCGTGCCTGAGCCGATAACCCGCTCCCAGGGCAGCCCGGTCAGCTTCAGCGCCACCTGGGTAATCACGTCCACGGGGTTGGTCACCAGCAGCAGGATCGCGTCGGGGGCCACGCGCACCGCCTCCGGCAGCAGCTTGGCGCAGATGGCGGCGTTGGCCGCGGCGAGGTCCATGCGCGTCTGTCCGGGGCTCTGCCTGGCTCCGGCGGTCATCACCACCACGTCGGAGCCGCGCAACACCTCAATATCGTCTGAGCCTTCCACCGTCCCTGGCGGCACAAACAACATTCCGTGGTTCAGGTCCAGCACCTCGGCGCTCACCTTGGTCTTTGCAATGTCGAAGAGGCTGATCTGCCGCGCCACGCCGCGAATCATCGCCGCATAGGCGATGGTGGCGCCCACGCTGCCGGCGCCAATGATGCCTACCTTCGCCGCTCGTTCCGTTGCCATGAAATGACCCTCCAACCCCGAGTGTACGGCACAAGAGCAGTGCCGTTGTCAGCTCCAGATCGGGAGTAATTTGTATTGGTTGAAGCGGCATTTTCGGCTGATTTTAGGCTAAAATCTCAAGGTAAAGTTTACCAATCAGAATAATTATCCCTTTGATTGAGGATGGTGGTAGACTGTATGCGTAGTTATACGGAGGTGTCACCATGCAGCGTATACTTATCTCTTATGAGTTGCTTGAACCAAACCGCACAGCAGCGAACCGTAAGGCACTTTACGCGGAACTAAATTTAGTAGGAGCGGTGCAAATTCAGGATTCTTTATGGGTTGCCCGCACAGAATTGAGCGTACCTATTTTTAAGGCGAATCTGCGGGGACATTTTGGCCCTACGGATCGTCTAGTGGTCGCTAAGCTCAGCGATAGCGATTATCTAAGCCAGCAAGGTATCAACAAATTTCCGCGACTCTAATTCGTAATCGTCCACACCGGGACGATTATCAACTTGGCTTCCGAACGCCACCCAGACAGCCTTCAACGCCTCATCTTCTGTTGGCGTCTCCGCTTCAAAAGTAAGTCTAAAGTTCCGCCATTCCACCTTCATAAACGCACCTCATGGTATGATTCACATAGAAGTACCGTGCTGCTCGTGGGGAGTGGCGGGTCTAAACTAATTTAGATATTGCGCTGGGCTGATAGCCTACGGAGTTGGCGCTCCGACCGCTACATAGACCCTTTCTAGTCGCAGTGTATCACGGCGACGGAAAGAGGTCTACTGATGGCACAATCTACTGAATTATCTAAGCAATCCAATACCCCAAAACTAGCTGACTACGACGCTATCAAGGAAACGTCAGTCAAAATCCCATCTGCTCGGTGGCCAGTAGCAGCCGGGAAGGCAGCCAGGGAACCTAGATACGAGCAGAAGGCAACCAAAAGAAAAACTGGGACTAAGAAGTGGGTTCCAAAGTAGCCAAGCGTTGCTATTTGGGCGGCGGTTTCAGTGGGCAGGGGAAGGCTTTGTATAAGGCGTCCAAGATGAGATATTCGGGATCATTGTTGAGTATTTCGGGATGATCGTTGAGGTACTTGGACACAATCAGAGCCATTTGGGTGTACGTCACGCTCCCGTCTTTGGGAAGGCAAATGCGGCTGGTGCCGCTCGCCACCGAATATCCATCGACTACTCCCGCAACGTAGAAGAGACATTTTTCTGCATCATCGATCTGACTGCTGGTTATTTGGGAATCGGGGATACCAACAAGCTGGCAATATTCACGGAGTTTTACGCTGGTCATGATCTTGGCAGACGCGATTCCGCAGAACTGTAACAGACAGAAAACGCCAGAAAGGATTAACCATCTATGTCTCATGTCAATTCGCCTTCCCTAGCTCAGTCCATTGCCGCAAGAATTCACGGTACGCTTGACCCGGATCAAGTTGAGCGGATTGGGCAAGCGATACGGCAAGCCATTGCCGATAAGCGTCTACCATCGGCAGTACGACGGGATCGCGGCGGCATTGGGCGAGAATTCCATCAATATCCTGCCCTTGCGATACCATCTTCACCCACTCCAGAAACGCCAAATCTCCTCCCATATCAGCAAGGAGAAGACTCACAAGACTAAGCAGGAACTCATTTTGCTTTTCAACGTTCATATTGCTAGGATAACCCCACATGAATACACCCGCAGAGCCTAAAGAAATCATTGCCGATAAGGATCGATTCGACGCTATCCTGCGCCGGATGGCGACAACGAAACCACTCCCAGTAAAGGATTTGACGGGGACGTTTCCCCGCCTTCCGCGCAAGCCAAAAACGAAAGACTAAAACGGATTATCCCCGCCCTTGAGCTTGGCATAGGGAAGCGGTTCGCGGGTCATGTTGGACAGAGCCGAGTCAAACATCTCCGCCTGTTCTCTACGGCGATTGAAGCGCCAGCAGAACTCACCCAAGTATGCGTCCATGTGCTCTACGCCTAGCTTGTGGTAGCTGCCGACCACTCCCCGCTTGAAAAGGGAAAATGCGCCTTCGATGGACGGATTGGACACTTGCCCGGTTTGGAGTTCCCGCGCATGGTTTCCCCGGATGTGTTTATCTTTGGGAATCATGTTGACATATCGCGTAGAGCCGTCCGTGCAGATCGCGCTGGCGTTCGGGCTAATCGCAGCGTCAAGAATCGGGACAATGGACTCCAGTTTGATATTCTTCACTTTCTTCAAATGAACCCGACCACCCCGTTCGGCAATCCCCAACACCTTGACCTTGTTCTGCTTTGCAACGGTTGATCCTGATAGACGTTTAGTGCCGCCGACAAAGGACTCATCTACCTCGACAATCTGCCCTTCAGAGCCGAGAGGATTGATAAATTCGTCGGACATAGCCTTGCGTATCCTGTGGCACATGTACCACGCGGTTTTGTACGTTACGCCTAAATGCCGTTTCATCTGATTCGCGCTGATTCCCTTTTTTCCTTCGCACATGAGCGCGATTGCCGCAAACCATTTCTGGAGAGGCAAATGGGAATCATGGAACAGGGTGCCAGCGGTAGGAGAGAAATGTAGCTGGCACTTGCCGCACTCGAATATCAGTGACGGCTTGCCCGTCTTGCCAACTGTGCGGATACGGTAGACGGTATCGTGGCCACATCCAACGCACCGCACGCCGTCAGGCCACCGCGTAGCAATCCAGTATTCGATTGCCGCATCTTCTGTAGGGAATAGCTTTGCAAGTGAGAAGAGGTTCATATAAATACCCCTGCCAATATAATTCCACGTTTATTCTCCTATGTCAAGGGGATAATTATTCCAATCAGTTAATATACGGAATTCGTAAGCTATTTATATGTAGGTATTTACGGGAAAATATTGGATGGATTGATACCCCCGGGGGGTTAGGGGGGGGGTGGGGTACCCTTTTTTGGGGGGGTACGGACCGGGGACATAGTTGACATAACGAACCGGGACGCAACTTGCAACCCTGCGGCGATTTCTTTCATGGGTTTCTCTATCCCTATTGTGCGCGGGCGGGGCGTAATTTTGTGCAAGGGGCAGGGAAAGGATTGTGGTTTCCCAAGTCCCAAAAGCAGGACACCCTTCGGCATACTCAGGGCAGGCTTTCGACTACGCTTAGTGCAGGCTCCGGGGTACCTGCCTCAATGTACCCTCATTGTTTGGAACACGGAAACGGATGGTTGAGGTCTGTGATCTCCCCGGCGTCTCCCGTTTTAGTAAACGCCGCGTATTCGATTGAGTGTTTCATACTCCTATTGAATTGAAGCGCAAGCAACGGCGTCGAACACTTTAACCCAAGATTCGATTACAGTCAAACCTCCTGACGTATATGAATTCAGATGGATCACATCCGGAAGATTATTAGTTGTGAAATAGCCTGTACCCAATGCCAATGTTGAAGTTTCGCGTCTTCGGTGCGCGTAGTAATTGCGAATGTGTCGCAGTGGTTCAGCCGGAGAATTAGCGGCACCCAAAGCGGCAGAAACATTGGGAAGATTTTGAATAGATAGGCTCCTGGCCGCATCCAATGCAATCGAAGCCGTAGCCCATTTTGGCTCATATCGCCAACGCTTTACCGTTAGCAAAATTGGTATTACGGATGCAGAATTGTGGATGTCTGGCCTACTCGGCGCAAGCGAAGTCCCGCCAACTGTAATAGTGTTGCCAGCGGCAGATAAGACAATCAAATCTCTACAGAATCGCGCCCAGGCATCATGCATCCTGATAACGGTCATCTCGCAAGCCAACTGGGACAGCCGGTTAGTCGGTACTCTCGCAGCCTTTTTGAACTCCGCACAGAGCCATGCCATCTCTGACCTGAGCCGTCTTAGTGGGACCTCAAAAGCACACTTTGCCATATCCCTCTATTAAGGTGCAGCACTCACGGCCTTTACAAATTCAGGAAATCTTACACGACGACTTGCGATCTTATGTGCAAATGCTCTCGCTTTCCAGAAAGCGACATAAGGGGGTGCCGGTTCGTCATCGCCGGACGTAACGGATGCAAGAGATAAGAGATTCTCCCGTACCTGGTCAAGGTTATTATTGAGGGGATGTCGCACCGGCATCTCTTCAGGTTTAATGTCCCCTGGTGGAATTCCAACCATTGAATAGGCAATTGCACTGAAGAGCATAAGCAGAGGCGCAGGAGTCAGTATCGAAGTCCCCGTCAAGAATGGCGCAAAATCTGTTTTGATCTTCTCCATTACCAGATTGAAATTCGGCACGGTTTGAGCATCGAATCCCAAGTCGTATTTCTTGTAGAGGACGTCGAGTTTTGGCTGACCACCGTCTTTTACACCCTCAAGTAGTACGCTGAACATCTCCGCAGTCAGCGAATCGTCCATCATTCGGACTCGCTCCTTGACGCTTAATACCCCGAAATCTTTCCAAAAGTCAGCCCACTGTCGAGAGCATGACCTTACGGCCCACTTAAATTCCCCTTGCCACTTTCCATGACGCTTTTCTGGGGCATTTAATGTTACGGTGTAAGAATTGAGTCGCGCAAATACTTCTAGCACGTCATCTGTGGAAGCATTGAGCAATTGATCGACAGCGATAGCATAGCTCAAGAACCCTTCCTGCTCTTCTGGCGTGAGGGTCGAGTATTTCTTGCCTGCATATTCCGAGGCACGCTTAGTGAGCGGAAACTTGTCTTCGGCAAAATTAAGGATTGCACGAAGCCTCTGCTGGCCATCCACAACCTCTCGAACAGACTTCTTAGAAACAACGTCAACGCTTGTCCTGAGATACACCTTTGGGATGGGCAATTTCCGAAGGATGGTATCAATAAGAAACGTCTTGGCGGCAGGACTCCACACGTCACCCCGCTGAAAATCAGGGTTCAAGATGAGGGCTTTTTTCTGGTGCCATTCCAGAAAATCAGAGATTCGGTATTGTTCGAGAATTGACGGCATCCAGTCCTTTGAGGGCACAAAGCCCGATGCGAAATCAGAAGTGTTCATCATAACGCAACCCGGTTCCCTTGCGGGCGAATTGTTTGGACTTGATGAATCAGAGATATAGTTTCCTTCTCATCTCATTGAAAACAAGCATTTTCTATGCAGAATACCAGGGGGAGGATCGAAATTTATCAGGAATGTCGTCACAATTGTGCCCAACGGCGTCAGGTGTCACTCACCGGGGAGGCCGCGGACCTCAATTGGCAGGAAGAAGTTTGCGGTCTAGCAGGATCTGCTCCGCAAAACGCGCTTTGTGGAAGGAACGCCGCCACTCATTCGAATCGCCGACCATTCGTCCCGATGGCCATGTACAAGCCGGATTTTCTATCGGGGTTGCACTGCGCTGCCGATGTCGACCCAACCCACGGCGCTCCGGCCTCAGACAGCTCGACGTGTTCGTCGGATTGCCTATAAACTGAAGCATCATTTGGAGCAGATGCCGATGCGCATCGCACGTATAGGTCATGCTTTCTTCGCCGTCACCATGATCGGTCTCGGAGCCGTGGGCCTGCTTCATCCCGATTTCGTTCCGTTGTGGAATCCTGTGCCCAACGGTGTGCCCGCACACGAACTATTCATTTACTTTGGCGCCCTCATCTCCCTCGCAGCCGGGGTTGGCCTGCTTGTTCCGCGCATGGCGGCCATGGCCGCGCGCTTGCTGCTCGTCACTCTCTTCCTTTGGTTGCTGCTATTCCGGTTGCCAAACTTTCTTCATGAACCCGCTTTCGACGCTTGCTGGACGGTGTTTCCGCTGACGCTGATGCTGGCAGCCACGTGGGTTCTCTATGTCCGGCTTGCGACTGACTGGGACGGTAAACATTTCAGATTTGTCAGCAGCAACGGCGGCCTACGCATCGCGCGCGTGCTGTATGGTCTCTGCTTGATCTTTTTTGGCGTAGCCCACTTTATCGACGTGAAAGACACGGTATCGCTCATTCCCCATTGGCTGCCGGGACCCCTCTTCTGGGCGTATTTCACAGGCGGCGCCTTCATTGCGGCGGGCATCGCGACCCTCATTGGATTCTGGGCACGGCTGGCCGTCGCGCTCTCAGCCTTTCAACTCGCACTGTTCCTGTTCGTAGTGTGGGTACCTATCGTGGCCGCGGGCTCCAAAGACCCGTTCCAGTGGAGTGAGACCATCCTTAACGCGGCGCTGTTGGCTGGCGCGTGGATAGTTGCCGATTCTTATTGGTAGGCAGGTGGCCTCGGTCTCGACGCCCTAAAACTTCACCGAGGGTGCCGGGGAGAATCCGGACGGCAAAGGTGCTTCAAGATCGATTGGTTCTCCGGTGATGGGGTGGGGGAATTTCAGAAATTGGGCGTGCAGGAAATATCCTCCGTCGCCGGGAAGGCCGGGGAGATTTTCAAGAGGTTGACCGGTTGAGCCGTATAGAGGATCGCCTACCAGGGGATGGCCGATCGATGCCAGATGGATTCTGATTTGATGAGAGCGGCCCGAATGCAGGCTTACCTCAAATGTTGTGGTGCCTGCCGTGGTTCCTGTTGTGGTGCCTGTTGTGGTGCTTGCGCTGCGTGAGATCACCCTTGCCACGGACTTTGACGGTTTGCCACTTGGGCTGGCGGCCCACACGGAACCGAGGCGCGGGTGCGGCACGAGGCCGATGGGTGTGAGGATTTCGTACTCGTCGAGCTGTGCAATGTTTTGTGCCAGCGCCCGGTAGATTTTTTGAATTCTGGGTGTGTTCCAGTTTGCCTCTAGATTAGAGGCCGCCTGCGGTGTTTTGGCAAAGAGGACGATGCCGGAGGTGGCTCGGCCCAACCGGTGGACAGGGCTGGCGTTGGGGCCTTGCTTTTGAGCGGTTTCCTTTTGAACCAGGCGCAGGAGGGTGTTTTCAAGGAAGCCGCCGCCGGGCAGGGTGGGCAGCCCGCTGGGTTTGTTGACGGCCAACAGATGCGGGTCGTCAAACAGGACTTCGAAGTGCTGAGGGGAGTCTGGTTCGATCCAGGGCGGACGGTTCCAGACAAGAGTTTGGCCTGAAGTCACTGATTCGCTTCCGATGGCGGTGACGCCGTTGAGGGTGACTTCGCCGTTGTTCAGTTTTTGTTGCCAGACTTGTGCGGTTGAGTGGGGATAAAGGCTTGCCAAGTGGGAGAGCAGGGTTTGTCCATGGTATTTGCTGCTGATGATTGCGGCGTAGGCATAGCCCCGGTTGAGCATGTAGTTTGAGTGTAAGCGATGACAGGCGAGACAACTGCGAGGACTACGAGCCCGAAGAAGAAGACTGAGACTGTCCCTCCTGAGGTTCCACTTCGGGTCTCCACGGCGCCATAGGCGGCCGTCTCGCACAAGCGCTCCTGCACTCCATCTCCTCGTCACAAATATTCGCCAGCAGCGTAGCCTAAAATGGACTCATGTGCGGCATTGTCGGCTACGTTGGCAAAAAGAAGGTAGTTCCAGTCATCATCGAGGGGCTGCGGCGTCTCGAATATCGCGGCTACGACTCGGCCGGCATCGCCGTAGGCAGCCCCGCCCGCGCCTTGCTTCCCTCCCCCACTCTTGAAGTCCGGCGCGCTCCAGGCAAGCTGCACAACCTGGAAGAGGTTCTGCGCGAGCATCCCCTCGATGGCACGTACGGCATCGGCCACACGCGCTGGGCCACGCACGGACGCCCCACAGAAGAGAATGCCCACCCGCATCGCGACTGCACGGGACGCATCGTCGTTGTCCACAACGGCATTGTGGAGAACTATCTCGAACTGAAGCGGGAGCTCATCACCCAGGGCCACAAGTTCGTCACCGAGACTGACACCGAGATCATTGCCCATCTCATCGAGCAGGTCCAGTTGGACGCGGAAGCAGCCGGCGAGCCGATCCCGCTTGAGGTGGCCGTCCGCCGCGCCGTGAAGCGGCTTACCGGAGCCTTTGCGCTGGGCGTTCTCTCCGCCTCGGAGCCGGACAAGATTGTGGCGGCTCGCTTCGGCCCGCCGGTGGTGATCGGCGTGGGCGAAGGCGAGTCGTTTGTGGCCTCCGACGTGCCAGGCATCTTGCAGCACACGCGCAACATGTATCTCCTGGCCGACGGGGACATGGCCATCCTGACCCTGGCCGGCGTCGAACTGACAAACTTTGACGGCCAGCCGATCAAACGCGAAATTACACGCATTCTCTGGGATCCGATCCAGGCGGAAAAGGGCGGCTACAAGCACTTCATGCTCAAGGAAATCTGGGAGCAGCCGCGAGCCATTACCGACACCACGCGGGGCCGGGTTTCGCTGGACTCCGGCAAAGTATTCCTGGGCGAGATGAAGATCGCCGACCAAGAGCTTGCCAGCGCCAAAAGCATCAGCATCGCAGCCTGCGGCACCAGTTGGCATGCCGCGCTCACCGGCAAATACATGATCGAACGGCTGGCCCGCCTGCCCGTGGATGTGGACTATGCCAGCGAATATCGCTACCGCGATCCCATCGCCGGCCCCGATACGCTGGGGCTGCTGATCACTCAATCCGGCGAGACTGCCGACACGCTGGCCGCCCAGCGGGAGATGGTCGCGCTGGGCTCGAAGACCGTAGCCATCTGCAACGTGGTGGACGCCATGGTGGCCCGCGAGGCCCACGGCTCCATTTATACGCACGCGGGCCCTGAGATCGGCGTGTGCTCGACCAAAGCCTTCACCGCGCAACTGACCGCGCTGTTCCTGCTGGCGCTCAAGCTGGGGCAACTGCGCGGCAAGCTTGACGCAGCCCAGTCGGTGACGCTGATTGAAGAGCTGAGCCGCATCCCGGTCAAGATCGAGGAAGTGCTGCGCAAGCGCGCAGCCCAATGCGAGCAACTGGCAAGGGAGTTTTCAAATGCGCGCGACTTTCTCTACCTCGGACGCGGTATCCACTTCCCCATCGCTCTCGAGGGCGCGCTGAAGCTCAAGGAAGTCTCCTACATCCACGCCGAGGGCTACCCGGCCGGTGAGATGAAGCACGGTCCCAACGCCCTGATCGATGAGACCCTGCCCGTGGTGGTCTTGGTGACTCGCGACGAATCCGACCCCGCGTCAAAACTCCGCTACGAAAAAACCCTTTCGAACATCCAGGAGGTCACCGCACGCTCAGGTCGTGTAATCGCCGTGGCCACCGAGGGCGACACAACCATCGGCGGCCTGGTGGAGCACGTCATTTACGTTCCCCCGGCCATCGAGCTGCTGTCACCTCTGATTGAGACAGTGCCCCTGCAACTGCTGGCCTATTACATCGCCGTCCGCCGCGGCTGCGACGTGGATCAGCCCAGGAATCTGGCCAAGTCGGTGACGGTGGAGTAGCGTTCGTAATGCCAAAGCTCTCAAAGGATTGAATCCGAGCAAGACACGCTTTGTCGGATACACCCCTGCACGGTGAGCTCAATCCGCCACACGCTTTTGTGCCGCCGCACTTCGTGCACGAATCACAAACTCCCGCACCTTGTCCGGGTCCTTGCGTCCCGGCGCAGCCTCGACCCCTGAAAGCACGTCGACCCCCCACGGCTGCAGCATAGCAATCGCCGCAGCGACATTGGACGGACTCAGGCCGCCCGCGGCAATCAGCCTGAGACTTCCAGCATCGCCGAAAACTGTCTTCCGCGCGGCAACCCAGTCGAACGCCACCCCAGTCCCACCCACAGCCGTAGCCGTTCGAGAGTCCACCATCACCGCATGGATGTGCCGGTTCCGGGCGTGCTCAGCAACATGGCCGGCGATCAGCTCCGCGGCGCCGGCGTCAAAGTGCACCACGCGCAAAACTCTGAGCTGTGGTCCAAGCCGTTCGCGCAGCCTCGTCGGCAGCCCCGGCTCAGCCTCAAAATGGAGTTGAACCCCTGTGAGCCCGCACGCCCTCACTGTCGAGTAGATCTCGTCGAGTTCCGCATCGACAAAGACGCCGATCTTCTCCACCGTTGCCGGCAGTCGCCGCGCAATCCAAGCGGCTTCAGCCGCCGTCACACGCCGCGGGCTGGACGCAAAAATAAGCCCTACTGCGTCTGCCCCGGCCTCCACAGCCAGGAGTGCATCCTCAAGCGACGTGTTGCCGCATATTTTGATCCAGATCGGCATGAAGCTGAAGGGGCGATCCTTTCTTCGTGGTAACGCGCGACAGACTCGCGGCTCAGTGCGGTTTTCTGCGGGCCGGCAGTTTGCCAGTAGATAAATCTGCGAGAAACGGATTCAGCAACCGCACGCCCGTGCCCTCAAAATGGCTTATATTGCGCGTAACCACGGTAAGGTCGTACACCAGCGCAATCGCCGCAATCTGCCTATCTACGGTATGCTGATCGTTAACCCCCATCAATGTTCCCCATATCTCGGCGCACTCCACATCGAATGCCAGAACCCGCAATGCATATTCCTTCAGAATCAGCTCAAACCACTTTTCCAGCCTAAGAGCCTGGGGCAGATCGCCACGGCGTCGCAGGCCCTCGATACCGCTCCGAAGTTCGCCGACAACCTGCACTGGCAGAAAAAGCTCATGTTCTCTGCTCTCGATGAATGCCGCCACGCCTGGATCGGCCTTTGACCCCTTGCGCTTCTCACTCAGCACATTCGTATCGACAAGGAACATTCCTAACCCCGGTTTCTTTCAAAATCCGAGTCCAAGCCGACATTGGGTATGGAAGCAAGCGCTTCATTGAATGATCGCTTCCTGGGCTGCGCCAGAGCGGCTTGAAGAATCGCGCGGTGTTCAGCTGCAACGCTGCGCCCGTTGCGCGCGGCTTGCTCTTTCAACGACTGCACAATCTCCTTTTCTACATTGCGGACAATCAAATTAGTCGCCACGGGGCACCTCCGTCATCCGATTGCAATGATTGCATTCTACTCTACTTTGCAATCGTTGCAATCACTTCCTTAAGAGGTGGGCGCTGCCGCCACGCGTGCCAGTAACCCCGCCAGCGCCGCTCCGGGGTCGGCCTGCCGCATCAAGCTCTCGCCTATCAGAAATGCGTCAAAACCCGCTGCCCGCAGTCGCGCCAGATCCTCCGCGGTGGAAATGCCGCTCTCCGCCACCCGCACCACACTGGCCGGTATGCGCCCTGCCAGCTCAAGCGAGGTTTCCAGGTTTACTTCAAAGGTCTTCAGGTTGCGGTTGTTCACTCCGATTGCGTCAGCGCCTGCCTCGCCCAGCGCGCCGAGCACGCGATCAAGCTCTTCCCAGGTATGCACCTCGACAAGTACATCGAGCTGGTAGCCGTGGGCCAGGTCCGCAAACCGCTTCAACTCGGCGTCGGTCAACGCAGCGGCGATTAGCAAAACTGCGTCTGCACGGCGGGCGCGAGCTTCCACAATCTGGTACTCGTCCACCATGAAGTCCTTGCGCAGGCAAGGCAGCGGAACCGCCCCCGAAGCCAGTTCCAGATTGCGCAGGCTGCCCTGAAAATACGGCTCATCGGTGAGCACCGAAAGAGCGGCTGCGCCGCCCGCGTGGTAGCAGCGAGCCAGCCACTCAACATCGAAATCCTCGCGGATCAGTCCTTTCGATGGCGACGCCTTTTTTATTTCCGCGATTACCGCTGGCCCCGACGCCGCATGCCGCCGCAAGGCCGCTGCCCAGCCGCGCGGCCGGTGCGCCGCCGCCAACCGCTCCAACTCGGCCACCGGTACACGCGCCTTGTCCGCAGCCAAACTGGCTCGCGTCGTGGACAGAATTGTTTCAAGATGCGTAGAACGGTCAGTAGCCATGCTCTGGGTAAAGTATAAGGGCGATGGCGGCGAGCCTCTTCGACAAACTTCCTTGCGGTCGCCAGACCGGTGACTGTCCCTGCGGCGCACGGTCGCAGGAATCGTCATACAGGCAAGCCGGTCGAGAACCCCAGCCTGCAATGCACAAGCTAACGGAATCATCTGACGTCAGTTAATTGAAAGGATTGGAGGCGCGGGCCGGGATCGAACCGGCGCAGAACTGGTTAATCACGAGCTTTCAGGTTCTCGGATTTCAAGTAACTATCCTAAGAAAGCAGTTGACGGAAGTAGTCGTTCAGCAACCGGTCCTGCGGGTCGTACTGTTTGCGTATATCCGCAAGGACTTTCAATCTGTCCCCATAGGCTCCTTGCACAATGGAAGGAGTCAGGCCCGGTGTCTGATTCAACAGTGGCTTTCCATTAAGATTTACGCAGAACTGGTTGTAGGCTGTAAGAAAGTCATCCCACCCGGGATTCGCAGTCGACACCGGATCGATCGTCATCACCGTTCCGTCATAGGAGTAAGAGAGGAGCGCCTTCTGATCTTGCGCGATGCGATAGCCGACATAGAGCAGGTTGGATCGATATCCGTATTGGGAATAGTAATCGTTGCAAAACTTGTAGAAACTTGTGGCCGCGGCGGGAAACTCATCTTCCGGAAAGGCGAAGAGGCTGAATGTGTAGCGGCTGTCGTTGGAAACCGGCGGGTATTGGATGATCTGGTCGGGGGGAAGAGTGTAGTCGCTTGAAACTATGGTCTCGAGCTGCAAGCGCCATCCTGCGTTGAAGGCGTCGATGATTCCGTAGCGAATCGATGGAATGGAGATATTCTGCTCCGTATCATGCCCGAACTTTGGGCCTGATGTACCCCAGATGTAGTTTCTTAAAGCCCAGGCGGAGTGGTTTGGTTCACCGGTGGCGCCGGGATTGTACTTGCGAAATTCGACGGTGATTTTGTCCTCGAATGGGAACATGTAATACATCATCGAGTAATCTAGGGCTTTTAGTTCGGGCAGCGCCGTGATGAAGTCTTCCAGGCTGTACGTGGTGTGGTGCACATGCATTGGCGTCAATGGGCGAATCGAATATGTGACCTCGTAGATAACTCCAAAGAGACCGTAACTTGACCTTACCTTTTGCATTAGATCAGGTTGCGCATCTTCGGTGACTTCAAGAAGATCACCGCTCGGCAGAACCATCTTGACGCCTGTTACATATGAGCCGACCTGTCCGTACTCTCCGGCAAAGGAGGCGTCCTTCGTCCCAGCGCACGAGGCGCTACCGGCAGAGAGGCTGCCGATTTCCGTGTTCACGTAAAACTGCAGGTTCTGCGCCTTGAGCGCGTTCGCCATGTCAAGGTGCACAGCATCCGCCTGAACCGTCAGGCTCGTTGGGGTGATGCTCAGGATCTGGTTCATCTTCATCTGGATCAACGTGCCGCCATCCGCCACGCCGCATGGCGCTGTTGAATGATTGGACCCGACAGCGCGAACGGGCGAGGGGTATTTCACCGGATCCTTCATGACTGCGACAATGTCGTTTACTGAGTTAGCCTCGACAATCACGCTGGGATGCGAAACGATATTGCCAAACCAGTTCGTTATCGTATTCGTTGCCATCTATCCTCCATTCGGATTTGGCTCGTCGTAGGAAACAGCGGCCTCTTCCGTATGCCTCAGAACATCGTGAGAAGCACGTACATCTCTTTTGTACGGCCAGAGTGTGAACTATCGGTTCGCAAATGAATCATCGGACTCCGCCCCTGGACGCGGCTTCCACGCCAAGCTATAGTAGTTGCCTCGATCCCGTGCCCACGGATCGAAGGCGTTGAACACGTTCTGTAACTCTGGCGTTAATTCCGGGATATTGCGCATCAACATGCGCTTCATTGGGGACACGGGCTGCTCATGCCCATTCGGGGCTCCCTGTTCGATCATTGCCGGGCCCGGGCCATTATTGTTTACCCAGTCGACACCAAGGGTTGTATAAAACTCCGGACGGAAAGAGGATGTAAAGAAGCGATCGCTGAAAAGCCTGCGCGAAGCGTTGAGAATGAAGACAACGAACTGAGTTTCCGAGATGGCAAACCCATGAGGCCGCCGATACTCCGCCAGGTACCCTACGGCAGTGTCCACATCCTCAATGTTATCGATGAGGGTTCCATTGGGATGGCCAAGGCAGTCGTTGATCGGCGTGCCATCCTCATTGACTTGTGCATCGGTAATGACTTTCGATGCATCGCAAACATGCTGGCCATAGACTTCTCGCAGTGTCTGCACAGTGGCCTGCTGGTCCAGCTTCTCGGGCGAGCCGGGCGCAACACCGGGATCCATGAAATCGTCAAAACTCGTTAATTGGCGCAGTCCGTACTGTCGCCGGAATTCGTTAAAGCGCGGAACACCATGCTCGCGGTCGCGAATAATGTCCAGCGCCACCACGTCGATCTGCTGTGTCTTGCTGTCCAGCCTGCTCATCTTCAGATTCTGAAGAAAGAGCGGAGAGTTGTGCAGCGTGAGGAGCCCCAGCCTCTGACGGCCCAAAGTCAGTCCCCAATTTGCGAGCCCCATGGAGTGCGTGAAGTCGGTAGCTTTGCCTTGAAAGGTATCGACAACCGGAATGCGTTCGACAATCTTGTTCGGATCGGCTTTGAGATCGCGATACTCCAGCAGATCGGGAACGAGCGGATGCAAGCGGTATACCGAGACAAATTCTTCAGGGAAATTGAAGGGCGAGCCGAAGTGATTCACGCCGCCATTCGTGTACTTCGGGTTCGTAATGTCGTAGCCATGCACCTTGCTCCCGAGCCCAAAGATCCCCGGTCCAGATGCGAATACGGAATACCACTCAGTAGCCTTTGCAGCATCCTTGGACTTACCAAAGTTGTTAACAATCACGTCGCTCAGTGCTTTTGACAGTAACCCGCCTTGATCGCCGAGGAGACCATTCCAGTTGCCATTCATCCCCAGGTATAGGGGCTCGTTATAGAGTAACTGCGGTGTCCATTCAATCGTGTGGATTTTGGCTATCTCCGCCGCGACAACCAGTCGGGCAATCTCGAATAGCTCGTCTGGAGTCACATCCTTATAGCGAATGACCTGCTTCGGGCGAGCGGGATCGCGCAGGCCGCAGTCAGCTTTGGGTGTCTTTGCGGCGACACGACGAAACTCGTCGACAAACGAATCGTGCTCGCGAGCGAAAAGATTATGGAGAAAGCTGAGACCAACTGTCCAATTATCCGGAAATCCTGCAGCTTCCTGCCCCGCCCACTCCGGATTGATGGGGTCATTCTGTCCAAATACCGGCAGATATCCAGAGCCCGTCTGGCCGGCGACTGAGACCAGGAGCAATTTTGCTGCATCGGCTGGGTCGCGTTTAACCCGCTGGCGGGACGTGTCATCGAATCCGTACAGTTGCGAGGCGTCCCACCAGGCTGTGTTGTTATTGCTCATCGTCTTAGGTGCGCGTTCTATGTAAGTGCGCCCACCAGCGGTAAATGATCCGGGCGCGGAATCCTGGGCAACATACCCTCTATCCATCCTGTCGTCAGGGCGGCAACCCAGCTTCACGATGTCCTCGGCGGTGAGCGGCTGTTCGATGTTATTCACCAACTTTGTTTCGCAGCCTACCTTCATATATTCGGGTTGATTATGGCCTTCCTCAAGGTGCGAAAACCAGTCGTGTGTCATGAACTGGATCCAATAGGCCGCTAGCACATTGAAAAAGGGGGCCTTCGCATAATCGCAGTTGGCATCCTTCGAATAACCTGGCAACCCGTATCCAGCCATGCATTTCTCGGGGCTTGATTGGACCCGAGTGAAGAGGCGGCGGCTAATCACCTGGGGATCTGGTTCCAAAAGCGAAAGCCGATTTCCGTGGCGGTTACGCGTAAGATCATTCAGTCCAAGATCGGGGAACGAAGTTTCAAACTCTACGTTCCGCGCAAACAACATGCCCGTTGAACCCATGGCGGGATTCAGGATGTCATTGCAGATGCCGGTGACGGTGCGCCAGCGGATGAGGTTTCCTTTGCAAACTTGCGGCCCGTCGCCGCCGACCTCCTTAAAGGATGGGTTCGTGGGCCCGAGTCTCATTTGCGGCCAGACCTTAAGGGCGCTTCCACTCACACCATCCCGACCCTGCACATATTCGGAATAGGTTCCCGAGTTTTCAAAGAGATTGAACTTGATGAGTCCAACTCTCTGTAGCTCCAGATCCAGCAAGGCCCCGGCAACACCTCGTTGCGCGGGAAGCTTCGATGAGATAAACCCGGTGGGGAGCGATGCCATATCCCCCGTGCCCCAATAATTTGTCCAATCCACCCACGGAGTCGCGCGGAACTGAAGGGCCTGATCGCCCCCGCGGCAGAGCGCGGTCGCCTGCGAGACCTTGCCTTCAAATCGAAGTCCTCGGACAGTGGGAATCTTAAGTGCGCCAAGCTGGTCAATGACCATCTGACCGCATGCCAGCAGAGCCCTTGCTTCCTCGCCTTTGTCGGAAGGTGTTGAAGGAAGTTCCTGGCTCTGTGCGGGAACAATTTGATAGATGAACGAGCTTACAACGGCGAACAGGAAGGTTATTGAACTGCGAAGTCTCATAACTCCTCCGATCGTCCTGCGGCCATTTCATGTTACCGTTATCCTCAGAAACGCAATTGAGGACCGATATCATTTTCAGTGAATCCTGTGATTCCTTTTATGAGTTCATTGAATTCATGCCGACTTTTGGACTTATGGGTAAACCGGGAACATTTCCTGGACGATTCGCTTGGGAAGAATCTCCAGGAATTGCAAACAAAACCGAATCCGCGCTCAGACGAAAGAGCCCGCGACTAGGATCGGCAGCGCAAATACGCACGACAAGTTTGTACTTATCCAGTCGCGCGTCCATTTGACGCATGCCTGACTAATCGTAATTCTGCGAATGATTCAATTCGTGACTTGAAGAATACTGAAAAGCCGGACAACCTGACGACCGGGGGGAAAGAACCGGCTATCCAGTCTCGATTGAGTCTCCTGCTAACCAATCTGACAAGCACGATAGCAAATGTCAAGAGTTTTTTGCGAAGGTATTGAGAAATACATGAGCCTGCCTCGTCTTCGGGTCGAATGTCCTCTGGGCCGGCTTGAGAATAGCCCAATAGAGTCTATTTGGCGCCGCTGCTCGCATGGTTCTATGCGGTGGAACCGCCTTGACTTTGCATTGGGGAGTTGCACGCCCGGCGCCATATCCCTTCAAGCAAAGCCGGAACCCATTGCTCTGCCGGACACCTGCTCCAGGACTCTCTCAGAAACGCCAGGTTCGCATCGGGCGCATTGGCATTCGCAGCTTGAAGACCAAGAATCACGAGAGTTCCTGTCGCAAGGTCACCGCTCGCGGAAGCATCCGGCGCCGTTGGCTGCCTGATGACATTAACTGGCGCGAAAAGACACCGGCTGCCGGCCATCTCGGGGGAAAGTGCGGCTCGGCCTGCTGGATCGCTGTAGAGCTGTCGCATTAGGTTAACCCCACTTACGATGTTGTGCAGCGCGAAGCCGATGGCGTGCACGGCAGCCGGATCACCCCCAACCATGTCTGAGAGGAGCTGTTTTGCCGGTTCAACCTGCTTTGTCAGATCATTCCATGCAATCAGCGCCAGATTCAAAGTGTGCACTGCCTGATCGAGTAACAAGGCGGCATTCCAACTGGCCGGTGTCGCCTGAAATGTGGGAGCAAACAGACGGCCGACCACCTGCTGAACGAGAATTCCACAAGAATCATCAGGTCCAGCGCCGCGGACAAAGGCTGCGAGGCTCTCAAGTTCATCCGGGCCGGCAGCATAAGAGGGTGCCAGTGTGTTCAAACGGTTCCAGAGCGCATCTTGCGCTTCTGCGCGTCCTTGTGCGCACCTGGGCGCAACGGTTGGAAAGGGCTTCCCGCCGAGTTGAAGAATTCCCAGCACTCGCTCGAGAATGATCCCATTCGTCAATACGGAACGATCGGAGAAGGCGCGATCGAGCTTGGGGTCTTGAGCGAACGACTTAATTTCAGATACATCCTCTGAAGTGACAATGTCAACGATTCCCGGAATATGCGTTCTCTTCATGTGCTCTCCTGTGAACTATCAAATTTGAAACGGAGATTCCGTGACAGTTGGGAAAGTCATCCATCTGTACTGCGCACACCTGGCCGTAAGAGCAGGGCAGATTTTCTAGAACGCGTTTTCGTCGACTACTGTCACAAGCGTGTACCCGTCGGCAAGCGCGCCATTGTTCACAGTCAGGGACCCTGGCACATAAGTAAGTGCGTACTTCACGCGTACGGCCACGCTGTTCGATACCTCTGCATCGGCGGTAACCGGACGCAGGTGCTGCGGACCATCTTGTGGAGCCCAAGTCTCCCGAATCTTGTCGAGCGCATACTCTGCCGGAAGCGTCCCAAACTGCGCTGCGTTTGCAGGATCCATGGTCAGACCGAGAGCCAGTGCTTTGGCTACCATCCATCCCATTGTGATATCGCAGAGCCGGGTTCCCGCATCCACTCCCCCGCCCTGCGCCGTTCCTCCACCCACATCGCCGTGGCATCCGGAAAACCATACTTGCTCTAGTGTTTGGCCCGGCGCTGGAGCCGTGGTCCACAGCGTTGCCGGAAACTGCGCCCGTACTTCATCCAGTGCCAGGCATTGGTAGGCGTTCTTGATGTCCGGATGCAGACCCGTATCGAGAAACCCATACGTGCTTTCATCCACTCCGCCGAAGATCGCCGGGATTCCGAGCGAGCCCACCGTGTCCCATACTCCGACCATCTGGATCGTCGCCGGCCCAAGGCCGCACGCTGCCAGCCCGGCAAGAATCGAAGCCCGGTTCACCGGATCGCGGTAGGCTGCAAACGCCTGCGTCACGCAGTCGTCACTGAAGGCGCCGGTCGGCAGCCCGCAATTCGCGATCATTCCCCCCAGGCTCCGCGCCGTATACGCTCCGCGGCTGAAGCCGAACAGGAATATCTCATCTCCCGGTTCATAAACGTGGGCGATCTTCGTGTAACCATCTTGTATCTTCTGTAGCAACCCCTGCCCAAATGCGCCCTGGAGCACACGGTTCAAGCCGGTGGCATCCGCTCCAACACCGTCGTCGTAAAACGTCACTTGGTCAGAGGCCACGGTCAAAGCACTGTAGAGTCGGTAAACGTTGGTGTTGTTCACCGGGGCCTGCCACGTCCCATCCGCGCAATAAACTATTCTCTTTGACATTCAGACCCTCCTCTGCCAATTACCGGTTTCCGTCAGCATCCTATCACGGAAATGTTTCGGCCATCTGCAAACAAAATTCATGCAGGTCAAAGCAGCTTTTAGATTGACAACCGGAACCGCGCGGTATTCCATGTTGTCATGCAAAGGAAGCATTCCCCACTTCTTGTTTGCGCGCCGGACTTTGAAGGGTACAGGCCCCGGCCGTACTCCTCCGCATTTGCGATGGTTACAGCTCTGGCTGTCAGCATGATGGCCACCGGGTGCTTATCCCCACTTGCAAAACATGCCACAGCATTTTCAGCGGCGACCGCAACGGTCATCGATGGCTCGGAGGACGCCTATCGCGGCGCTATGCGGCTCCGCCTCCAGGAGCAGGCTGCCGCAAGCGTTTACGCCTACGACAAGGATCCGACATGGAGCCCTTACAAGGATATGACCCCGCTGCTCACTCCTACGCAATTAAGCGCGCGGATCAAGGTCCTCGAGGGTCTTAAGGCCTATGCCGATACCCTTGTCGACCTTACTTCCAGCAAGCCATCTCCGGATCTCGAAAATGCCGCGGAAGGTGTTGGCACTAACCTCCAGGGACTGAATCAGACTGTCGCCACCGATCTCAGTACCGCAATTCCCAATATCCCCGTCATGACCACCGCCCAGTCCAACCAGGCAAGCACGGCGGTCCTCGCGTTGGCCGAGTATCTGATCTCGCGTAAAGTCAAGAACGCACTTCCCAAGGTCACGCAGGACATGAATCCGAACATCCAGACTCTTTGCGAGTTGCTCAATAGCGACATCGTGATTCTTCGCCGCCAGGCCGATGTGGACTATCAGGCGCAGATCACGCAGTTGGATCAGTCCATCCGCCATGAGGGCTCGGCTGTCAGCCCCTATGAGCACCGTCAGGAGATTCGATTCCTTATCGAGCTTGCCGACCAGCAGAAGGCCAATGACGATCTGCTCGCCAAGCTCCAGACAGCTCTGCACACCCTCGCCATGACTCACCAGGCGCTTGCGGCGGCTGTCCAGGGAAACAACCCGGAGTCGATCTCGCAAAAGATTGCCGAGCTGGCGGCTGCCGGACACGACCTCAATGTCTATTACAAATCGCTGCCAAACACATTTTGAATAGCACATGGACGCCTTCGAGAGATCTTCAATTCATTCGTTGACAGGAGAACGTGCATGAGCACCACGCCTTCGCCCATCTTGCAGAATCCCGATCCTGCCGCCACATACCAGGCCGTCTATGATGCCTTGGGACGAGCCTACTGGGAAGCCTCCGACATCAACAGCAAAGATCTCGTGTACGGAGCCCAGGAGGCTATCGGTGAAATAATCACCGCTCTTGACGCGCAGGACCTTGCCAGTAACACCAACATCTTCGTACAACTCCAGCCCAAGATCGCTGCCGTAAACGCCTCGCTCCAAACCATCCAGACACAGATATCAACCATCACGAAGAACATCAACACGGCCGCAACCGTCATCTCGGTCATCAGCAAAGCACTTTCACTGTTTCCCGGCTAGAGCCAGTTGACAACTAAGCGTGTTGCACTTAGCACGAGAATTCACACGGTCTTACTTCTTGTCCAGGCAGCCGACAGAAAATAGGCTTTGAAATGGCCTTGCCTGGTCCTTCAGTTGAGTTTTGTTAGCAACTGTTAACAGAACTTGATGCTAGGTTGACAGTAAGTTATTGAAAGGATTGGAGGCGCGGGCCGGGATCGAACCCACATAGACCACATAAACAAAAGACTTAGCTGATTCAAAAGGTGATAAAGCTCAAGAAATTCACCGAATCAACCCTCTTTAGCACAATTTAGCACAAGATGGGGTCTCGGTTCGCCTAGAACACGGGCCTCAATGGAACCCGGATTTGACATCGGGCCACCTCGTTGTTAAAGTGAACACATAAATCCACGGGCACGGTGTTGACCCCAGTGCCAGCCGCAGGGAACCCTAGGGAACAGGACTGCGGTGATCCTACCAGTGCGTTAGGCCATACGCGCCAGCCAGAAAAGCGAGATAGACCGAGCGACCCGGTGGTGTGACTTCCGGGAGCAGAGGCAGGACGGAATCCCACTCCATCCAGCTCCTTGCCCCAACATGGGGCGGCCCGGTATAACCGGGCACTGGATCTCGTTTGGCAACTGAGTTTCAATCTGTAACCTCATCACGTGCGGGCGTCTGCCCGTTCGAGCGTCACTTCAAGCCCGAAGAGCTGGGAAAGCTCTGGGGCTTGTCAGCTAATGCCATCCGCACCCTCTTCGAGGAGGAAGTAGGCGTGCTGAAAATCAACCGCCCAGAGAAGCTCCACAAGCGCAAGTATGTCACGCTGCGGATTCCTGCATCTGTGGCCGAGCGCGTCCATGCACGCTTTGATGCCAGACGGAGGGCCGCATGAAAAGTGAGCCCGAGAAACTTCATCTGATCCGCGGTGGGATGTGGCTAACCCGTTTGCAGAACATGCGCGCCTAGGAACTTGTTGAGATAGGTACCATTCCGCATCCGGGGAGACGTTGCTGTCCGGCTAACAGACTTGCGTGGAGATGTAATGATGTCCATGAGCGAGTCGTAGGTGAAGGTGGTGGTGAGGCCGTTGGGATACTGGGCCGTGGCCAGATTGCTGGCCGAGTCATAGGCGTAGGTGGTGGTGTTCTGGCCAGACAGATTGCCATCGACCACCGTGCTGAGGCGGTTTTGGGGGTCCCAGGTGTAGCCGACCCAGGCCCCGTGCGCATTGGAGGAGTTGATGGTTTCCACTTTGCCCGTCGGTAAGTAAGTATAGCTCAAAGTGCCAAAGACCCGCTCATCGCGATGAGGCCACGATGAACGGGCCACAGCTTCTCATGGCTCAAGGCTGTTCTTTGCCGCCGATGACCGGGCCACCTGCGGTCGAGGTTCGTGGTATCCCACTCATCCACGATAAAACTGTGGATGAATGGGGCACGCGGGATTCAGGGGGCTAATGACCGGGCCACCTGCCCAGACATGGGCCACCCAGACTTAATGGTC